>Ga0007876_1000010_pt1 | contig 86827 bp, 75 predicted proteins | sample CryBogCBH24Aug09_FD_70958 | JGI IMG/M metagenome (GOLD analysis project Ga0007876, IMG submission 70958) | Freshwater microbial communities from Crystal Bog, Wisconsin, USA - CBH24Aug09 | ecosystem: Environmental > Aquatic > Freshwater > Lake | place: Crystal Bog, Wisconsin, USA | collected...
AATAATATAACTATCACTTCCGATAGTAACAACACCGCCTGCTGTTGGTAATGCTGCTAGTGTGTTTAATGCTAATACTGCACCTGTTTGATTAGTAACACCTGTAGTTACTATACCAGATCCACCACTAGTAAATGATAACGCATCACCTGTTAAGAACGATCCAGTAACACTTGACACAAATACTTTGTTATATGCAGTTTGGACCCCAATAACAGTAGCAGTACCGCCGCTAGTGATCGAAGTTACAGTATCACCTACTGCAATTGTACCGGTATTATAAGAAAAGTTTAACTGTTGACCGACAATATTTCCAGTTGCAGCAGTTTCTAATGATGAATAACCAACCGAAGTTCCGCCATAAGTACCCCATTTTGCAGTACCGTTATCAGATCGAATAGTTCCACCTGCTGATGTTGCAAACCCAAAATAGCAATATGAAGATGTACAAGTTGTAAGATCTAATTTTGCATTATTCGTAGCCCAGAACCCTACACCAGTATCTGAAGTAATATTGTAATAGCGGAATGCCATTGTTTTTTGCCCCGACCCATGTAACGAGCCGTCTAAGTATGCACCAATTGCACCAGATGATGAACTCGTAGTGCAGTTTGAAACACTCGGAGGTCTAGTAATAACTGATGCCGAATTAAATGCAACATACACGCCTTTTGGTGTAGATGTTGAAATATCCGAAGTAGTACTTCCTGGAACCCAACCGGTCATATTTGCAAAGGTCATTTCTGAAAGATTAGTACCATCGCTTAATTTCCACATAGTTGCTTGGTTGTTCGGAGTCACAGCATCATCACTAAGTCCACTTGTTGGTTGAACTGTAACTGTTCTATAACTATCGCCTACAATCGACACCCCTGCAGGAACTGTGATCGGAAGCTGTTCTGAGTATGTACCACTTTTAACATAAATTACATTACCCGATGTTGCTACCGAACATGCGTACTTAATTGTAGCAAACGGTGTTGCTAAACTTGTTCCTTGATTTGATGCGTCGGAGCCGCCTGGTCCAACATAAAGAACGTTAGCAGATCCTGTAGTGTTTAACCAAGAAAGTGTAGAACCGTTACTTGAAACAGTTAAAGACTTGCCTACAGCCGGACTTGGTAATGAAGGAAGTGTTGTAGAGCTATATGCAATGAATAATGTCCATTTGCTTGCTGCTAAATCAGTTGGAAAATCACCACCCGATGTATGATCTAGTAATGCAACATATACAGATCCTGTTGGGCCTTGAACAATATCGTTAACATAATAACTTGTAGATCCTGCCCATACACCTCTATATTGCAATCCGCTCGACATTAATTGCCATTTTGCTGTCGATAAATCTGAAGAGAAAGTACCCGAAGTATGTGGAATTAATGAAATATATGTGTTTGCACCATGTGTTACTAATTCGTCAATATTATATGCAGTCGAAGTTGTCCATGTGCCGCGATTTTTAACACCGTATGATAATTTATTCCATGTTGCAGTTGTAGTTGGGTTTACATTATTGTTGTCGGATTTTGCTTGGAATAATGATCCACCGTATGTTACAACTTGGCCAATAGTGTAGTTAGTTGCACTAGACCATGTACCTTGATAATTGTAACCATAATTAAATACCGACCAGTAAGATGCAGCAGTACTTGGAGTTTGCGCTACATTGTCTTGGATTGCAATATAGATATTTGCACCGTATTGTACTAAGTCATTTAATTTATAGTTTGTTGAACCTGACCAAACGCCTTGATTTACTAAACCTACAGATAAAACTTGCCAATTAGGCGAAAGCGCCGACGGAGCAATGCTAGTGTTTGTTTGTAATGCTCTATATGCAGAACCGCCATAAGTTACAACATCATTAAGATTGTAAGTTGTACCACCGACATATGGACCATTTACTTTAATACCATATGCAACAATTGACCAATACGTTGCGTTTGACGGATATTGGTTAGTATTATCAAGAATAGCAACATATGTGTTACCGCCATATTGAACTACACTACCAACTTTATATGTTGTGCCGTAGCTAAATGTTCCTTGATTGCTATAACCGGTTGTGTATACGTTCCAGTAAGATGGGCTAGACGATGGAACTTGCCCGGTATTGGTTTGTGTTGAAACATATGAATAACCACCATATGTTACAATAGAACCTGCAGAATATTCAGTGGAATTATTCCAAGTATTAATAAACTGTGTACCTTGAACAAAAACTTGCCATTTGCTGCTTTGATCAGTTGCAAAATCCGACGAACTGGTATTTGCAGTAGTACAAATGTATGTAACTGCACCAAACATTACAACATCGTTAACATTATATAATGTGCTTTGTTGCCACGATCCTCTCCATGCAAAACCGCCTGAAATTAAAGTCCAGTTTGATGAATCGCTAGCAAATGTTGATACCGAAGTATGGCCAGTGGTACAAATATATGATTGTCCACCATTCTTAACAATGTCGCCAACTTTATAAAATGTTGATCCAGTCCATGTACCTACCCATGCAATACCATCTCCCATTAAACTCCAATAAGAAGTTCCGAGATCGGTATAGAAGTTTGCATTTGCAGTATGGCCGGTTACACACACATACGTTTTACCGCCATATCTTACAACATCGTCTTTAACGTAAGCGGTACCAGTAACCCATGCACCTTGCCATACAAATTTTAATCGTCCTAGTTTAAATTCTGCCATCGTAATTCCTTAAATTTAAGTTTTTATTATTTATCCTACCAATTATTATAAACCTGACGGGTAACTATATCCTTGTCCAATTCTTGCAACTAAATTACCATTACTATCAATATAATAGTAAACTGACCGTTCGTCCCATCGCCACTGTTCATAATTTAAGTTAGGATAAACTAAGTTATGAGTTACATCCCGCCCTTCAAAAAAATCCGAACCGAGTTCAAAGTTATCATAATTATCAGACGTATTACCGGGATTATTGAGTGTAATACTGTCAGTATTTTGTAATTGATCTACTCTTGCAAAATATAAATCACCAGCATCGGTTCTTCTTAATGCATAGAAATACCTCGGTTGATATTGTCCTGCAATATTATCGTATGATTGTCCAACATAATTGTATGACATGGCCGTTTCCTTATTGTATTACTACGTAACTTATCACTGCATCAAACCCGTTATCTTCGCTAGCCGACACGGTTAATGAATACTGCGATGCTAATGTAAGTCTTTCGCCGCCATTTAAAACTCTTAAACTCGAATTTGGCGGTACTAACAAATTATATGCGTAGTATGCTGAATTACTCAAATTATCAGCAACTTTTACGCTTGCATAAATGTTATCGTTTGTTAAATTTGCAAGACTTAATCCTAAGACCGTTACGGTACCATTTGACGGTGCAGTTACCGCAGTAGTAGGTGCTGTTCCTACATTATTAATAATTTTTGTTTGAAAAAGTGTAGACATTTATTATCCTAATGTTAATACCATTTGTATACCGATATCTATAGCATCATATGCTGACACACCTGTACCACTAGACCATACCGAACCGTTCCATACCTCGATAAGCGAATCGTCGGTATTAAATCTCATCATACCAACTTCCTTAACCGATGGGCGATCGCTGCTTCCGTTGCCTGATGGAATTACAACACCATTTGTTCCATTAAATTTAACATATCCAGTTCCTGATTCATTAAATGTAGTCACAGAGTTTGCTACAGTATTTGTAATACTACTGTTGTTGATTTTAAGATAGCCTAGTGTAATGCCACCTGATCCACTGGTAGTAAAATTAATATCAGTACCAGAAGAAACAGTTGTGATTGTGTTACCGTATATTGCAAGTTGATTAGTTTCAAATCTTGATGACCACCACTTAGTAGCATCTATGTACGACATTAAAGTGCTATTGACATAAAAACGAAGCACGTTATCGCCAGCGCCCGGACTCGATTCTGGTGTAATGTATGTATAGCCAGCAGCATCGGAAATGCCGCCTAATGGTAACCAATTTGGATTACTATATCCTTCATATCTTGAAAGATCGGTGTTATATCGAATCATTCCATTGGATGCAGGGCTTGGTCGACTAGCAGTATTGCCGACAGGGATGATTAATCCATTATTAATAACCACGCTTCCAGTTCCAGACGGTGTTAAAACAATGTTAGTGTTTGTAGCCGTTGGTTGAATAACGTTGTTATGGATTGTAAATCCTTGCATTACTACATTGCCAGAACCGTTTGCGCTTAATACTAAGTCAGTCCCTGAAACCGTAGATGTGATAATATTGTTATTAAAAGTTATACCCGGTAATTGCAAATATCCAGATATATTAATAGTATTTGATACTGTAAGTGTTCCAGTAAGATTATATGTACCAGTCTGTGTAATATTACCAGTCTGTGTAATATTACCAGTTTGAATAGTGTTACTATTTTGTGTAACAGTTCCGTTAATTGTTGTTGCACCAAATGTAGCTAATCCAACAACTGTTAACTGTTGTCCTAAATTAACATTATTAGAAGGTATAGAAACAACACCGGTACCATTTGCTGATAATATTAAATCAGTATTGTTCGACGTTGTAATATTGTTATTGTTAATTACTACGCCATTAGTATCAATACTGTTAGTGAATACAGTATTCCATCTAAGAGAACTAGTACCTAAATTGTAATAATTATTTTGGCTAGGGGCGATATCGCTGTTAACTTCTGCTGTGAATGTTACAGTATCACTAGACTGATTACCAAGTTGTATATTTCCATCAGCGGTAATGTTGCCCGTTGCATGTAAGTTACCGTTAATTAAAACATCAGAATTAGAAACAACTTGCCCAGTTCCTTGGGTAGTAATGTTAATATTACCGCCAAAATTAGTTGCTTGGATAGTGTTATTAGAAAGTGTTAAATTTCCGGTAACAAGTGTACCTTGATAAACTACTGCGTTAGTGCCAGTAGGATTTATGTTAATTATAGAGTTATTACTAGATAGAGAATTGCCAGCAATAGTAATATTGCCGATAGTAATCGTGTTACTAGAAATTTCAAGAGTAGTTGTTCGGGTAGTACCAACAACTTGTAATTCGTGCGATGGAGTAGTTGTTTTAATACCAACTCGGCCATTTACTACATCAAGATAGAGAAGGTTCGTCTCGAAAGCTAAATTTACACCGTTGCGAAGTAAATTCGACTTTAAGAGCGGACCGGATATACGACCGACAGCCATTTTTGCTCCTTATTCGCCACCGTGTTTCACGGATAACCACCTTGCATAGCGGGTTTACCACTGTTTGTCCCTGCAAAAATGGTCTTATCTTGCAGTTAAAATTATTTATCTAATATTGAAATTATCCAAGGATGATGGACCAAATATCCATGATATCAGTAACTTGGTCAAGTGTGATATGAGCCGAACTTCCTACCCATGCTGTGCCATTCCACACTTCCTCAACTTGAGAATTTGTGTTAAATCGCATGGTTCCTACATCCGGACTTGACGGTTGTTGACTTGTGGTACCGTTAGGAAGTACAACACCAAATGTGCCCCCAAATTTAACGTAACCTGTGCCAGTTGTAGCTAATGTTAGCACACCATTAGTTGGATTAAGTATTGTATTTTGGTTAAACGGCAATCCATTAACATAAATTGAATTACTACTACTTACAGGATTAATAGTTATATCAATCGATGGAGTTACATTAGAAATACTATTTTGATTAATACTAACATTACCAAAAGTGGCCGCAGTATTATAAATTTTCGAAGTATCTATTGTAGTTGTAACAACATTATTAACAGCAAATCGAAGAATATTGTCGCCCGAATACGGTGTGAGTTCGGGAATAATGTATGATTTTCGGTCACTTGAATATAACTGATAAAAACTAACAGTACCAGACGGTGCCCACCCTTCATAAAAATTTGTTGTACTGTTTTGTCTTATCTGGCCGGTGTGCGACAACAAGTATGTTGAATCATTATTGTAAGGTATTTGTAATGGTTTTGTAGTATTGATAACAACATTTCCAGTACCAGACGGATTAAAAATAATACTCTTTTCGTTATCAGTATGTGATCCAGTTAAGGTATTGATAATTTGGTTATTATTAAATTGTATTGTATTAAAAATCGAAACATTACCGGTTGAATTTAAAACAACATTTTCATTAGTGTTAATCGTGCTGAGAGTATTGTTAGATATTTGATAGTCGCCGGTTTGAATAAGACTACTTTGGTTTGTTACTAAGTTAGAAATATTCATTGAACCAGTAACAGATGTATTACCAGTTTGAATAATATTACCCGTTAACTGCGTTGTGCCGGTTCTTGAAATATTGTTATTAACTGTTAGTAATCCATTAACTTGCGTACTGTTTAATACTAATGTTGGTGCTGTTAAAGTACTATTAATAACGACATTAGATGCTGCTCTAACAACTCCACCGTTTGAAGTAAGAACTAAATTTGGGCTAGTCGAGATGGTATTACCGGTAATTTGCGTAACACCATTAACATCAATATTTTGTCCGTATATATTCTTCCATCTAAGTAAGCTAGTACCTAAGTTGTAATATTTGTTCTGGTTAGGAGTTATATCACTATTAACATCTGCTACGAACGCAATTGTATCACTGCTATTATTACCAAGCTGTATACTACCATCAGCAGTTATAATTCCGGTTGCATGTAAGTTGGCATTTACCAATAATTGTGTTGTATTAAGTTGTACGTTACCTAACGCATCTGCTTGAAATATTATATCGTGATTAAGATTACCGAGAATAGAAGTATTATTAATCGAAAAGCCAGAAACTCCGAATCCAGTAGCAATAATTTGAGGATTAGATGTTTGATCAGGTGTAATATATACCGGACTTACAAAATCTTGAATCGTATCCGGTGAGAACGAGATATTCCCAACCGTAAAATTATCGGTAATTAGATAATCAGTTGTAAGCCAGTTAGTTGTTAATTCCCTAACTGGAGCAGAATTATTAAACCCTACACGACCATTTACTACATCAAGATATAGTAACTTTGTTTCAAATGCTAGATTTTCGCCATTTCTAAGTAAGTTTTGTGATAACAGATTACCAGAAATTGACCCGATTGACATTACTGATCAAACCCCGATAATACTGTTACAGGTTTACCATATGGAGGAGGGCTGCTAAACTGAATGTAGTATCCGCTACCTGTTGTGGTCGATTCTGTTATCGTTAATGAAGTAGATACTGGAATTAATGCAGTTGTAATTGTTTTATTAACAGTAATACTTACTAATGCATCTGTTATCGGATCTGTAACATAAGATAAAATTGCAGTATTTGACGGAATACTAGAATGGCCGGTAACTATTGCACCAACAAGAGAAATTGCCGGATAAATTGCGCTGTTACTTATAACCATACCGTCTCCGATAATGCTACCGGTTGTGCTATTTGCATAAGATACTGTGCTAGTAGTAACTCCGGTAACAGTATACACTCCGTTATATCCTATATTGCTTAATCCAGTAACTGTAATAGATTGTCCAATTGCAAATGGATTTGATGATTGAGTAGCAAATGTTAATGTTACCGTTGATCCGTTGCCTGCTGCATTGGAAACTACTAAACTCGTTGAAAAATTAATTATTGATGCGCCAACTAATGTCACTGAACTAGTTAGTCCTGAATATATTTCACCAGTAATAGTCGGATTTTGAACAATTGTATAATTTGTATTAGAAATTTGAAGTACATTTTCTACTAATACTAATAAATTTTGTCCTCCCCACGTTGCACCGCTCTGAACAACTGACGGTGGAATAGGATTTAACGGTCCAAAATAAACAGTACTACTATCACCCGCACCTAAATTTTGTTGTGTAATCTGTGTAGATTCTTTAAACCTAAATGCTCTCCAAGTACCTGCTTGGTAACCTTCTAACTGATTTGTAGAAGTGTTGTATCGAATCATTCCTGACAAATCACCAGGTGTGCTAGTTCCGTATCTGTTAGCAACAATAGGACGTTGAGCAGTAGAACCGGCCGGAACTTGTACCGCTGCCGGGCTTGTCATAAGGATATTGTTATTAATATCTACATCAAGACGAGCATCGTTCGGAACTCTTCGATTAATAACTTGTTTTCTTAAGTATCTCATATTATACTGCCAATGTACTAATGGTTACTACTAAATTTGTAGGACTATCGCTGTTAGCAACCAACATGTCACCATTTGCTAATACCATCTTTTCTTGATCGAATGAAACTGTTTCACCTGCTGGAATTGGTAATCCGTTAACAATAATAGTATTTGTTGCCGGTGAACTAGGATTTCCGCCACTTGGCACGGCATACATATATAAATTTGTTTGCCCTGTTGTAGGATTATTTGGATCAAATGCAGTGGTATTACAAACAATAACAGTTGTAATTGCATTATTACCGCTGCTTGTGTAAATTGCAGCAGTCGATGATCCTATAGTTGCATTTGTAATTGCCATGTTATGTCCTTAAAATAATATACTGAATAATACTGCTCTGTTTTTAGAAACTAATTCATCCGAATTAACACTATTTGCAAAGAAAATACCAGTTTTTCCTGGATATTGACTCAACTTTGGTGTTAGATTCTGCATCGAGTACAATTTTGTTGCATTTCCTAGCGGTGCTGATTGTGCCGAAACTTGGTCATCTAATTCCATTACTGCACTCATTTCAACTATATTATTAAACGATGACAGTACTAGATTGTTTGTTGAGATATTAGTAATTGTATTTTGATATGCGTTAATGTTATCAACAGTTACACCGGCAGAAGTAATGATTGCACGTTGAGCATTATTGATATAGAAATTAATACTCGAGGCTAAAACCTGTGCTTTGTTTGTTCCTAAATGGATTTTATCAACGTCGGCCATTCCTGGAGTAACTAAACCCGAACTAATATATGCTTGTACATATCGTTTATTAACTAATACATTATCTGTGCTAGTTTCATCAGGATATGAGCTAGGCATCGGATCAGTACCGAAAATTAAATTTGAATAAACAGTCGGATCTACATTCACTAGTTCAACTACATTCGATGTAGAATTATGTAAATCGATTTGTAAGTTATGTGTACCATCCGAAGTGATAGTTGTTAATTGTAGTCCGCTCAAGTTGCCGTTCGCTGTTTTCATGACAAACGTGCCGGTTAACGCATTGTTCGGAGCATACGGATCATAATGTGATACACTATCATCAAAAACAAACATCGCATCAGAATAATTACCTCGGCCAAATTGTAATCCAGCCTCGTAGTTTAGCGTACTGGAAATACCATTTCCAGTTTGCCCGTAATTCAATTGTAGGATATTGTCTTTAACAGTAGTATTTGAAGATTCCACAGTTGTTGTTGTGCCTTTTACATCAAGATTTCCGATAACAACAATAGTTCCGGTAGGATTTCCATAAGAATCACCAGTATCCAATGTTATTGTACCGCCTACTTGAACTTTTAATCTATAGTTATCTTCACTAACTTTTACTATTCTAGACATGTTTAATCCTTAAAAAGGAGGGCATTTCTGCCCTCCATAATAGCAAATTACTTGCTGTCAATTTGAACTGAATAGCCAGTAACTGCTGAACCAAATGTCCATGGAACTTGCTTACCAGATGCAAATTGGAAGCTACCGCTAACTGTTTTTTGTGTTAACAATGCTTTATGAGCTGTAAGTTTTGTTACATAATAGGTACTTCCATTATAATCAGTTGCTGTGATAATGCCAGTACCAGCAGTAATTGCACCTGCAACTAACTTGATAACACCGGTGCCGTCTTGATTTTCAACTTTGTAACGGTGACTACCTTTTTGTGCAACAATATCACTATCTTGTCGTGCTGCCTTTCCGCCGTTTGCAGCAGGAATAAATGCAGTAACTTGAATAGCTTTGAATAAGTTAACACTTGTAAGACCAACTTTGCCGCTTGCGCTTGCAGTTGTTGCCGGAACTAAAGTAGCTGCCGAACCGCCTGCTGAGAACGCTAACACTAAGTTTTGGCCAAAAGTTGCTGCAACACTTTGACTTGTTGTTGTGCTAGTTGAAACAGCAGAAGTACCGCCGTAAGTTGACGACACTTGGATAGTGTTTGGTCCTGATACTGTCATTACATAATAAGGGTTACCGCTAGTTGTTAATCCGCCGACGTTCGATGCAACAGTAAATGTCATACCTGGAACGATATCAACTGTTGAAGAAACAGTAATAGGGTTTAATGTACTAGTTGTTGGAGTTCCTGTAATTGCACCACCACCGAACTTTTCAATGTAATAACGACCAATACCGCCAGTTGCTTCGCCTGATGTTAATGGAGTAACTTGGTTAACAATGTAAGCGCCAGCTGTAACTGTACCGCCTGTTAATACCATACCATTAGTAATTGTACCAGTAACTGCTGTAACTGTCAAAACATTGTTAGCAATAGTAGAAGTAATACTTGTTGCTGTGCTAGTTGCAGTGGTAGCAGTAATAGTTGTTGAACCAGTCGATGCTGCAAAGTAACCAGTACCTTTATTATTAACTGCGATAGAAGCAATACCTGATGTAATTGTTAATGTTAAACCAGAACCCGAAGTTGCTGTAGTAGCTTGAGCACCGCTCGGTAATGTTGTGTAAGATCCGCCGTTAGCAACAGCAACACTTGCTACTGAAGCAAAAGTTGTACCAATTGTTAATGTTAATGTACCAGTTGGTGTACCGCCAGTAATTGCAATTGCATTACCACCATAAGTTGAACTCAATGTTACAGTTGTACTAGATGTTACACTTGCTACTACATAGTAAGTTGCGCCAGCTGTTAATCCAGTTGAACCAGTTAATCCTGCATTGAATGTAACGCTTGTACCAGCAACCGCAGTAATTGTACCACCAGTTAATGTCATTACACCACCTGATGTAATACTAGCAATACTGAAACCACTATAAGTTGTTAATGTTGGTGTCCAAGTTGCACCGTATGATGTAATTGTTCCGGTGCCTGCTGCATATGCAGTTGCTTGTGTTCCGCCGATAGTCGCACTAACTGCTTTATATGTTGGTGTAACGGTTGCTGTAACTGCACCGTCACCACTTAATACTGGTTTTGGAACTGTAATAGTAGGAGCAGAAGTAAAGCTACCTGCGGTACTAACTGTTACGCTAGCAATACCTTCGCCGCCTAATCCTGCGTCACCTGCGGTATTTAATTTACCGTCATTTCCGTCGGCACCTAAGTTACGGTTACCGAAATATTTCTTATTTAATGGACGTCCCATTTGTTTTCTCCTTAAGATTTTTTAAATCATACGCGGTGGGTACCGCATAAACTGTTCATTAAGAGACAGCTCACTTTATGATAATGTATTTATTCGATCAAAAAGAAAGGCTCCGAAGAGCCTTTCTTAAATGCTTCAAAAAGTAATTTCTTACTTGAAAGAAACGTTCGCTAAAGATACGCGACCTAAGTAGTCAGCAGCGTTACCTAAAGATGACGCTGTGTTAGAAAGCTCAACATAACCATAACGTGTCATGAAGCTAACTACTGGTTCGAAGGTAGACGGATCAAGAACAACACCACTGCTCATTAATGGAATATATGGGCAATAGAATGCTGCTGCGTCTGATTCGCTAGCACCCTTATATCCGATAAGAATGTCTGTTGAATCGTTAGCATATGTGTTAACATAAACTTTCATTGCGCTGTTTAAAGTACCGACAAACTTAGTGTTAGTTGGAGCTTCAAAAGTACCTTCAGTTGTACGAGCGAATGCTGAAGTAGTTGCTGATTGAAGGATTGTTAACGCAAATGGGCTAACAACTGCCCAGTTACCTGCACCACGACGTGTACGTTGTGCAATTAAGTTAGAAACACGATTCATTTGAACTGCTAATGCAGCATGTTCGTCACCGACGAATGTAGCTGTACCAGATACAGCAGATTGGTCGAATTGTTCAGTAGCAGAACCTGCTAATGATAATAATGAACCAAGGATTTCCTGGTCGATTTCAGCAGTAATTTCTTGTGCAAGAGCAGCCATTACTTCTGCTTCGATGTCAATACCTTGTTGTGCTTGAGCATCTTGTGCAGCTTCGAAAGTCCAGCGAGCTGATAACTTACGAGTCTTTGCTTCAACAGTTTGCTTTAAGATTTGGATTGACATTCTCTTGCCAGCTGCACCTTCAAGTGTTGCTGTAGAAGTTGCTTTTGAACCTGGATCTTGATCGTTACCAGAATAACCTGCTGCGATCTTGAATGGGCTAAGTGCTTCTTCACCTGCTACAACACCATTACCGTTGTCTGCATAGCGAACACGTAATGTATGAATTTGTCCAACTGGGCCAGTCATTGGTTGAACGCCAACTAATTCATTAGCGATAACAGTCGGCATTACACGACGGATAACTGGTAAAATAACGCGATTTAATGTGGCAACGTTGCCGGCAGTAGTTCCTCCAGCAGTAGCGGATTCTGAAAGATACTTACGTGTATTTTCAAGTGTCACGCCCATTACTGATCTCTTTGTGCCTTGTAGGCCTTCTAAAAGAGCTTCTTTAGTTTCTGCCCAACGGCCGTTAAGTAGTTCTGACATTTAAATTTCTCCTTAAATTTTAAGTCCAGCAAGGCGACGGATATCAACAATATTATTGTCTTCCTCGCTGCTACGATTGCTGTTGGAAACTTTGTTTCCTGTAATTTCTTTTGCCTCTAATAGTGCCTGTTTCTTCTGCGGAGCTTTGCCAGCAACGACCGCTGGGAGATACTTATCAAAACTTTCATTGAGTTTAGATGTTTTCACACTCTCCATTAATTCACTCATAATCTCACGTTGCTCTGTGTTTAATGGAGCAAGTAATTCACTCATGATTGCTTTGCGATCTTGTGCTTCTTTAAGCATGTTAATCTCTGCTTGTTTACTTTCTAAAATCGACTTAGCTTTTGAAGCAAATTGTTGTGCTTCTGCTAATTCAAGATTTTTCAAGTCTATAACTTTGAGTAATTTTGCAGTTTCTGATTTTTCGTTTAAGTAACTTGTTGTATATTCAGAAGCAAATGCTTCGAATAACTTACGACCAAAGTCGTTACGACGAGCTGCATCAATGTCTTCTTTTAAACTTGTTAATTCATTGTGTAAACTTTCACTTACTACTGAATCAACCATCTTTGCTGCACGTTGTACAAATTGTTCCTTAACCTTTTTAAGTTGTTCGCGTCCTTCGCGTACTAAACGGACCTTAGTTTCAGCAAGATCCTGCTTATCTTTATAAAACTCAGTAATTTCTTGAGCAAGAGCTTCAACAACAAATTGTTCTAATTTACCAAATTTATTAGCCATAACAACTTGATCTTCGTGTAATTCACGAACTTCAGATGCTAGTTGGCGTGTAATAAATTCCTTCATCATCTTTGAATCAGTTGACATTTTCTTAGCATACTTAACTTTCATTTCTGCTAATTGATGACGATCATCGATGAATTCGGCAATTTCGCCAGTGATGCCGTCAGTGATCATGCGATCAACTGCTTCGATCATGACGTTCTTGTCGTGGTCGTATTTTTGCGCAAATTCTTCACGCAATTGTTGTGCAACTTGTTCGCGATTTTCATTGATCTTCGCATCCCAAGCCTTTTGAATTGACTCTTGAATATCTTCAGAAATCACATTGTTCTCAAATAATGATTTTAATGCATCCAACATGTGATTCTCCTTATTATTGGAGTTTGCTTATTATTCCTAATAAGCTCTCTTTGAGATATTTTTGTGCTTTTGGGTCACCTTTAACCTCTTGCGCTATGCGTAAGGCACTATACCCACCTTTATTATTCATAAGATGTTCATAGATTGGTGTAGGGTACGCCCCTGGGGCACTAGGTTGAGCTACCATATCTACTGTGATAATCTCAAAATCTGACACTTCACCAGAACCGTCTTCTTTGACGTTTCCGGATCCGCGACTTGATACGCCTAATTTAACTCCGCTTTCCAGCATAGTTTTAATTAATTGTCCCATTGGTGTAGGTAAGATTTTCAACTTACCATAACCGTTTGGACCATCCATCCACATGTTTACTATCATATGGCTCACACGATCTAAATTAATTTTTAAATCGTCTGGATGATCTACTTCTCCGAGTACTGAGTAGCCGTTTTGAATCTGATCGTTAAGAGTCTTTACAGCCTTTCCGATCTCGCTAACAGGATACACACGTTGATTTGCATTACGTATGCCCCCTTGTATACAAATACCGCTCATATACAAGTTTTTGCCTTCCTTTTCATCAGATTCAACGACCATTTTTGCTTCGTTGAAACTTAGATTTTCTCGGAGATGTAACATTATATTATCTTACTCTCTTGCCGATCATACTCTTAGTATTATCAGCCTTTTCACCCGAACCTTTCTTTTCTGGTCCGTGTCCTGGTTCTCTCTTAGTGAACGCAGTCTTACCAGCTTTTGAGTCTGGACGATTTTGAATTGTACCTAAACCTTTTGTTAAATCATCTGTCGATGGAGTTAACAATCCGCCTTTAGTACCGCCCGAAGTGCTTGTACCACCGTTTAAGATATTAGCGTTAGTACCGCCCATATCATTCTTCATGTTGTCAACAACACTCTTAGTGTTTACACCATTGTCACCGTGTTTCGGTAATGCTACTTTATGAACGTATTCCATAAATGCTTGGAATTCGTCTTGTGGCATTTTGTCACCGTCGTGATGATAGTGGTGAATTTCTTTTGCACCTTCCATTTCTTCTTCTTCGCCGCCGAACTCATCTGAACCTTCTTCGTCACCGAACGCAGGTTCTTCTTCGCCACCAAAGTCATCTTCGCCACCGAAGTCTGGATCATCAACACCATCATTGTGTTCTGGTTCGTTAGCTTCGTCAGCCATTAATGAATCAAATTCAGCTTTTAATTCTTCTAAAGCGTCTTCAAGGTCTAAAACACGATCTTCTAAATCGCCTTCACCTTCGCCTGCATCAGAATCGGTTTCATCGTCAGAAACATCGCCAACGAAGTCGTCAGTTGCATCACCGCCGATATCATCAGATCCTTCTTCTTCCTCTTCACCACCTTCCTCTTCTTCTTCCTCTTCTTCCCCTTCTTCTTCCTCTTCACGGCCGAAGTCTGATTCTAGAAGTTCTTCATAAATCTCACGAGATTTTGCTACCACAATGTTGTGGAAAATTTCTTTTGCTGCGGCCTCATCCTCGTTGATGAGCGCATTAAGCATTGCTTCAAATTGAGCACGATCAGTCATAATAATTCTCCTGTTAGTTACAAGGCTGTAATATTATTTACATTTAATTTAAAAAATGTAGACAATATAGCCTAAAACGATGTCGTTTTATCAAAAATATGGATTATTTATGCCGCAGGGGCAGGTGGCATACCGTACATGCTATGAATAAATTCTAATTCTGCTTCCTGTTCAAGAATGTGTGCTTCATTGGATTTACGTAACTCGTTTAGCTGACGCAAAGTTAATCGGGTCTTACGTGTATCTTTGCGGCGCATAGTGGTGAGATCTCGACCTGCATCATAACGAAGGTCGTTTGCAGTTCTGCGTGTATCCGGATCGATATAAAATAACTCTCGAAGTATCATAGTTTTATTTATGCTCCTGGCGCAACTGGCGGTGCCCCTGCTCCGCCCAACGGTGATGCGCCACCAGGTGCCCCACCTTGCTCTCCGGCTCCTTCCATACCTTCCATGTCTTCAGGTGGTTCTAAATCACTTGCTTCTCCCATATCACCTTCGATTCCAGCAGCCGATAATCCTGCGCTACGCATTTCTCCTGCTGCATCAGTATATGTCGGCGCGCCTTTACCGTTTTCTTCTGCCCAATAACGTTCGTTTTCCGCAACTTCTTCGTCAGTCATGCCTAAGAATCGTTTTAATGCAAATCTCTTACTCATAAACGGAATTGCTTGAATAGTATTAAATGTATTAATTCGTTCACTATCAAGTTGACTTTGTCTTGTACTTGCAAAATTCAATGGTGGATTAAATTTTAATTCGAATAGATTAGCATCAATGTTTACACCTCTTGTATACATATACATTTTGAACTCTTCGTCAAAAACTGCTGTTACAAGGGCTTGTAGGCGTTCGCAATACTTGTTAAAACGTAATTCTTGAATGTATGCTGTTCCTACACGGCCATCATTATAATTTGTTTGACTGTCGTCTGCACCAGTAGGCAAATAAGAACTAGGAATTCTTAATCCACGGAATAATTTATTTGTAAAATACTTCAAGTCGTCGATTTCGCCTAGGTTAGTACCGCCCGGTAATGTTTCTACTTTAGATCCGCGTCCTTCAGCGGTTTGCGGGAAGAAGTAATCTTCATTGATCGATAATGGATTGTATGCGCTATCAATAACATTTGCGCCGCCTCCTGTTTGACTTGGAATACGGCGTTGGTGAATTTCGTTTTTAACTCGTTCAACAAATGCCATTGCCATGTGCCCTGGCATATTCCCAACGTCGATATGGAATACTCTACGTTCCGGAGCACGTTGAATACGATAAATTAAGATTGCATCTTCTAATAATTCTTTTTGTTTGTAGACTTTAAAGATGTTTTCCAGTAAACTATTACCAAACGGGTAGTTATTATCTAATCCTTCTGATAGACTTAAATGTACAACATGTTCAGAATCGATTGCATTTTCTGTATCGCCTAAGCCAAATCTAGATCCTGAATTAGATTGAGGATACGCACCGGAACCGCCTCTGCTTTGGCCACCTGCACCAATGTATGCACTAGCAGTAATTACTGCGCCATTTGACTGATTTGTAGTAATATTCGGTGTAATTTGTGTTGCAACTAAATCGACAAAATTAGGAGCAAGGTCTTTGATAATATACTGCTCCGGCTTCTTTCCATCGCTTTCATTTACAATAATTTTTGTAACTTTAGTAGGATCAACGTAACTCCATTTTTGATTCTCTGGATCTCGAATAAAGAATACATCACCGTACTTAAAGACGTTACGCATAATTCTAAAGATACGAACATCGAATTTTTGTAATTTTGTCCACTGCTGTAGATATTCAGATAGTATTCTAACTTCACTATTAGTTGCTTTATGTCGCCATTGAACACTAAACGGAGTTTTACCATCTTTTAATTTTTGTGTACAGAATTCAGCAAGAATATCTAATGCTGCATTTACTTCTGGGTCACTGTCCATAACTTCGTATTGCTGATATCTTTCAATACGGTTAGGGCTACCCGTGTACACATCTGGCAGATAGCTCGAAAAATTCGTTTTTGCGGGACCACTTTTTGCTGTTGAATTGCCAGCAATTGGGCTCAGATATTCGCTAGTAGACACCGGTGAGAAGTATTTTTTCCAAGACATTTATTATTCCTTATCCTAATTTATATTCTACTGCCGCCTTTCCGCGTCTCAGTAAGTTGCCTTCCAGTATGGTCTGCAACACGATCAGTATGAGTAATTAGGTCTTTTACATTTTTATTTAATTCAATCAATTGATCTCGAAGATCGTTTAGGGATACATTTGCCGGCACTGGTTCTTTTTTAGATTCTTCCGGGTTGGCATTTTCGCGATTTTTCTGCGCTTCTGCTTTTTGTTTTTCTGCATCTGCTTTTGCTTTTTGTTCTTCGATTTTTTTATTTGCTTGTTCTTTTTCTAGAGCAGCTCGTTTTTCTGCAATTTTTTCCGGAGTGTTTAATGCGCGAAGTTTTGCTTCTTGTTCAGCAGGAGTTAACTCGTTTTTTGTTGGTTGGTACTTAACATTGTCTCCTAGAGTTTTTGTTGTAGTAGTAACTTCGTCGAACATTTTACCTGCAATATTACCAACATCATAAAACATGTTAGTAATATCATTAAAGAACCCGTTTTCTTCCTTAGGTGATTCATTATTTGTAGTTTTAACTTGAGAGAGGAAATCGTTAAATATTCCGCTATCGTTTATAGGTAATGGATTAGTTGCAGTTTTAATCTGCGAAAGAAAATCGTCAGTACTAAAATTACTAACGGTTGGTACTACTCCGTTACTAGTCATAATACTTTCAATTTGTTCTTTTAGATTATTAAATTGTCCTTCAGTTACAACACCTTCTTTACCATGCAGTTCCATTAATGTGCCTGCACCAAAGTCTTCAATCCAGTTACCAGTAGATCCTAAAGATCCATTAGCCCTTCCTTCGGTTTCACCCTTAAAAATATTTTCAACGTTGCCCAGTCCCGCAGTCTTCTTAACTTCTTCGGGACTCGATCTTGCTAATTGTATCGCTTTAGTAAGCAAATTAAACTCATTTACAGATTGTCCAACTGATTTATTAAGGTCCGGCATCATAGTGCCAATTGCTGCACCAAAGTCTCTAACACTTCGATCAGCCATATTAATAGCATTGCTCAGTGCAGATGCATCTTCGGGTTTTTGTCCCGGAACATTTTCTTTTCGCTGATCAGATGCTTTTTTAGTTTCTGCTGCAATTAATTCAGCTAGTCTTTGAGGATCACCTTGTGCTTCTTTTACTTTTTCAGCAAGTGCGCCTCGCGATGCAATGTCTCCTAAGTATGCAGTTCTTTCTGAATCACTCATACCTGCTGCGGCAACCGCAGCATCTTGACTTTGTAATAAGTTTTCTTGCGATGTTATTACTTTAGCTAATTGTCTGTTAGTATCTTGCCCTTGGGCTTGCATAATACCAATGTTTTGATACATTGCCATCTGTTCAGGTGCTGCTTGCATTGCTTCTGTACCTGCTTTCGATGCGATTGTACCTCCGAATCCAAAAATTTGATTCCTAAATGCTTCTGCTGCTACTGTCATAGCTTTATCGCCGCCGGCTGCGAGAGCATCTGCTTTTACTTTTTCGTACGCTGCACGTTGTTCAGGCGTCATCCTTGCTTCTGCAATCTTTGCCGCGGCTGACTCTCGATCTTTTTGCATCTTGTCTTCCATTTCACGACGACTGATACCTGTTAGTCGAGACATATTATCCATTTCGACCGAGAGACTCAACGAGGCTTCGATTGCCCGTCTTTTAGCAGCATCATCTTGCAAATTAAGATTCCTCGAGCGAACAGTGATTGCTAATAACGTATCACCTAGTTCGTCAATATCCATCCCGGTCTTTTCAAGTTGACTTGCTATAGGATTTTGTTGTAAATCTCGCGCTAATTTTAAATAATTTTCAGCAGCTTGATCCATGTTACCGCCAAACGACCCTAGACTAGAACCGTTCTTTGTAACTAGATCATTAAAATGATCCATGCTTGTTCTAGCACCAGTAACTAATTGGCTGTACTTCCCTAAGTCATTTGCAAAATAAACACCATTGTTAGAAAGTTTTTTAAGGTTGTTGTTTACTTCTACTGCGGTGGTACTAATGTTCTTCAGCCCATTTGCTAATCCTGTACCAAATTCGCCAAGTCTACCACCAACTGCACCAACAATTCCATTCATGTCACCTAACGCATCGCCTGCACTATACGAGCCTTGTACAATCTTTCCAAGTGCGTTACTACCGCTAATCAGGCCTGCACCCAATACTCCTGCTGCTCCAGCAGTTTTTCCAATGCCATCTTGTAGATTAGTCCAGTCTAAGTCTCCTTTCACATCAGGGGCGGTTCTACCACTTGTTCCCGACATACCTATTACATCTAACAGTACGTTACGTAAACTTTCTGGAGTTAATTCATTTGCCATAAGTAAAAAATCCTAAAAATGCGCATATAAATACGAATATTGTATATTTAGCTGGAGATAGAATGAGCCAAAATCCATTACAACAGTATTTTAGACAGCCAAAAATTTTTATTGATTTGCCTTCACATGGTCTTTATTACAATAAAGATACTATTCACGGAGCTATCGAAAATATGCCAGTGTATAGCATGACCGGAATGGATGAAATGCTACTAAAGACGCCCGATGCATTGTTAATAGGCGAGTCGGTAGTGAAAGTTATCGAGAGTTGCTGCCCAACAATTAAGGATGCTTGGGATGTGAACATGTTAGATCTTAATACTTTACTAATTGCTATTAAGATTGCATCGTTTGGTACTACTTACCCAGTATCACATGTATGTCCTTCATGCAAAGCAGAAAATGAATATGACATCGAGTTACCATCATTAATCGACGATTATAAGGCAAAATCATATAATAATCGATTAATTATAAAAGATTTAGTTATTAATACCCGCCCGTTAAACTATAGACAGTCAACAAATATTTCAGTTTCTAACTTTCAAATACAACAACAGTTAAAACAAGTACCTGATATCGCCGACGAAGTCGAAAGAGGTAAAGAATTAACTAGAATTTTCTCAGAATTATCAGATTTACAAAACGAAATCTACGCTTTTTCAATCGAATCTGTTAAGACTAGTACAACTACCGTAGTAGAACAGGCTTATATTAAAGAATGGTTAGAAAATATCGACTCCGAAACAATACTTACACTTAAAACTCATTTGCAAAGTAATCAATCTTTATGGAGCGCACCTCAAAAATCCGTAGTATGCGTAGAATGTGAATCAACAAATACTATTATTATCGAAATGGACCAATCGAATTTTTTCGTTCGCACCTAATTAGATTAGCATCGTCGGAAATTAACGGCTATCTAGTTAGGTTAGATACAGAATTAAAAGAATTCAAAGAAGAATTAGCTAGATTAAGCTGGTATATGAGAGGCGGTGTTACTTTTTACGAGCTTCTTCATGTATATGGCCCCGATGATCGCGAAGCAATGTACGAAGTTGTTAAGGAAAATATTGATACAACTGTTAAAAGTCAACTACCATTACTGTAATCAACATTACTTAAACATCAATTCACCAGTTGCAGGATCCCGTGTAAACACATTACCGGTCGTAGTCGGTACTGGTTCATTTGGATTAGCGACTCTTGGCTTCGGAGTAACTTCGGGTTCTGGAGCTGGTTGTCCTCCTTGAGGTTCGGATTTGCTTATACCAGATGATGCACCTAAATCAACTCCAGTGGAGTTTTTAAGTGATTTATTAATAAACTCAGCTGCTTGTCGTATTGATCCACCGATAAACTTCTCGTACATCGGTGTATTTTCAGGAATTTGGCTGCTCAACGCTAACCCTGTAATGTATTGTCCAAGGAAAGTTTGTCCTGATTGGGTGTTTAATAACCTATAAAGCAATCCTAATGCAGTTGTTTGTGCTGCGCCGATCGGAAGTGACAACACAAAGTCAATGAATCCTGCAATAACCGATCGTCTAGGAAATAATTTTGATATTTTTACGAAATCAGCTATCGACGCAAACAATTTACTTGCTGCTAAGATGCCTGCGATCTTTAAAGCACATGCAGTTAGTTCATGATCGATTATTCTATTCTGCTCATTACCTTCGGGGTATTGTTGTTTTGCAGATTGAATATTTTTATATGCATCGTATAATGGTTGTCCTACACCAAGAGTCATTATTATTCCTCTCATGAAGCCAAATAACGAGAATATTCCTTCTTCGAGATCTTTATTCGGGGCATTAATGTTTGTTATTTCTCTAAGATGCATACGTATTTCCTAACATTAATTATTTATAACAGTGTTAAGATGAACTACGTTCATCTGTTCTTCGCTATCGCTCGAACTATTATTTTTATAATGATTGTGCGAAGCACTTTTAGATATTATCCAGATTGTTCAATCACATTTCGCCCGTTGCCGAGCGAAACTACAAGACATTATCCGAGTTGAACAATATCACTTAGTGTTAGAACTACAATGCACTATAAAAATAACAATAAATTTAATTTTTGTCATCTTTATAATACATTCCGTAGGCGGTCATCCGGTACCTACTCATTCTGTTTTCATAATGACGGCGGACTGCAAAAATACACTAACATCAGTGCAGTCGTGAGGCTGCTAGCCTCTCTTTTAGCCTGTGTAAAACTTTTTCTTATAAGTCAAACCGGTTAAAGGCGCATCCGATCGTGGTCCTGTTAAGGATACTGACTTATAACCCCGCTACCAAACAAGGAATTCCGTCATTGAGACCCGAGGTCCAACTTAAAGGGCACTTTATTGACGCCAGTGCGAGCTTAATTGGTAGAGTTAATGCCTGTTATGATTTTAAAATATGAGAACCGTGGACCCGAACCTGGATATGACCATTATAATAGTCGTTTGATTCCAGTACTCGTCTACTAAATTGTTCTCGAGCCTCTACATAACTACATTCTGCCTTAGATTTGCAATAAAAAAGTATTTCTCTTGTGAATTTGTCTGCGCCTAACTGTTGAACGTCTTTGTTTAGTTGGTCATTTGAACCGTAATAATCTCTCCAGTCGGATTCTATCTTAGTTTTAATTCTCTTTTTCTTTTTTGTGCCGTTTTTAAGTGTCACTGTTTTATAAGTTGTTTTAGAGAATTGCGCTAATTTTTTTCCGATATACTTCCGACCAGTGATATTATTCGTGATGAGATAGACAAAGCCTACGCAATCTTGCGGTAGTTCTTTGACAAGTTTTTTCTTATAATACCATGACACGAACTAATTATCATCGTTCTTTCCCTGTGCCTGTTGTTTTTGAGCCTTTTTAATTCGCTTTTTCTCGTCTATATCGTAACGCCAATCCATGATGACCTTACGTTGTGCCTTTGCTATACGCCTAATTTCGGAAAGCCACCATCTAGTTCGCTTTCCTGCCTGTCTTGTGCCTTTATTAACCCACTCATGATGCGCTTTATAGTAAGCTCTAATAGCATCCATTAGCTCATCATGAACATCGTCGTCGCTTAATTTCATTCTATTACATCAATATCGTTACTGTACGAAGTAAACCCATTTTCTTTAATAACCTTTAATACGTTATTAACTCTTCCGACTAGTTCATCCTTATGACTAATCAAAAATATGTTCTTGTTACGTTCTCTGCCCATTTGCTTGAGTACAGATAACGCATTTTCAACGCCAATTGCATCTAATCCATTGTCAATAAGCTCGTCTACGAACATTAAATTAATACCTTGGTACAAACTTTCCCATACATCGCGAAACGCCCATGATAATCCAAGGATAAGTCGATTTCTTTCTCCTCTAGACAAGTTATCAAAGTCTAAATCTTGTCCTAACTGGGTAATTTCGACAGTTAAGTCGTTTTGAAATACAACAAGGTGTGGTAATCCCATTCTATCTAGATAATAACTTAATCGATTATTCAAATACGCAAGATTTTGATCAATAATCTTCTTACGGATAAACGAATCTTTGTTAGTTAATAGCTTTAACAAAAATTCTTGGTGATCTTTCATTTCCGTTAAGGTATTAACCTCGGTCCACGAAACATCTTGCAATGCAGTATTAGTTAACTCATCAATTTGTTCTTGATACGGATCAGTTTCGTTAAGTTTTGTTTCTAATTGGTTCTCTAATACCGATAAATTATTTTGATGCGACATAGCTTGCTCTAAAGTATCGTAATATGTCTCGGGTCGCATGCCAATCTCGCCAATTTTATCAAGTTCTGTCTTAATAGTTGCATATTGTGCGCTTACTTCGTCAAGATAATTAAATGATTCAAGTAAATTCTTATTTGCAATAGAAAATAATTCAACTTGCTTATGATCTTGCAAGTCTTGTTCACATGCGTGGCATTTGTGATTACTAAGTGTTTCTAATTCCTTTGTATAACGATCAACACTACGTTGTGCTTGTACTAATGCCGATTCAAGGGTGGCTTTTTCTTTATTAAGACTGGTAATTTGCTTTTTTACATCGTCATATGTTGATTGTTTTGCATGTAATTCAAGTTCTTTTTCGATATCTACATCTTGTAGGTCGGCAATAGCGAGTGCGATCTTATTAATTGCATCTTGGTTTTGATTATTCCATGCAGACTGTTTAGTTTTCAAACTACTAATACTAAGGTCGATCTTTTCATTTGCCTTTTTAATTGCTTCAATGTTAGCAGTTTCTCGCATGATCTCGTCTTTAACTTCTTTGGTTAGAAGTTTAAGTGCTTCAGCCTTTTCAGAAAGCAATGTGATCCCGAGCAGTTCTTCAATAATTTCTCTTTGATCGTTTGCCCGCATCGATAAGAACGGTTCGGTGTATGTGTTAAGCCCTACGATATGCTTAAACATTAGATGCTTCATACCGAATAAGATATGAAAATCTTTTTGTGTTTCCCTGCTATCGCCTTGTGCTTCGTCATTGTCGTTACTAGATTGTTCTTCATCATTGACATAGAACTTAAGAATATTGGGTTTTCTGCCGCGTTCGATTCGATATTTGTTACCATCTTTTTCAAAAGTTAACGTAACTAACATATTTTTATTGTTAATTTTGTTAATCAAGTTATCTTTTTTAATGTTTGTTAGAGCAGTACCGTATAATGCGTAACTCAAAGCGTTAAGAATTGTAGTTTTACCTGTACCGTTACGAGACCCCGAATCATCGCCACCCATATCTAAGTTTTCACCTAATACAAGTGTAAGATGTTCAGAGTCAAGTCGTACTGCTTGGGTTTGATTACCCACGCTCATAAAGTTTTTAACAGTTAATGTCTTAAGGAGAGTCATAAATTATTATAGATATCTAGTAGTGTGTTAGTATTATACTTGTCAGATTGAATACTTACAAGCTGATTGGTAACAATTTGATCCACTGATTCGAATGATTGTACATCAAATTCTTCAGTTAATTCAACTGCTCGCCGTTCTGTGATCAAAGTTAATTCTCTTAAATTATAATTGGTAATAAAATTTTCTTTAATAAAACTTGCTTCTTCGAAACTAATATCGATATCAAGATTGACTCTTAAATGTTGCTTAGCCTTGAGTAAATTATCCGCATCGTCGATTAGTTGGCTTAGTTTAACAGTTCTAAACGTGGGTTGATTATCCCAAGTAAAGAATTCTGGTTCACTGCCCCATTCCATTACCATCATTCCCCGGGCATCATCCCAAGTATCTGAATAATTATGTGGGAAAGCATTGCCAATATAGTGAATATTATTATTATTTTGTCTTTTGTGAAAGTGGCCGCTAAAAACTTTTTCATATCTAGTTAACTGATCCGGTTGCATTTCTCCATGATCGGGCATTTGTACCATAGCGTTCATAAAGAAGTGTGGTAATTCAAAATGCCCAAACAAGTATTTGCTAGGCTTTTTGCCTATAGATTTCCATTCGTCACCTACTAACCACGGACAAAGGGTTACATCGCCAATGGTAGTAGGTTTATCTACAATTGTAATTCCCGGTACATGTTTGCCGAACTCTACGCTGTGGATATCTCTCTTATCCTTATAGTATAAATCGTGATTACCTGGAAAAAAGAAAAATTGATCAAATGCTTGACCTAACTTTTCTAAAGCACGTAGACTAGAAGTCATTGTTGTAATATTCAAACTATTACGATTATGATGCCAGTCACCGAGAAAGATTCCTGTATCACAATCTTCCTCTTTTGCTTTTTTAATATACCAATCAACAAAATCTTCACAATCTTGATTATGTACCGCGCTGTTTGACTTTAATCCAAAATGAATATCGGTAAAACAGGCTACTTTTTTGAATAAGTTACTCACTTACACCCCACTTTAATGCAAACCAATTTCTATCTGCAGGTGTTTTGAATGACAGTTGAAATGATAGTTCGCTGTCGTGTTCTTTAGGAACCGCAGTGATAGTAAACCTATAGTTATACTTTTCTTCAAGTTGTCTAAGTTCCATCATAATAGCATTCATAGTTGGAACATCGGCTGTTGCAAATAAGTATTTGTTATATAATTCTTCTAATTCGTCGATTTTAAATTTCATTTTCCACCATGCCCAAATTGTAATACAAACCAATTTGCATATTTGTCTTCGGAAATATATAACGACCCTCTAGTACATGACCAATCACCCGGTTCTGGGACTATTTTACAATGATACTGTTCTTCGAAGATTCTTTCAAATTCTCTCCCAAAAGGAACATTATGCTTATCTTGTACCAGTTCGATTGCTTTATTAACTCTTGGATCTTTTAAATCAATTATCATTCTTGGTCCTCGTTGTATCTTTTAAGTGCATATTCATATTCTGCATCTCCTGTACGAGTATAACTTGGATTCATCCCGTTCATTTCTAAAATATCGTCTCGAATATTTTGATTACGCTTTTCGATATTAATAACACGAACAAAACTATTAGTAACGGCTGCTGTGAAGTAAGCAAATGGATTATCGGATTTACTTTCATCAAATTGTAAACCGATTTGTGTTAATTGTAAGATTGCTTGCCCGCGCATTTCGTCGTTGTAAGTATACCCGCGAACATTGCCTCTAGTAGCGTATCGTTCACATAATTTAATCATCATGCGAGCTAAATTGTCCGTGATTTTTCCTCTATTTTTGTCAAATTCGCCAGTCAACAAATCACCGCGCCAATGACTCTTGCCTACACATTCTAATTCATCGTTATCATTAAATCGCCAATGTTGAAACGGGGGAAAATTAACTTTTTCGTGTCTGTCTGCAACACTTTTTGGATTTTTCTTGCGGATAGAATTGGTAGGAATATGGTCAAACGACATTATTCTAAAGATCAAGTCAGTTTTTGCGATTTTTTTATAATCTACTTCGCACTCTGCTTGTTTGACTTTTTCGCCGGCTGTTTTGCGACGAATATACTCTGCTTCACCGAGCCTTTTTGCTTGATTTCGTTTTGCATCAGCAACAGTTCTAATATTAATCTTATCTAAACTAGGTAAGATAATATCGTATTGGTGATATTCTGGTTTTATAAAACTACAATATGATGTCTTTGATCTATGTATCTCTAATAACATATCCTTGTTATTGAGATAATTTACTTTTTGTAACATTAATTTGTTTCTCCATTACTAAAATTATAATATACGCACATTAAAAAGTCAACTAAATATTATACCAAAAGGACGAAAAATGACTACACTTCAACAATTTAATACTGGTCAATCAAGTACCTCAACTATTGCAACTTCGGGTGCAGTATTCGGTTCTGTAGCCAATGCAGTAGGAACCGCAGGTAGATTAGGATCTGCAATTAGTTCAGCACTACAGTCGGGCGATATTTCAAGCGCCATTAGAAGTATCAACTTGCCTGCCGCAGGGGAAGCAGTCGGTAGTGTAGTTAGTGCAGTATCGATGTTTTCTAACAATGACAATCCTAATGATTTTCGTGTAAGATTAAGTCTTCCTAATTGGATTAGTTTTATTGATAGCCCAGTTCTTAAACCATTACGTGATGCAGGAGGCATGATATTTCCATATACACCTGAAATAACAATGCAATCTGTTGCAACGTATGGGCACGAACCGACTATGCATAATAATTTTTCTATTAATTATTTTAAATTTTCCGAACCTCAAAAAATTCAAATCACTGCACCGATGAATGTTGAAGATCCGACACAGGCATTATATTGGTTAGCATCTTTACATTATTTTAGATCAATAACTAAGATGTTTATGGGATATGATGCGCTTGCTGGTAATCCTCCTCCGGTTGTGTTTTTAAATGGGTACGGAAATTATGTGTTTAAAAACATCCCGGTTGTAGTTGAAACAGTTGATGTTACTCTCCCAAAAGATTGTGATTACATTAGTACTCCTGTTGTTGGTACAGAAGCAGGTAACATTGCTAATATTTCTAATGCAATCGGTAATGTTGCAAACACCGTCGGCTCAGCTATACCAGGCCTGTCAGGCATCACCGGATTAGTTAACGGAATTGCTGGAGGAGTTGGACAAGTTTCTAGCATGTTAAGTGCATATAATATCGGAGGGACAGTTAGCGGCGGGTTAGCATATGTCCCAACTGCAAGCACATTTACAATAAGTGTTCGAGCAGTATATAGTAGGACAAGTATTAGACAATTTAGTTTAGATCAATTTGTCTCAGGCGGATATATTAATAATTATTTTGGGTATATGTAATGGCAACTTATAGTAATACTAGTCCTTGGTATACAACACCTATCACTAATAACTATCTTGATATATTATCGATCAGGCCAGTTAGTGCAGAACCGGATGATTTCCTTTATACCATTGAGGCACAATACACATATAGGCCAGACTTGTTAGCATACGATTTATACGGGTCTCCTCAACTATGGTGGGTTTTTATTCAACGAAATTTAAATGTGTTACAAGATCCTATATTTGATTTTGTTCCAGGAGTATCGATATACATTCCAAAAGGCAGCAGTTTAAAAACAGTTTTAGGAATATAAAATGAGTATTTTCGATTCAACATCGGCAGTAATAACAGATATTTCTTCACTAACTTCGAGTGTTTCTAATGCAGTTTCGTCTTTTTCTAACGGCATTATTAATACTATAGGAAATCTTAATTTACCACTTCCTAATGAATTATCAAATTATGCAACTCACGATTATATTTTAGGATTAGGTGTTTTAACACACGATCAATTTAATAACCCAGACAGTACGTACATGATAGGACAGCGTATTGAGTTAATATGTAAATCGGCTAGTGCTGATCCTGCAAATAGAGTGCAAACTCAATATGGTCAGTTTGATTTCTTTATCGATAATTTAACATTAGATAGCATTATTGGTTTTCAACATCACAATAGTTACACATCAAATGCAACTTTTGATATTTACGAACCTTACAGTATGGGAATGTTTGTATTAGCAGTTCAAAAAGCAGCAAATGATGCAGGGTGGAAAAATTGGATGGAAGCTCCTTATCTAATAACGATTGAGTTTAGAGGATGGCAACAAAACGGTGCACCTGTAAATATTCCTAGTACCACCCGATATATTCCGATACATTTTAAACATTTTGGAATTAAAGCAAGTGAGAAAGGAACAACATATAATTGTGAAGCATTGGTTACTAACGGCAAGGCACATTCTACCGAACATGCAAAAACAAAAAGCGATACAACAATTAAAGGAAAAACAGTTCAAGAAATATTGCAAACTGGGGAAAAAAGTTTGCAAGCGGTGTTAAATGCAAGAGCTAAACAGTTAGTCGACGACGGTATAGAATCTACGCCAACGAAATACGTTATTATGTTTCCTGATAAGCCACAGACATCGTCGCAAAACTCTAGCATAACTTCAGCACTAACTTCTACAGTATCACCATCTGCTGTAATCAATGGCGGAGATTTAAGTTCGGTATTAGGAATGGGTGCAACTTCGTCAACAGGATCAAATGTGACTACTAATGCTATTGGTCAAGCAAAAATGGTTTCGTCGGATAGAAAAGCATCTGCGTCAGTTAATGATGAAAATAAAGTATATGACGAAACTGCTAAAATTTGGAATAATGGTAATGTTCAATTTGATCCAGCTGATAGTACTCACACATATGCATCAACTCAGTACATCGAGCAGATTATTAATAATGTAATATTGCAAAGTGAATATCCTAAAACTGCACTCGGCATGGATGCGATAGACGAAAAAGGTATGCGTCAATGGTGGGTTTTAGATACACAAACATATTTTATTAAAGACGATGCTAACTTAGCAAAAACAGGTACAACACCAAAAGTGATTGTTTATAGAATAATGCCGTATAAAGCACACGGCGGCGTATTATCTGCGCCGAATGTACGTCCACCGGGATACGATAAAATTCAATCAGAGATTATTAAAAGATACGATTATATCTATACTGGAAATAACACCGAAGTATTGGAATTTAACATTGACTTTAGTAACTCATTTGCTCGATTAATGCCCGCAGATAATTTAGCAAGATCGCAGGATGTATTAACTGCCGCAGAGTTTGGAGCCGGGGTTATGGAAGCAATTGATTGGTTAAGTTCTCTATTTTCGTTCGTTAAGCCGTTATTTTCTGGATTAGCACCGTCATCTGAACCAGGAGTCCTACCATCTCAAGTTAGATACACCAATACTACAACTACTACTGATCATCAAGGTGGTGGTGGTCAAGAAAATCAAGGAAACAGAGCAGGTCGAACCTTTTTAGACGCTCTTACAAACCCAATGGAAATGGTAAATTTAGATATGAAAATTTTAGGAGATCCGTATTGGATACCTCACAGCGGAATGGGAAATTATACATCTACACCGACACAATATAAAGATTTAAATTCTGATATGTCTGTGAATTATCAAAGCAGTGAAGTTGATATTGAAGTTAATTTTCGTTCACCTTTAGATTTAAATCAAGCAACTGGTTTATATGATTTCGGAGGCAATAGCAAAGTTGCTCCTGTAATTCATTTTAGTGGGATCTATAAAGTTACAAAAGTAGTGAGTCGTCTCAAAGATGGTAAATTCACTCAAGAGTTACATGGTATGAGAAGACCCCAACAAGAAAATCCAAATAAAGGTGGACCAGATGTAATGTTTAACGTTAAAAATCTTTTTAGTTAATATGATAGATAAAAATGTAGATAAAAATATTGATTATTCTCCTAGCGATGCCGCTGGTATAGGTTCGCGCCCTGGCCCGTATCTAGCAACAATTGTAAGTCATCTTGATCCTACATACATGGGAACACTTGAAGTAGAGTTACTTAGACCGGTAGGTAATCAAACTCGCGCAGGAGGGCAGTTGCATCAAGTAAAAATGATGACTCCGTTTTACGGATGTACAGATTTAGATTATGTAGGGAATCAAGACGACTACAACAATACTCAAAAGAGTTACGGTATGTGGTTTGTTCCTCCGGATGTTGGGTCAACGGTGATGGTTATTTTTATCGACGGAGATCCAAAGCGAGGATACTGGATCGGATGCGTACCGGATGAAGCAATGAACTTTATGGTACCGGGCATTGCAGCAACGCAATATACAACTGGTGGTGATGGCGGTAGATACCCGGTAGCAGAATATAATAAAAAAGTTAACGACAAAATTGTTAATGACGAAACTAAAATTAACAAACCAAAACATCCCCTAACTGATATATTATCAGGCCAGGGATTAATTAAAGATGATATCAGAGGAATTACAACTAGTAGTTCAAGACGAGAAGTGCCGAGTGCAGTATTTGGTATATCAACGCCCGGTCCGGTTGACAAACGCCCTGGTGCAAAAACAGGAACTGTTGGAAAAAAAGAAAGTAGTGCTAATAACGTATTTGTTAGTCGATTAGGTGGAACAACATTTGTAATGGATGATGGAGATGATAAGTTTCTTCGTAAAACACCAGCAGGAAAAGGTCCGCCCGACTATGCATCTGTAGCACAAGGTGAAACTGGAGGCCAACCTACAATTCCGCATAATGAATTAGTTAGAATACGTACAAGAACCGGCCATCAAATATTATTACATAATAGTGAAGATTTAATTTATATCGGAAATGCTAGAGGTACAACATGGATCGAATTGACTAGTAATGGTAAGATTGATATCTATGCACAAGACAGCGTAAGTTTGCATACAATGAATGATTTTAATGTTACTGCTGGTCGTGATATTAATTTTACTTGTGCTGGCAATTTTAATGTTAATGCAACAAAAGATATTAAAATGACTACTGCTAAAAACTTCCAAGTAAAAGCAGAAGTGGATGGACGAATAACAGTACAAGGTACAATTGGTCTTACGGCCGCAGCAGCAATTTTGGGTGTAGCACCGGCAATTAGATGGAACGGACCGTCGCCGACTCCGGCTGAAGAAGCACCGAAACCTGCACGTATTCCAACGGCAGAACCTTGGGTGCAACATGAAAATCTTGATCCACAATCATTTATACCATCGAAAACACAAGCATCTACTAGTACGGTATCGTCGCCAACGCCAGCATTTTACAATAAGCCTACAACCAAAGTAGACCCATTCTCAAGGGTTAAGAGGTCAACAACATGAGTTCAATATCAAATCTTTACAATAAAGTCACATTAAACCCTGCATCAAATGTGCAAACAACTGCAATTACACCTAAAATGTATCGAGGATTTAGTACAGTTAGTACTAATACTGAAAATTTTAGTTTATTTGACTTCGAACTTATACAACAAGATTTGCTAAACCATTTTCATATACGACAGGGTGAAAGATTAATGAATCCAACATTTGGTACAGTAATATGGGATCTGCTTTTTGATCCGTTGACAGACGATCTTAAAGCAATTATTACAAAAAATGTTGATCAAATTCTTAATTATGATCCACGAATTAGTGCCCAGAACATTATTGTAACTGCATACGAATCAGGTATACAAATTGAATGTATATTAACATATTTGCCATATAACATTAGTCAAACATTGCAAATGAAATTTGATCAGGCTAATGGATTCTTTGCGCAATAATATACCCACTTAATTTTATTCGATAAATATTGATATTAGGATAAGATATGAGCTCTACAGATCGTTTAAATAATCTTCTTGTTTCGGAAGATTGGCAAAAAATTTATCAATCGTTTAAGAACGCAGATTTTCAAAGTTATGATTTTGAAAATTTGAGAAGGACTATGATAGACTATCTTCGTATAAATTTTCCCGAAGATTTTAACGATTACATTGAAAGCTCGGAATATCTAGCCTTAATCGACCTTATTGCATACATGGGCCAAAGCATTGCATTTCGTGCTGATTTAAATGCAAGAAATAATTTTTTAGAACTTGCTGATCGCACCGATGCAGTTTTACGATTAGCTAGAATGATCAGTTATAATCCTACTCGTAACATTGCAGCACAAGGATTATTAAAATTTAGTACAATTATTACTACAGAAAATGTAATCGATAGTAACGGTCTTAATCTTTCAGGACAAGCAATTAACTGGAATGATTCAACTAATACCAATTGGTATGATCAGTTTATAAAAGTTCTAAACGCAGCTTTTTCTTCGACCCAGCAGTTTGGTAATCCAGCCGATAGTGCGACAATTTATTCGATTCCTACTGAACAATATCGATTTAACAGCGCAATTACCGGGCTCCCTGTTTTTTCGTTTACAAAAGCAGTTTCTGGTAATAATACAAATTTTGAAATTACAAGTACAACATTTAAAGGTGAAAATTACATATACGAAGAACCACCGGCGCTCGGAAATCCATTAGCATGTATCTATAGTTACGACGGTATGGGTGCCGGAAGCCCCGGGACAGGTTTCTTTTTAAATTTTGTACAAGGTACATTAAATCAAGGTACTTTTACTATTAGCCAACCAAGTAGCAATGAATCTATTGACATCAATGCAAATAATATTAATGAAAATGATGTGTGGTTATATCAATTAGATTCAAACGGTAAAGAATCGACATTGTGGACAAAAGTACCTAATTTAATCGGTAATAATATCATTTACAATAGTTTAAATCAAAATGTACAAACAATCTATCAAGTTATTTCTCGTGTTAATGATATGGTTAGCCTTCAATTTAGTGACGGTACTTTTGGTAACTTACCTTTGGGAACATTTCGTACCTATTACAGAGTAAGTAATGGGTTATCGTATGTGATTAATACACAGGATATCCGTAGTGTTAATATTACTATCCCTTACTATTCACGTAATAATAAACTTGAGCAATTATCGATTACATTAAATCTGCAAACTAGTGTATCGAATGCTAATACTACCGAGTCGAATGCCAACATAAAGACAAACGCTCCTCAGACCTATTATACACAAAATCGTATGATTACAGGTGAAGATTATAATATTAGTCCGTTATCGGCGAGTACACAAGTAGTAAAAGTTAAATCTCTCAACAGGACATCTAGCGGAATTAGTCGTTACTTTGATTTAAAAGATCCTACAGGTGCATATAGTTCTACTATGTTATTTGCAGACGACGGAGTTATATATTCTCAGCCAACTATTTCTCAAATAACATTTACATATCAAACTAGAACTGATATCGAAGGGGTTATTTACAATGCATTATATCCTGTGTTAAAGAAAGCTAGTCTGCGAAATTATTATTACTCAAAATATTTGAACTATATTACTGCTAGTTTATCAATTAACTGGATTAGTGTTACGACTGATATCGGTATGTCTAGCGGATATATTGTTGATGCTAACAACAATTCTACAATATACAAGGTTGGAAATTATACCACCAACGATTTAAAATACTTTATACCGGGTGCATTAATTAAATTTACTGCTCCTGCAGGTTATTATTTTGATACATTAAACTCGAATAAATTAGTCTTAGGGAATGGAACGAGTCCGGGTGCAGAAATATCAGTATGGGCAGAGGTAGTTTCAATAGTCGACGACGGAACAGCAACCGGGACCGGAATGTTATCATCTGGATTTGGACCAATTGTATTAAATCAAAAATTTGATACATTAAATGGAATCTATCCTATTATTGATCAGATTATTCCTGCATGGATTACTACTATTAGTCCAACAGTTATAACAACTATGATTGATTTAATTTTTGCTAATAATCCGTTTGGATTAAGTTATAATGCGACTACACAAGCATGGCAAATTGTTTACGAATCGAATTTAAATTTAACAACTGATTTTAGTTTAGCATATCAAGGCGATACTACTAATAAACAACAAGATTCGAGTTGGTTAATACTGTTCACAACAGACAATGTTGTTTATACGGTTAAATCTCGCGAGCAGCAATATATTTTTGAAAGTGATGCTCAGATAAGATTTTACTTTAATAGCAATCATAGAATTTTCGATGTATCTAATAATAAATTAATTAAAGACAGTATTACTCTTCTTAGTATTAACACGCAACCTGATACTACAATGCCATTTACTACTGATTTAAAGTGGGACATCGTGTCTGAATACATTGGTACTGATGGATATGTTGATCCGTCAAAATTAGTAATCTCATTTGCTGATTCTGATAATAATGGTGTTGTTGACAACCCAGAGTATTTTATTGATATTGTTAATCCGTCAGTAAATCCAACTTCTAAATATATTGTTGAACAGAAATACCTTGTTAATGTAGATCAAGAGGACTATACCTACGTTAGTAATTCGGAGAATATTGTACTGATTCTTAGCAGTCAAAGCTCAATGGGTCCGTTAATAAATTACAACGATAGTCAGTATTTCTATTTTATCGATACTGATACAGTAGTTAAGTTGAATTTAAGTACAGCAACATTAGAACCTACATTGGACTATAAAGTGTATGTTGGGCGAGATAACCTAAAATTCCAGTATGTACATAGTGCAAACTACGAGTCGCGTATTGATCCAAGTCCGAGTAATATCGTTGATGTGTATATATTAACTACAAGTTATGACCTTGCATTTAGAAAATGGCTAGCATCTCCGTCTACAATAATAAAACCATTACCTCCAGGTTCTGACGAATTATATGATATTTTAGCACCAAAGTTAAATCTTATTAAGTCGATGTCTGACGAGATTGTTTACCATTCGGCAACTTACAAAATACTGTTTGGCTCATATGCAACACCTGATGTACAAGCATCATTTAAAGTTGTAAAAAATCCAGCTCAAGTTAATTCGGATAATTATATACAAACAAGTGTATTAGCTGCAATTAATCAGTTCTTTGCGTTAGAAAATTGGGACTTTGGCGATACATTTTATTTTTCAGAACTGGCTGCATATGTCATGCAACAGTTGGCACCGAATATTACAAGTTTTGTTGTGGTTCCTCGTCAGGGCGGTATAGGATTTGGCAATCTATTTGAAATCACTGCTGCTAGTGATCAATTATTTGTTAATGGCGCAACAGTTAATGATATCGAGATCGTTTCTTCATTAACCCCAACAGTACTTAAAGCAATAACTGGAACTACTACTAATACTTCTACATCACAAAATGTAACAAGCGCACCTTATGGAGCATCTAATGGCTGATAACAGTAACCCAACCGGAAATAATACAAATATAAGTTCAGAATTTTTACCACAGTATTATCGTACTGATGCAAATAAAAAATTCTTACACGCTACAGTTGATCAATTAATACAACCAGGGACTGTTAAAAAGATTAATGGATATATCGGTCGTGAATATGCTAAATCAACCACAGGCAATGATGTATTTGTTCATGCAGCTGATTTGACACGACAAAATTATCAATTAGAGCCGGGCTTAGTTATTAATGATGAGTCGGGTAACAATACGTTTTTTAAAGATTACCAAGACTATATTAACCAACTTGGGGTATTCGGTAGCAATGTTACAAATCACGCTAGATTAAATTCTGAAGAGTTTTATAGTTGGGATCCGCATATTAATTGGGATAAATTTGTAAATTTTCAACACTATTATTGGTTACCATATGGCCCATCGTCTATTCAGATTTCTGGGCAACAACAAAAGATTATAAGCACTTATGATGTATCGATACAAAATGATTTAGGCGATAACGTTTATATATTTTCACCAAACGGAGTGCTTGGATTAACGCCGAATCCGACGATCAAGTTATATAAAGGTCAAACATACATTTTTGATATTAGTAGTCCAGGTAACCCGTTTTCTATTAAAACTGCAAGAACTGTTGGATTTTTAGATAGGTATACCGATGTCGGAGTCGACGGTTATGCAGTAGAAAACGGCACAATAACTTTTACAGTACCGGATAATGCACCAAAAACTTTATATTATGTAAGTGAAAGTAATGCGGATGTAGGCGGTATTTTTGAGATATATTCGATCAACGAAAATACGTTTATTGATGTTGAAAAAGAAATTATAGGAAAGAAGACTTTTACTTTAGAAAACGGTACATCTTTAAGTAATGGAATGAAGGTATCCTTTATCGGTACAGTAACTCCGAATGAGTATGCTACTGGACATTTTTATGTTGAAGGTGTAGGCACAGGTATTCGATTAATAAATGAATCTACATTAGAAATTATCGGCCCATATACTGTTACTGAATCGGTGTTATTTGATGATACTCCGTTTGATTCGCTACCATTTAGTAATGCATCATCATATCCTCAAACTCCTGATTATATTGTTATTGATCGTAGCAGCAATGATCATAATCCATGGAGTCGTAATAATAGATGGTTTCATATTGACGTAATTAAGAAAAGTGCAGAACTAAACGGAACTGTAGCATCGTTGGATCAAACGGCAAGAGCGACTCGTCCGATTATCGAATTTGAGACCGGATTAAAGTTGTTTAATTTTGGAACTAATGCAATTACAGATGTTGATTTAGTTGATTCATTTACAACGGATATTTTTTCAAATATCGAAGGACAACTTGGATATAACATTGATGGTATAGACCTAATCGACGGCCAACTGATTTTAGTTACCGCAGATACTGATATGCAGGTTGTAAACAAAATATATCAAGTTAACTTTGTTACAGTCCATAATTCAACTAGTAACGTTAGATTGATTAATTTAGTAGAATATGCAACACCTAATCTAAATGATGTTGTTTTAATTCGATCAGGTAAAAGTGCTCAAGGATATATGTACTGGTACGACGGAGTATCATGGAATATAGCACAACAAAAAAACCAGTTAAATCAAACTCCGTTATTCGATATTGTTGATGACAATAATGTTAGTTATGGTAATAAATCTACCTATGCAGGTTCGACCTTTATTGGAACTAAGTTATTTTCATATAAGGTAGGAACAGGATCAGATGATACTGTATTAGGATTTCCTCTGTCTTACGGTAATATAAACAACATTGGCGATATATTATTTAATTTTGATTTAGCAACTGATTCGTTTAGTTACAAAGACACCTCAAAGATTATTACAAAAAATATCAATGTTGGTTATCTTGTTAAAACAAACAACAATAATGTATTGAGTTATGTTAATGGCTGGCAAACTTCTGCTAATACAACAACACAAGCAGCAATTAGAATCTATAAAAATTCTGGGTGGATTAACAATTTCCCTCTGGATATTTTTGATAATATTAATGGGTTAGATGATTTAAAATTAGTAATTTATGTTAACGGTATTCGTCTTGATTCCGTTAATTGGAATTTTACAACTGATACAACTGCAATTAGAAATCCTTTATACAAACAAATTACACTAGTTAATGATATTGCTCTTAGTGATGTATTGACTATGCGAGCGTTTTCTAAACAAGCAATCAATAGCAACGGGTTTTATGAAATTCCGTATAATTTACAAAATAATCCTTTTAATGAGTTGATAACCAATTTTTCGTTAGGAGAAGTGATTGATCATGTAAATTCGATTGTCGATAATTTACCTAACACTATATCGTTTGTTGGTACATCACCGGGTACAAATAATTTACGAGATTTAGGAAACATTACGTTATATGGTACTAAGTTCCTCCAGCATAGCGCACCTTTGAGCCTTTCAATTTATCATATTACATCGGAACAGAATAATATTGTTCGTGCGATCGAACATTCAAAAATTGAATATAGTAAATTCAAGAGAAACTTTATAAAAACTTCTGAATCATTAGGGGTAGATACAAATCCGACTACTATGGTTGATTTAATTCTACAAAAGATGACCAAAGACCGACCAAACACTGATCCTTATTATTTTAGTGATATGGTTCCATTTGGCCCAAGTATCAAAACTGAGATTTCGGTAATTGACTATAGAATTAAATCTTATCCATTAAGCAACGTTTTTTCTTTAGATTCATTATCGACAACGGCGGTATTAGTATATTTGAATGGAACACAATTGTTGTATGAACATGATTATTCTTTTGATGATCAAGGATTTGTTATAATATCTGCAGAATTGCATAACGACGATATAATAACCATCAACGAATATGACAGTACAAACGGATGTTTTGTTCCACCTACACCGTCGAAGTTAGGTATATGGCCAACATACGACCCTCGAGCATATTTAGATACTGCATTATTGAATCCAACATGGATGATTCAAGGGCACGACGGCAGTCATACTGTGCTGTATGGTGAAATTGTAAATGGAGTGTTTACAGATTTCCGTGATGCAATTTTATTAGAATTAGAAAAAAGAATTTACAACAATATAAAGGTAAAATATGATTCTAGTATTTTTGATATCTACGATATTATTCCTGGTTATAATAGAACAACCGAATATAGCTTAACTGAATTTAATGAAATATTAGCGCCTAATTTTTATAAATGGGTTAAAGTCGTAGGGGCTGACTACACGCAGAATATTAAATTTGATCGTACTATAAGTTTAACATTTAATTATAAAGATTTCGATCTTCCAAACAGCACAAGTTGTCCAGGATATTGGAGAGGAATTTACAATTATGTTCTAGATACCGATAGTCCTGATCAAACACCGTGGGAAATGTTAGGGTTTAATGATAAACCGACTTGGTGGGAACAAGTATATGGTTCAGCACCATATACTAGTGATAATTTAATCATGTGGCAAGATTTAACAGACGGTGTTGTTAGGCAACCAAATGTTCCAACGATCAAACTTCTTAACTTTGTGAGACCGGATTTAATCAATCGAATTCCTGTTGATAGCGACGGCACATTATTAGATCCGTTAACAGCTGGATGGGCAACTGGTCCAGTGACAGCTTCAATTGCTGATGATTTTGTTTTTGGTGATCAAGGACCGGTAGAAGGGGCATGGAGAAGAAGCTCAGATTACCCATTTAGTTTTTTAATTACAGCAATGCTAATGCATCCTGCAAAAACTTTTGGGACATTATTAGATCGGTCGAGGGTCATTAGAAATTTAGCCGGACAACTAATATACTCTGACACTGGATTGAGAGTTAACCCTTCTACCATTGCAATACCGAGTATCTATTCTAGCGCAACTAAAATTCAGACTTCGGGTATTATCAATTATCTTACTGATTATATTGTGGGATTAGATTTAACTGCATATACTCAATACATATATGATTTGAACAATATTAATGCACAGTTATCTTATCGAGCAGGTGCATTTAGTAGTAAAGAACAATTTAATTTAATATTAGATTCGAGATCTCCGTTATCAACAGGTGGAGTATTTGTTCCTAACGAAAACTATACATTAATTTTAAATAGTTCTTCGCCTGTTAAAAAGATTACATATAGTGGTGTAATTATTACAAAGTTAGCAAATGGATTTGAGATTAAAGGATATAGTCAAGTTGATCCGTATTTTACATATTATCAATGGAATGTAACCGGAATTAATGTTACTGTAGGCGGGATATCTGAAACATTTTCAACATGGGTTGCAGGAAACGAATATTATGCCGGCACTATTGTAAAATACAATGAAAATTTTTATCGAGTGTTAGTTACTAATACTAGTACCCCTCTAGATACTGCATACTATGAAAAATTACCAACCTTACCGATTATCGGAGGATGTTCAGCTCGGTTAAGAACAGGATGGAATAGAACTAATCCTGTTGTTATGTCTTATGGAACCATGTTAAGAACAATACAAGATGTTGTTGATTTTCTATTAGGGTATGAACAATGGTTGATAGATCAAGGATTTAGATTTGATAATTTTAGCGATTCATTAAGTGTAGTTACAAACTGGACAACTAGTGCTAAAGAATTCATGTTCTGGACAACACAGAATTGGTCGACTGGTGAAGATAAATGGAAACAATGGTTACCTAATATAGAATTTGTAGGCGGAACAATTGTTCAATATGAGGGTGATTACTATCGAGTGATTCGTAGTTCGATTAATTCTAGTAATTTTAATAGTAGTGATTTTGTTAAGTTAGAAGGGCTGAGTACAATAGGCAGTTCAGTGATTTCTTTGAGCCCTGCGGCTGCAAGTCTTACATTTATAACGAACAATTGTGTAGTTGACGACATCACGAATCCGTTTTACACCTACGAAATATTTAAAGTTGACGGGACTCCTATTGATCCGTCGACTATTGATGTTTATAGAAACGAAAATACAGTTACCTACTCACCGGAAGAGAATGATGGAATTTATAATGCAACCTTCTATCTAGTACAAAAAGAACAAATAATTTTGTTAGATCAAAAAACGATCTTTAATGATTTAATTTATAGTCCGGCGACTGGATATCGACAAGAACGAATTAAAGTATCTGCGCATGTTAGTACGGTTTGGGATGGTTCATTTAACATCCCTGGATTTATCTTTGATCAAGCAGTATTTAAAAATTGGGTTGAGTGGCAAGATTATCAGCTCGGTGATGTTGTAAAATATCAGCAATTTTATTATAGTGCAAATTCATTTTTACCAGGAACTAGCGCGTTTACTCCATCAGAATGGACTCAACTGTCGTCAAAACCGAGCCCTAAGTTGATACCAAATTGGACCTATAAAGCAGGTCAGTTTACTGATTTTTATAGTCTAGATAGCGATAACTTTGATAGTAATCAGCAGACAATGGCGCATCATTTAATTGGTTATCAAAAGAGACAATATCTTGATAATATCATCCAGGATGATGTGTCCGAATTTAAGTTCTATCAAGGTATGATTCGAGATAAAGGGACACAAAATGTTTTTAATAATCTGTTTAATGTATTAACAGAAGAAGGAAAAGAAAGTTTAAAATTCTACGAAGAATGGGCAGTTCGTGTCGGCCAATACGGTGCAAATTCTGGATTTAATGAAATTGAATTTATATTAGACGAAGCAAAATTTAATAATAATCCTCAAGGTGTAGAGCTTCTTGATACTGTACCGCCAATATATCAAACATTAAGTTACACAGTAACAGATGTAAAAATAACAAATGGCGGATCGGGATATGAAAGTAACGAAAAGTTTAATTTAACGGTAACAACGTCGACTGGTACCTGCGTCTTTAATGTTAGAACAGATAGTACAGGAAAAATTATTGCAATTAATCGAATTGTAAATTCTGGATCGTTTTCGTCAGTGGGGACAATTACAGATACTTCCGGCAATTTAGGATCAGGTGCGGCATTCTCACTAACATATGGTATTGTGTCACCATCGCTTGATAATTTAACAATAGTACAAACTCCGAATGATGTATATTTAAAGCCTTTAGGATATACATCGTCACCGTGGCCAGTATTAGCAAATTTTAATCCTTACTTAAGATCTGCAGGGTACGCAAGATTAACTGATGTTAAAGTTGCAATAGGCACACTTGATGCATTATTAACTAACACAGTTTGGGACAGCGGCGTTCAATACTATGCAACTAATATTGTGACTTACGCCGCCGACCATACCGGAAAATATAAAATTTATATTGCAAAGATAGATAATATCAATGTTGCACCGAGTGATACATCAACTGCATGGTCTCTGATTAATATGGGAGATTATATTTGGTGTGGGTTTGATAAACAAGATTGGAATGTCTATCGGTATTCAAGCGCCTATATGAATGTATTAGATATTGTTGGAGTAATTGTTAACGGTGTGCAAGAACTCGAAATTACTACAGATGCACTTGTTACGGTACAAGTTGGATCAGTAATTGCCTTAGAACAAGTTGATAGTAGTCTTGCAGGATTTTATAAAGTAGTATCGGTTAATTTAAATGCGTTTAATGTAGTGTCATCGTCTACCCCTGCATCAGTTACGTTCACTGATCAAACAAATGTAGTTGTGTTTACCTTAACTAGTCAACGGACAAGCTCGATCGATTCTGCAGAGCCGATTACTTCTCTCAATTTATTACCTAATGAATTAATGTGGACAGATGAAAATGGTAATGGAAACGGCCAATGGGCAACCTGGGAATACAATAAAGTATATAATCAATCAATAATAATTAATACTTCTCCTCATGCTTTTTCACAATACGGTCTTAGCATTGCAACCACAAATTCAACAGATTTTTTGGTTACAACTGACAACAGCGGGACACTTTATGTCCGTGACAAAGCAAGTTTAAATTCATCGTGGCTCGTTCGTCAAACAGTACCGCCTGAATTTATATCAACTTATACCGACCCTAATTTTACTAATCATTATATTGGTGATATATTAGCAATTTCGAGTCAAGAGATTATAGCAGCAGATAATTGGGTAGCGGTTGGTATTCCTCAAGCATCTCATGTATGCACTCGATATAAAGGAGCATGGCAACATTTATCATCGTATAATATTAAGGATATTATACGTGATCCTATTTCGGGAGAATTTTATAAGGCAACACAAAATGTACCAGAAGACTATCCTCCGACTTGTTTAGTTACTGCGATTAGTAACAATCGAGTTATTAATCAATTAGGATCAGGCCCAGCTAACCCAGGGCAATCTATTATCTTTAAGCAGACTATTGGCAATTTAATTGCAGATGTTGTTTATTATGTTTCAAGAATTTTAAGTGATACTGCATTTACAGTATCTGATACATTTGAAGGTAACGAACTTACATTAACAAACGACACTAATTCAAATGGTGTTATAGTTACGCTTTGGGCAGATTATTGGAATATTACACAATATATTCCAGTCGATGCAGGCGGCACTAATTCGTCATTAATGAAGCAAGGTGCAGTAACACTTTATAAAGTAAACGATAACAACATCATTACATTAGTTGATACCATTATTAGCCCATCGCCTGCTGAGAACGAACAATTTGGTGCAAATTTAACCTTTGGTAATGGAACATTTTTTATAAATGCTCCAGGCGGCAATAACGGTAAAGGGGTAGTATATCAATTAACATACCAACCGGTGATTTATGCAAGTGTGTATTATAATCCGATTGGAAGTAATGGTACAATAATTAAAGTTTCTAATACTGCTAAAATTGCAGTAGGCATGAGTATAGTGGGGACTGGATTTACAACCGGGCAAATTGTAGCAAGGATAATTGATAGTACAACAATTCAGTCTGATGTTGAACCTGACAGTCAGCCGGTCGGTATATTAGAATTTGTTATTCTTCAATGGACCTGGCAAGACAAAGTAGGGATAACTCATAATAATGTTGCAATTGGCGGTAATTTTGGTTATCGTATGGCTATGAGTAAAGATGTTTCGACGTTATTAATATGCTCAGCAGGTGTATCTATAATAGGTGCTGTTAATCCGGGACGAGTATTTGTATATAATTCTGACGATAGTATAAGTTATTATTTGTCACAAGTTATTACAGATACAGAAGGTGACGGGTTGGGATTTGGCCAGGGAGTTGATGTATCTTATGCAGCAGATTACATTGTAATTTCTTCTGTATTATATGACGGTTTAAAAATTAATGAAGGTAAAGTAGAAATATACGAATATGGAGATACACAATATGTACCATATCAAAAGATTACTAATATAGCTCCCGAAACTTCTCAGCATTTTGGTAGTTACGTTTCATTCATGAATGATTTTGATACATTAGTGGTCTTTAGTCGTAGTTCGGTAAGATATGATCCGATTATATTTGATGAAAACAATACAACATTTGATGAAAAATCGACAATATTCTCCTTAGCTACTAAAGGTGAAGGCCGCGTTGACATTTATGATCAATATGGTTCGTATTGGATATTTACTGAAAGTTTAGACAATTTAGATGATAACGAGTCGCAATATGGATACAGTATATCAACAGGCGACGATACTGTTATTCTAAGTTCTATATACGGATTTGATCTTAATGTTAGATCGGGTATTGTGTACGAATATAAAAAACCGATTAATTCATTTACATGGACTATCGTTAATCAAGAAATTGATAAAGTTGATGTAAAGAAGATAAAGAAGGCGTTTTTATATAACAAAAAAACAGATACGATAGTCACACATCTTGATGTCGTTGACCCGTTACAGGGTAAAATCTTAGGAGTCGCCGACGAAGAACTAACGTACAAATCTTATTTTGATCCGGCAGTATATTCAAATAGCGATGGCACCATTCCTAGTAGCTCAGGGCAAGCATGGACGACTGCACAAGTTGGGCAATTATGGTGGGATTTAAGAACTGCAAAATTCTTTAACTGTTATGATTCTGATGTAGTTTATAGAAATAACACATGGAATCAACTATTCCCGGGCGCAAGTATCGATATTTATGAATGGGTTGAATCATCAATTTTACCATCGGATTGGGATGCAACAACTGACACAGCAGCTGGACTAGCAAGAGGTATTAGTGGTACTAGCCTATATGGAAATAGTGCATACTCAATAATTACAAAATATGATGAATTGAATGAGGTGTTTTCTAATACATATTATTTTTGGGTTAAAAATAAAACATTAGTACCGGATGTAAGTAATAGAAATATTTCGGCAAATGACGTTGCTAATTTAATTAGCAACCCTCGCGGTAACGGGTATGAATTTATTGCCTTTACTGGTGTTAATTCATTTAGTTTATTTAATGTTAAACCGTTACTACAAAGTAGCGATATAGTATTGTCGGTACAATACTGGATTATTGACAAGATTGATCAAAATATTCATAGCCAGTGGGAATTAATTAGTACTGATCCTACTACTAAATTACCTGAATTAATTGAACAAAAGTGGATCGATAGTTTATGTGGTACTGATGCAAAGAATCGTACCGTTCCAGATTTACAATTACCGGTGAAAATTCGATATGGTGTTGAGAATCGTCCTCGTCAAAGTATGGTTGTTAATCGATTTGAAGCGTTAAAGCAAGTCATTGAACAAGCAAATCGCGTTTTAATTAAACATCAAATTGTTAATCAATATGATTTATCAAGATTAGAGGCAGCACAACCAATACCGACGACGGTTGACGGAGTGTATGACACAGTTATTGATACCGTAGAAGAATTAAGTTATATTAATATTAGCGATTTTGTAATGCCATCGATTGTTCCTACTATCGTTAATGGCAGAATAATCGATATAGTTATTGTTGATGCAGGAAAAGGATATATTAACGCTCCGTTTATTGACATAGTTGGATCGGGATCTGGTGCAATTTTAAAAACTAAAATTAATTCGTATGGGCAAATCAATGGAGTTGAAATCATATCGTCTGGAATTGGATATGATAGTAGTACAATATTGTCGGTTAGAACGTATTCAACATTAGTAAGAAATGATTCAACCGCAAAAAATAAGTGGAGCATTTATTATTATGATTCGATTAATACTGTTTGGTCAAAAGTTGATACCCAGGCATATGACACAACCCAATACTGGAATTATACTGATTGGTATGCCCCTGGTTACAATCAATTTACAGTAGTTAATTTTGTAGTTAACACATTTATTGAATTAAAAGATCTATATTCACTGGTTGGTAGTTTAGTTAAAGTATTAACTAATAATTCTGGTAAATGGGTTCTTTTAGAAAAATATGCTGACTCGTCTAGTATTGATTGGACACAAAGTTATAGTATTGTTGGATTACAGGATGGTACCATTCAACTTAGTTCGTCGTTGTACGAATTTGATAATACTGTGTATGGGTATGATAGTTCATTGTATGATTTAGAAGTATACGACGATTATGCATCAACTGAATTAAGATACATATTTGAGGCATTTAAGTATGATATCTTTGTTGGTGATTTAGTTCAAGAGTACTTAAATTTATTCTTTACATCTGTACGATATATCCTTAGTGAACAATTATATGTTGACTGGATATTCAAAACTAGTTTTATCAAAGCTGAACACAATGTTGGTAGTTTAATTCAAAAAGTTACGTACAATAATGATCATTTAGCTGATTTTCAATCATATGTGTCTGAGGTAAAACCTTACAGAACAAAAATTAGAGAATACGTAAGTAATTACAATTCAGTAGATATTAACTATCAAGCAGCAACCGATTTTGACTTACCGACAGTATTAGAAAACGGTAAATTAGTTCCAGCATTAGTAGAAGTTTCGAACGATACAATTGTGTCATATGATACTATAACTGAAACATATCCGTGGAAGTTTTGGGCAGATAATGTTGGATTTAGTATTACTGAATTAGTAATAGTCGACGGCGGTAACGGATATATCACCCAACCGACTGTTGAAATTACTAGTAATAGTGGATCGGGCGCACATGCAATTGCATATATTGCAAAAGGAACTGTAAATAGAATCGTGCTGATTAATGGCGGTTCAAAATATCTAAGTGTACCAACAGTTAAAATTAACGGTGGTTTGTCGTCTTCGGGATCTCCTGCTAAAGTAATTGCAAAAATAGGCAACGGAGTAGTACGTTCTAATTTAATTAGTATTAAGTTTGATAGAACTACACAAAAATACTTTATAACAGAATTACAGGAACTTGAAACAGCAATTGGAACTGGATCTAAGAAGCAATTTACTTTAGCATGGGCTCCTGATGTACGTGTTGGTTATTCTTCAGTTACTGTAAATGGTTCTAATGTATTAAGAGATGATTACACATTGACAGTTGTTAAATCGAAGTCATCAGGATATACAAGATATTCTGGATTAATAACATTTAATACTGCCCCAATTAAAGGGTCAATTATCGAAGTTACTTACATTAAAGATTGGTTGGTTTTAAATGCAGCGGACAGAATTCAGTATTATTATGATCCTGCAACAGGTGAGACAGGTAAAGACCTAGATCAGTTAATGTCCGGAGTTGATTACGGCGGGGTAACTGTTAATGGAATCGGGTTCGACATGTATTACGGATGGGACGGTTCTCCATATTTTAGTGATAGATGGGACAGTTCAGATGATACATTTACAGATTATATTGTAACATTGACTTCAGTTACACATACTTTTACGTTACCTTATGTTCCGGCTTCGGGAACAGAAATTAATGTATATTATGCACCAAACGGTACTAATAAAGTAAACGCTGTGAGATTAGATAACCCTGGATTTATAGGACATGCGCAGTGGGATAACCCTTATGCAATAATGCCTCCGATTATAATGGACGGCCGTACTTCTACAGTTAGCGTACCGAACACATTTACAGTACATATCGGAGATACATTTATCTTTAGACAAAGTACAAGTGATGGATCGTTGGCTCCTATACCTGACGATTATGATACTGCAATAAATGGCGGAGCATTATCTAACATCGGTGGGGTGTATACTACTGCAACTGGGCTTGCAGCGGATGACATTATTATAGATGGCGATGGCTTCGTTACTCAGACAACTAGTTCTGCAACAGAAGAAATTGTTCCTGGACAAGTTGTTGATACTGTTGCAATTAAGGTATATGATCGTCCTTTTAGCGGTTCTGCAAAAATTAAAACAGATACATTTATTGGGGACGGTAGTCGAACAGAATTTGAGATTACACAAGACCCTAATAACAGACAAGCATTATTGGTTAAATTAATTTCTGGGTATGATAATCCTACTAACCAATATACTAATGTTACGATTTTGTCTAAGGATGAATACACTATAGATTATCAATTTAATGTTAGAACAGTAGTATTAGTTGACCCTCCTATAACTGGAACTATTGTTTCTATTACTTCGTTTGGGGTTAGCGGATCAAATATTTTAGACTTTAACTCGTTTGTCGGCGACGGAGTGACAGATCAATATATCACTACTGCACCTTGGTTAGCTTTATTAACCATATCAATTTTTGTCAACGGTAACATGTTAAGTTCTAAAAATTATGAAATATTTGAGACTGATGACACATATGAACTTGCAAAATTAGTAGGAATAAACTTTAATACTCCTCCAGCAGTCGGTGACCAAATTAGTTATATTATTGTGAGCGGAAGTGATCAAACATATTCGATAATGGAATCCGAAACTATCCAGACTAACGGATCGCTAGTATATCCGTTGCAGAATACAATCGGTGATTCAAAACCATATGAATCTAATATGCTTGTACGGGTCGGTCAAGATATTCTAAAAGGACCGAATAACATATATCACACTATTAGGAAAGCAACTACTAATGCTGATTTAATTTATACTATATCATCAGATGCTGCATTACCTAACACCGCCGACGTCAATGATGTTTCGGTTATTATTAGTGGAACAGCGGTATTAAAACCAAATACTGATTATATTTTCGACGGCAGTAATATGTCAATTAAGATTACAAAAACTATTGCTAAAAAGTATGTTGGTGCCGAGTTGACTATTAGTATTAAACAACATCCGGGATATTTTTATACTCCGGCAACTACATCGTCGGTGGCATCGATTACATTTGATGTTGAGTATAATAATGAATTAGTTGAAATTATTAGTTTCTATAAACATGACGTGTTAAATATTAATCGTACAGCAATAAACGTAACGACTAATAATTCCTTAACTCCAAATACAATTGATTATTTTACACATTTAAAAATATTCAATGGACAACTACAATTAGGACGAACAGTAGTTGACGATGATTATATTTGGATTATTAGGAATTCTAAGATTTTAACTCCAAGTATTGATTTTAGATTAAATGACGACAGAAGTAGCGTTACTTTAGCAGCAGCGCCTAATACTAATGACGAATTTACGTTAATCACATTTGATGATAACATATTAGAATCGGGCATATCGTACATGCAGTTTAAAGATATGTTAAATCGATATCAATATAAGAGATTAAGTTTAAATAAACGTTCAAAATTATATAGTGATCTTTTATATAACGACACAACAATATTAGTAGTTGATGCTAGTACCTTTACGCTGCCAAATCCTTCAAAAAATCGTCCAGGTGTAGTTGAAATTCGAGGAGAACGCATCGAATACTTTACTATAAATGAACATAGAGAAAACGGTATTCTTATATTTTATGTGTTAGGACAACTAAGAAGAGGCACATTAGGTACCGGTGTATCTCCTGTACATAAAGCAGGATCGTATGTACAAGATATTGGATCAGATGAAAATATTCCGTATGCAGATAATACAATAGTTGAACAATATACTATAACTAATGCTAATAATCATAATCATATAATTCCGATAAATTTTGTACCGTCTTTAACAGTTAACAATTCGTGGTTTACTGATTATGGATATACATTAAAGGGTTCATTTAGTAACACCGTTGGGTATTCGGTTAATGATGTAGTATCGTATAACGGATACTATTATGTCAACATGTTATCATATGTTGCTAGTACAGTAAATCCAACATCTATTGTACCAACAAATGGCCAATATTGGGAGTTGTATTCTTCGATTCCGGTAGGGTATCAGCAATGTAATGATATTGAAGTATTTGTTGGCGGATACGATAATTCATTAACATGGGCATCAAACGTTCATTATACAGTTGGAACAATTGTTAATGTGGGATCTTATAGCTATCGATGCATTAGTGAACATACTAGTTCATCATATTTTAGGGATGATTCTACACGATGGACATTCTTTATCGGTAACATACGGTTAAGAAAAGAGCCATATAGCATGTTTAATGTTAATCAAGCACCGACTAGCCCAGAAGGAGACATCCGATTTGATGCGGACTTTGCAGTTGATGGGGTTAGTAAGGAAATTCGATTAACAAATTTACTTGCGGTAGGTACACGAGTTACAGTAATCAAACGAACACTCGTTGAATGGGATTCTACAACTAATATTTTATATGATAATAACAAAATCGCATTGTTCTTAAAAGAAACGCCGGGTATTTGGTATACCGGTATCAATAAATATGAAAGTAATAAAACAACAGTTACATTAGATACATATAATGCATCGTTTGATAATGCAAAAAATACATTTGACCAAGGATAATAAAGATGTCACAGCAATTAATTAATGTCGGATTAACCCCCAATGATGGAACCGGAGATACTCTTAGACAAGGTGCGTTAAAAGTTAATTCTAATTTTACTGAACTGTATTCAGCAATTAGTAATAGCGTAACAAATATTTCAGCCGGGCAAGGTATTGCAATCTCAGGCTCGCTAGGAAGATTTGTAATTACAAATAGCCAACCGAATCGAGGATCTATATCAAAAATTGAAGTTGCAGGGCACGATACTGTTATTGCTGATTCCTTAGAAACAACTCTTTCTTTTGTAGCAGGCGATAATGTTACAATCTCAACTGATAATACAACAAAGAATATAACGATTTCAGTTAATTCGCTAACTGGGAATGTAACTGGGAATGTAACTGGGAATGTAACTGGTAACTTAACTGGGAATGTAACTGGTAATATAATTGGGAATGTAACTGGGAATGTAACTGGTAATATAGATTCTACACAAATTCACGTGCTCGGAAATGCTAGTGCTGCTTACTCTTTTTATCAAAATTTATTAAACCAACAAAGTTCATTAGAGGATAATATTGGAACTTTAAATTCACAGTTATCAACAGCACAAACAGCATTGGCTTCGGCACAAACCGATTTGGCGTATTGGCAAGCCCAACCGCCTTCTCAAAATAGAACAACACATATAGCTCAACTTAACAGCCAAATTATTTCAAATGAGACACAAATTTCCGATTATGAAACTGACATCTCTAATAATACAATAACATTAGATGCAGTTGTAGCTGAAATTAATCTGATAGAACCTACGTTGAATACACCGTATGCAATTGTAACATATGATGCTGTTAATTTAAAATTAAATTCTAACAGAACAATATCAGCTCCGTCGATTATATCAGACGGTATTATTCGAGGTAATATTGTTCCGACAGCACCTATAGTATTTCCGTCATATTCTGTTATTGAAAGAAATAATTTAACGGGTGTAGTACCTGGTTCAGTTCTATTTAATAGTTCGTCTTTAAAATTACAGGTTTTTAACGGTACAAGTTGGGATAATTTGAATTAAATTAGTAGTTAATGTGCTTGATAAATATACAATAAAGAGAGTTTCGTATGGAAAAAAGAGAATTAACAGGCATACATATTGAAGGTCATATTCATATTCATGATCCTGTTGAAAAAATTACGTATGTTAATAAAAGGAATGCAATTCATTATGAAAATATGAGTATAGCATTAGCTCGATCTATTGCAAATACCGGAGATAGTTTCGTATATCAAATGGCGTTTGGTAATGGAGGTACAGCAGTAGATCCAACAGGTATTATTACGTATTTGTCGCCGAATAGTTCGGGGTCAAATGCGAGTTTATATAATCAAACATATATTAAAGTTGTTAATGATACATCGAGTAATAATACTGATCCTACTAGAAACTTTATTGAAACAAGACATGTTACTGGAACAACTTACACTGATGTGTTTGTTACGTGTTTATTAGATTACGGTGAGCCTGCAGATCAGTTAGCGTTTGACAATACAACTAATAACAATAGTTCTTACGTTTTTGATGAATTAGGATTAGTTGCATATAATTTGAACGGTACTGGATTATTATTAACACATGTAATTTTCCACCCAGTTCAAAAGTCGTTAAATCGTTTAATACAAATCGATTATACTGTAAGAATTCAAAGTCTAACAGGATTAATGGGGTAATACAATATGAGTTATACAATTACTTCAACAAATCCGTCTAATGCACCGATTACTATACAAGATCAACAACTTAATAATTCCACTAATCTTACATTTGTAGGTAAAAATTATTCAAGTTACGGTCCTATTATTGCAGAAGATTTCCTTCATTTGCTAGAAAATTTTGCAAACGTAGCATCGCCTGAAAATCAACCAAATGGCGGTCAAGCTCTTGAAGGGCAATTATGGTACGATAAAGGCAATCATCAACTTAATGTTTATAACGGAACACAATGGAATCCAGTCGGATCGATTAGAAAGGCAAACATTGCACCAACATCGGCACTTTCTGGTGATATGTGGGTAGACACCGCAAATAATCAAGTGTATGTGTATTCAGGATCAACATGGTTATTAGTAGGACCTCAGTTTAGTGCAGGATTTCAAACCGGTTCACAAGTTGTACCTATCACAGATATCAGTAACGTAACACACAATGTAACCGGAATATACTCTGACGGTACGCTAGTTGCAATAGTTAGTAATGCAGCATTTACACCAAAGACTACTATATTAGGGTTTTCTTCGATTAATCAAGGAATTACGTTAAATTCAGTTAACAAGTCTAGTACAACCGCACCTACAAAATTTTGGGGAAGAGCAAGCGAAGCAGACGCATTAAACGTAAATGGTACAACTGTTAATTCGAGCAACTTTTTAAGAAGTGACATTGTAAGTGTCACAAATAATCCTCTTAACATTCGAAGCGACGGTGGTATTAGTATAGGCGGTGATTTAAGTTTTAATCTTAGTGCTTCAACAAGTGTAGTAATTTTTAATTCAAATACATCAGGTAGGGGAATCAACTTCCTACTAAAAAATAGTACCGGTGCGTCGGAATCTGTACTATACCTTAATGCCAATGCACGAGTCGGAGTTGGTCCTAATAATACAGCACCGGCGACAGCATTGGATGTCGCCGGTGTTGTTACAGTTAAAGACGATACTGTTAGTGTCCCTACAATTAGCGGACAGATAGTAGTAAATGGAACAAACGACATAAAAACTAATGGATTATTAAGTATATCGAACGCTAGCATTGTAACAAACGGCGGATTAGCGGTTAACAAGGGATTATATGTTGGCGGAAATTCGATTGTAAATGGATCTATATCGTTTAATAATCTCAATAATAATTTACAGCCAATGACTGGTTCAGTAATGATTCCGGGAACATCGTCTGCTAATGGTTATTACGACATCGGTTCTGATACTATTTCGTTTAGAAACGTATATGCTACTACATTTGGTAAGTCAGACCGATCATCGAATTTCTTAGGTATTTTTACCGGAACATTTAATGGTAACATAAATGGTAGTTCGACTTCACTAGCGACATCGACCATATTTAATCTTGCTGGCGATATAACTAGTGATAATTTAACATTTACTGGTGCAGGCGGAACAGCAACATTTAATACAAGTGTAAGTTCGACTATTATTGCAGACAGAACAGAAGTAACTGATACTAAGTCAACTGATTATTTCTTGATTAGCAGAACGACTACAAATCCGTTAACTAACACTACTAATACTATTTTAAGAAAAACATCGAAACAAACAATTATTTCTAACCTACCAGTGGTACCGGTAGGCGCAATATTTCCGTTTGCAGGAACGATTATTCCAACAGGATATTTGTTATGTGACGGAAGTGAAGTTCAAATTTCAAAATATAGTACGTTATTCCAAGTTATTCAATACTCGTACCGAGCAAGTGCATTGTTGTTAGGATATAATACATTTGCATTACCGGATTTGAGAGGTCGATTCCCATTAGGTGCAGACAATATGAATAATAAATTGACTGTACCGAGCAAAGAAAGTACGAATATCTTAATTAATGCAGGCGGCGGTGCAGCTAATCGTGTTACAGACGTCACTGCTGATACATTAGGTGCGGGTGCAGGATACGAGAAACAAACATTATTATCGTCTAATCTACCTGATCATACACATAATATGAGCAGTGGTAACAACCAGTATTACGCAGTCGGCGCCCCGAATGTTACAGACAGCTCGGCAATTGCAGGATACGGTCTTTCACAAACTAATAACGCTGGATACGGTTATCAATATTCAGGAGGAGTGGTATCAAACAGATTGGCACAACCTGTTAATACTATGAATCCATATACTACTATTAATTACATCATTTATACCGGAGTTACTTCATGAGTTATACTATATTAAAAACCGATGGATCAACTGTAGCTGAAATAGTAGATGGATCTATTAATCAAACTTCGACTGATCTAACACTAATCGGTAAAGATGCAAGTAATTATGGTACATATATTAATGAAAATTTTGTATATCTACTAGAAAATTTTGCAAATACTTCGCAACCTAATAATCCAACAGCTGGTCAATTATGGTATGATACTAGCACCGGACGACTAAAAGTATACGACGGTTCTACATTTAAAGTATCTGGCGGAACAATAGTACAAGGCACACAACCTGCATCATTTACACAAGGAGATTTGTGGATTGATAGTAGTAATGACCAATTACATTTTTATGATGGTTCTAATCTAGTATTAGCAGGCCCAGTTTATTCTAAAGATCAAGGAATTTCTGGTTTTTCTGTTGAAGATGTAATTGATTCGAATCAAGGTAGTCATACTATTGTTAAAGTTTACGTTTCACAAGTTCTAATCGGCGTACTTAGTAAGACCGAATTTACTCCGTTAACTCCTATATCCGGTATTACAGGTAGCATCTATGTTGGATTTACCGCAAGCAATTACGCGGGAGTTAAATTGCATGTGCCGGTTACACAGGCAGATTATTTAATCGCACATGATGGTACAGCAATGTATCCGGAAAATTTCGTTTCGTCGATTAACAATGCAACGATGTTAGGAACCTTAACTATACAAAATAATACTTCATTAATTTTAGGTCAAAATCAAGATACTGAAGTTATTGTAACTCCGTCGTTATTTCAAATAGCATCAAATATTTCAAATCAAAATTTCGAAATTAACACATTAAACAGTTCGGGATTATTGTCGAGCATATTTGTTAATGCACAGCAAGAAAAAGTAGGAATTTACACTAACACACCTACAGCTACACTAGATGTAAACGGTGACACGATCATTCGAGGTAGTTTAACAGTTCAAGGTAATACTACAACAATTAATACAGTTAATGTTAATGTTGAAGATTTAGTTATTCAATTAGGTGCAGTATCAAATCCATCAAATACTACAGCAAATGGTGGTGGTATTAGTATCGAAGCTGGTTCTGACGGTAATAAAACATGGGAATGGAAATTAACTAACACAAGTTGGACCTCATCAGAGAATATTAGTGTAGCAACGGGGAAAGGATACTATGTAAACGGATTTGAAGTATTGAGCCAGACAACATTAGGATCGACAGTAATTAGTGCTCCGGGATTAACATCTATCGGAGTATTAGGATCATTACAAGTTTCTAGTATTTCTGTTACTAATTCGACCATTACTTACACTAATCCATCGGTTATAGACGGAACTATTACATTAGCCCCAAAGAATCAAGGAACTGTTGATGTTAGCAGTAAGAGAATTTCGAGTTTAGCAAGTGCAATTAACCCTACTGATGCCGTAAATTTAAATGATCTTGCACATAATATACAACAAGCACCGTTAGGATTATCGTCAGATACTACAGGATTAGCTAATGATCAAATCGCTAGCGTAATTATTACAAAGGTTTATCCGCCATATGAACACGTTAATAGTACAATATGTAGAATCCACTGTATCGCTGCTGGTGTAAGAACTACTAAAGAATATCAACTGATAAACGGAACATGGTCGTGGCAGGCTGACCTATAATAACTGCCTAAAATAAAATAAATACTAGACATGTAGGACACAGAGATGCCATATACTATTAACAGATATAACGGATCGCAACTTTCGGTGATTCCAGACGGAACAATTGATAATACAACTGATATTACAATTGTTGGTAAGAATTACGCAGGGTACGGAACCGCTCAAAATGAGAATTTTCTATACTTATTGGAAAATTTTGCTAACAATACTCCGCCGCCGAGACCCATTTCGGGACAAATTTGGTTTGATTCATCATCGAGTAAACTAAAATTTTATGATGGAAATAAATTTCGCACAACAGGCGGCGCCGAAATTGGCGGTATACAACCAACTGGTTTAACAACTGGTGATTTTTGGTTTGATACAACAAATAAGCAATTATATGCGTGGGACGGGTCGAATTTCATATTAATTGGTCCTCAAGCAGTACCTGGCTCTGCAACAACTGAAATGGTATCGAGAAGTGTTCGAGACACATATGGAACATCACATACAATTATCGCAGCAGTTACTAACGGTACCACGGTGTTCATTATTAGCCCAGATGCAGAATTTGCTCTAGATCCTATTGTAAATCCGATTACCGGATTTACAAAAGTACAACAAGGTGTTACGTTAATCGATACAAACGATGATAACCAACCTGGACAAACAACTACTACACATCGTTTTTGGGGAACAGCAACAGATTCGGACAGGTTAGGAGGCTATCCCCTTAGTGACTTTGTAAGAAATAGTAATTTACAATTTACAACTCTTGCTAATTTTAGTGATGCTGGATTTACTGTCGGTAATACTCCAAAATTACACGTATTTAACGACGGTGCAACTACTCCTACTATTCAAAATCAATTTGGAGATACAATTGTTTTTCAGACAACTGTAAATTCTGCTACAGTAACACCGATAAAATTAATCGGTTCTAATATAGTCCCTGGGGTTGATGCAACTTCAAATTTAGGCAGCAACGTATTGAGATTTGCTACAATTAATGCAGTTACATTTAATGGTATTGCTACACAAGCGAATACTGTAACATTAGGCACTGGAACATCATCAGCATCGATTGCAGCAACCGCAGGGACTATTGTTGCTAGAACAACAGCTGATCAAACAATCAATGGTGTAACGATTACTGCTGGTGCAGTTCAAGGCACATACTTCGTCGGTACTGCTACTAGTGCAAACTATGCAGACTTAGCAGAAAAGTATCTTGCTGATGTAGAATATGACGTTGGTACAGTTGTTATGATCGGCGGTGAAAAGGAAGTTACTGCATGTCAACCGGGACAACGTGCAATCGGTGCCGTTAGTGAAAATCCTGCTTATATGATGAATGCAGAGTTAGAAGGCGGCACCTTTATTGCATTAAAAGGTCGTGTTCCAGTTAAAGTTTCTGGAAAAGTTAAGAAAGGAAATAGATTATTTGCTGGTAATAATGGAAGTGCTGCGGTAGCAGATCCACAGTCACCGGATATTTTTGCAATTGCATTAGAAGATAATAACGATCCGACTATCAAACTTGTTGAATGTCTAATACTTTAACACTAAGTATTAGCATTGAGGGTAGCGAATGGCAAGTCAAGGATCAAAAGTATTAGCAAGTGATTATAACACACTCCAAACTACAGTTTCGAATTTATTAGGAACAGGGTCTGGAGTGCGTGGTTACGGGCAAACTGTCTCTAGTGCTCAAGTTAGCAATACAAATAAAATTACTACAACTGAATGGACAAATTTAGTTAACGATATTAATAAATGTGTAATTCATCAAGGGATAACATTACCGAGGGCAATTTCGGCACCCGCAGTAGGAAATAAAGTTTATTACGATAATAGTTCTTCTATATGTTTTGCAGCATATTCGAGTGCAGTGACCGCAATTGGTACTAATCCTCAAGTATTTCCAGCAGCAGGGCAGTATAGCGGAACGGTATTAGCCAATCCTACAATGACTAATATGGCATGGGGTACACATAATCATACAGCAACTTTAAGTTTTGGATCGGCAAATGCATTTAGATATTTTTTTAATGCAGGCGGCAGGATCGAAATTACTCCGACTATTGCAGGCGGCGGTTTATCTACTACTGATGCATCAACTTCTCTAGACATTGCATGGCAAACTATTTTTAACAGAATGGGAACGGCATATTTATATTATAACTCAAGTGCAGTTACAAATACTAATTATACAAGTGGTTCGGGGCAAACTGTGACCGTTGCATCCGCAGTTGGTGCATATCAATTAACGACAGCATTTCAACTGTTAGTAACATCAACAACGCCGAGTGGCGGGACATATTATCCGAATCAATATCAAATTTTTGCAAAAGTTGACGTAACACCAAATCCGACTGCTATATTGTATCAAATTACATTTTCCGATTCTTCTCTCGGTACAGGATCTGCAACATGGGCAATTAAAGAACCAGTTGATAGCACTATAACAAGCACAATATCATATACTAGAGCATCGGGATCTTATGTATCTGTAGTCCCGCCGTCATTAACAACATCGTCATTTACATAATAGAGGTCGCATATGGGAACTATTCAAGCAGCACAATATAATGCATTACAAGGATCAGTTGCAAGTATATTAGGTCAAGGATCCGGCTCGTATGCTAATACACCGATTACTGACATTAGTCAACTATATGGATATGGCCAAAACGTTACTAGTAGCAGGGCAGCTCAGTATACTGAGATCACTGCGGCACAGTGGGCAGCATTAAGAAATGATATATTGGCCTGTTATTATCATCAAGGATTAACCCTTCAACTACCTGCTGCTCCGTCTAACACAATAGAAATAACCCAAGCAGATTATACATTATATAATAGTATTGTAGATGCAATAAATTTAAATGTAAATCGACTAGCTTTTCCGGCAGCGGGACAGTATAGCGGAACTGTTATTGATTCCCCTACTAAAACAAATTGGAGCGGATTAGCAACCCATACTATGACCGTCAATTTTCCTGCATATACAAACGGACAAAATATCCCAGTTTCTGCATCCGACTGTGCAAGATATTTTTTTAATGCAGGCGGACGAATTGAAATAACTCCGACTATTTCTGGTGGTGGGTTAGACTCGTCAACTCCGTCGACTGCATTAGATCTGGCATGGAAAACAGCATTTAATAGAGTTGGTACACTTTATTTTAATTTTAATTCAACTAGCTGCACTAATACACAATATACAAGCGGGCCGAGCCAGACTGTGTATGTTTCTTCAGGAATCGGTTTTAATAATTTAACAACTTCGTATCAATCGTTACTCACTTCAATCACATCGACAGACGGAGGGACTTATTACCCAAATCGATTGGTGGTAAATGCAAAAGTTAATGCAACACCAAATCCGTCACAAATAATATTTCAAATTTTATACGAAGATACCTCACTTCATGCAAACGAACCTATTGATAGTATAATTACTAGTACTGTTGCTTATACTAGAGCATCGGGTTCATATGTATCAGTAGTCGGACCGACAGCAACTAACTCAAGTTTCGTCTAAACTATAATATACTCAGATAACTAAAGTAGTAAAAACTACTGAGGTTATCTTATGGATGAACGAATTGAAAAAGCCTTTGATGTAGCAAATTATATGGCTACATTGTCGAATCAACGTCGAGTGATTCTAGAAGAATTTAAACAAAAAACAGTCTATTATATCAATGGCGGTACATTTAATGTTTCGCCTGAACTAATTACATTTACAAAATTAACATTAGATTTAGGACATACAGAAGATGTTCCGTTTATCGATGCAAATAGTTTTCCTGTTGTAATTAATGATGTTCAGCAATTTTTCAATGATATCGTTGACGTGTATTTTCAAACAGTAAATGAATATTCTGTCAAATATACTGACATTAAAAATAAAAGAAGTGTCAAGGATATAGTCAGTTTATGAAAAACGGCGCTGTAATTTTTGCACATAACAATCAAGGAATTGACTATGTAAAAATGGCAATTTTTTGTGCATCTCGGATAAAACAGCATCTTGATATTCCGGTAAGTATTATCACTAATGATCTTGATTATTTAAAAAATGAGTTTCCGGATCACGGTTTTGATCAAATAATCCAATTAAATCCAGAACTATCAATGTCAAAACGATATCATGATGGATCATTATCTCATGATCATTTTGAATGGAAAAATACAACTAGAAGTAATGTTTATAATTTAACACCATATGATGTGACATTAGTAGTCGATTCGGATTACATCATTAATTCTTCTATTCTTAAATTAGCATTTGACAGAGAAGAATCGTTTCAGATTTATCATAAAAGTTTTGATTTAGCTGACTGGCGTAACCGCATTGCATATGAACGGATAAATCAATATTCAATTCCGTTTTATTGGGCTACAACATTCGTCTTTAGGAAGAATGCCGCTACACATGCATTATTTGATTTAATTGAATATATTAAGAAAGAATGGGATTATTTTAGAATATTGTATAGTGTAGATAACTCATTGTATAGGAATGACTATGCTTTTAGTATTGCAATACATATAATGAATGGCAAAACCAATGGAGAGTTTGCTGCTGAATTACCAGGAAAGATGACATACACATTGGATAAAGATTTATTAATAACAATGTCTGGCAACTCTATGAAATTTTTAATTGAAAAGCAAGATTACTTAGGCGAATATATTGCTGCAAGTACTGATGATCTTGATGTGCATGTAATGAATAAAAAGAGTTTACTACGATATATTGACGGAGGTAATGGTGTCTAAAGGGTTTTTAATATACGCACAAAATACCGAGACGACTAATTATATTCGTCAGGCATACGCATTAGCATTGTCGATTAAAATTAGTCAAACGCACATTAAAGATGTGTCATTAGTTACAAACGATGCAGTCCCCGACGAATATCGAAGTGTATTTGATCAAATTATAGAAATACCGTGGGGCGATCATTCTAACAATTCTCGTTTTAGAGGAGAAAATCGGTGGAAGGTATATTATTGTACTCCATATGATGAAACAATTGTTCTTGATTCTGATATGTTATTATTAGAAGATATATCAGAGTGGTGGGATTATTGTAGTAACTACGATATAAAATTTTGTTCTCGAATTAAAAATCATAAACTTGAAGTAATTACAGATACAGTTTATAGAAAATCGTTTGTGGAAAACAATTTATCTAATCCTTATTATGCGTTACATTATTTCAAAAAAAATAAAACTGCATATGAGTTTTACAAGGTATTGGAATTTGTTTGTAATAATTGGCAATGGTGTTACACAACATTTGCCCCAAATCTATATCAAGATTGGTTAAGTATGGATTTAGCAACTGCTATTACAATCGAAATAGTCGGAAATTATGATTCGAGTATCGATATATGCTCGCCATTGGAATTTATTCATATGAAATCAGGAGTGCAAGGATGGGATGTAATGTTTGCATCGTGGTTAAATGCCGTGCCGCATGTATTGAATGATAAGTTTGACTTAGTTATTGGTAACATAAAACAGACAAAGGTGTTTCATTATGTCGAAGATGACTTCTTATCATGTTCGATATTATTACAACTTGAGGATTTAGTAAATGGCTCGTAAAAAGAAAAGTAATCCTGTAGTCGAAGAGTTTCAAAATATTGAACTAATTATTCCAAAATTTTATGTATATTACGATAATAAAACCGGACAGATTCTTTCGATCACAAACGAAGTAGATCCTAATTTTGAGTATAGCATTGAAGTTGATCATGATGAAATAGCAGGATTTTTTACTAGCGAAAAAAGTTGGAATGATTACATTGTTGCAAGAGTAAAGACTACTGACGGATCTTTTATTACACAGATAATTTTAAAAACATCACCTATATACGATTTTAAAAATAATGATTTAATTCATATTAGAACAAATTTATCAGATACTCCTGATTTGTTAGTAGTGTGGAACGGGCCTAAAACGTATTGGGAATTTTCGTTAAATTCTAGTGCAAGAGAGTTTTTTAATAATAAGATTCGACGGGGATCAGTAATGTTTTTTGTAACATTAGAGGATGATTTTGATTTCTTAATTAAAACAATTGCAATAAAAACAGACGATTTACTCAATGGTTCGACTATATCTATACCTTTTGATACTAACTACGAATTTAATAATGCTAAAATATCAATTTCAACAGTTAGTTTATTTAGATCTTATAATTTAAAAATATATGAATAAAATAAAAATTATTGATCAAGACGTTATTTTCCTTAGTTATGATGAACCAAACGCTGAAAAAAATTATGCCGATTTGCTAAAAAAGCTACCATGGGCAAAACGTGTGCATGGAGTTAAAGGTAGTGATTCTGCACATAAAGCATGTGCAGCGTTAAGCGAGACGGAATATTTTGTTACAGTCGATGCTGATAATATCATCGATCCTGATTTTTTAAAAGTAGAAATTGATTTAGAAGAGTTAAATCTAACTCCCGAACATGTGTTTAGTTGGTGCGGAAAAGTTTATGTTAATGGACTTATGTATGGAAATGGTGGTCTTAAATTATGGACACGTAAGTTTGTTAACGAAATGAAAACTCACGAAAATTCCGATCCCGATGATGTTAAAGGAAAAGTGGAATTTTGTTTCGATCATCGATATTATCAGTTCAATGAGAACTATTCTATAAGTTATACTAATGCTAGTCCCTTTCAGGCATTTAGAGCAGGATTTAGAGAAGGTGTAAAAATGTCTCTCGATCAGGGTGCTAAAGTCACCGACATCGAATCAGTATGGTGGCAAAATTATCAACGATTATTAATTTGGTCTAACATCGGTGCAGATGTTGAAAATGGATTATGGTCGATGTATGGTGCTAGAGAAGGTGCATATTTAACAAATTGCACTGATTGGGATTATAGTTTAGTTAGAGATTTTGATTGGCTAACTAACGAGTGGAATGAAAAATATAGCACAGTTACAGAAGAAATGTTACCCTATGAAATTTCTGGGTTAGGTCATACTTTACGAAGAGAATGTGGATTAGAAATGTCTGATCTTGATAAACATGGATCTGCATTTTTTAAACAAGTTTATAATAATACTCCGAGGATTATCCGTAAGAGGGTTTAATGTACGATATCATTTTTGTTGTTAACACACCGTATTCTTATAATGCCTTTAAAAAATTTAAGAAGAAATATCCGTTAGCAAAGTCGGCCGAGACATATTCTGATGCAATAAAAAAAGTTTTTACTAAGGCATTTTGGGTAGTATGGCCTAATTTAAATGTTAACGATGATTTTAAATTTGATTATGAAATAGAAAAGTGGGATGAAGAATATGTGCATGTTTTTCAAAATGATGAAAACCATAACGGAGTGTGTTTAATCCCAAAGACTGCTAAAGTATCCGACCGAGAATTTAACCATCGATTCTTTGTACATAAAAAAGAATTAGACATTATGGCAAGTACTAGTGTCGATCGATATGATATTTTTTCAGTAGATACATACGAAGAATATTTGGCTGCATTAGAATTAACATCGACAGAACTGTTTTGGATAATATCAAAAGAACTCTGCATTGTTGATACGTTTAAATTTGATTTATTTTTTACTACAGAAACTGATGAATATATATTTGATCGTGAACGAAACCATGCGTTTATACATACTGAAGGTAAAAATGAAACTTATAACGGAGTGTTACTTTGTAGCACCTATTCGCCTTTAAGTAAAAAAGAAATTGATTTTAGGTTTCCAGTTAATCGAAAAGAATGGAGTATTACAGCAAGTATTAGTAAACCGTATGATATTGTTTTTATATCGTATAATGAACCTAACGCAGATATCAATTATCAAAAATTATTAGAACGATTCCCATTAGCTAAACGAGTGGATAAAGTTAAAGGTATACATCAAGCACATATCACTGCGGCAACATTATCTTCGACGAGAATGTTTTGGGTAGTCGACGGAGACGCACAAATACTTGATTCTTTTAATTTTGATTTTGTTCCTTTAATATACGATAGAGATTGTGTACATGTATGGCGTAGTCAAAATCCTATAAACGGATTAAAATATGGGTATGGTGGAGTAAAACTTTTACCTACACAATCAACTATTAGTATGGATGTTAACAGTCCTGATATGACTACAGCAATAAGTAGCAAGTTTAAAGTAATTGATCAAATAGCAAACATTACTGCATTTAATACCGATCCATTCAATACATGGAAATCGGCATTTAGAGAATGTGTTAAGTTAGCATCAAAGACTATTCGAGGACAATTAGATACAGAAACCGAAGCACGTTTAGATACGTGGTGTAATATTGCCGACGGTAAGTTTGCAATTTATGCCTTACACGGTGCAAGAGCGGGTAGAATATACGGTGAAGAAAATGCCGACAATTTGCCGGCACTTTCTAAGATTAATGATTTTGAATGGTTAGAACAACATTTTAAACTGACATCGGTGCTACGATAGCAGGATGATGTTCATAGTTTTCTAATTTAAAATCGTCTAAATTGTATTCAAATAATCCTTTATCTACAGTTATATATAATGTAGGTAGGGGTTTAATATTTCTACTTAACTGTTCGTTAACAGCATCAATGTGATCTTTATATATATGACAATCTCCACCGGTCCAAATAAAATCACCTACTTTAAGTCCGCACTCTTTCGCAATCATGTGCGTGAGCAAACTATAACTTGCAATATTAAATGGAACACCTAAAAACATATCGCAACTTCGTTGATATAATTGACAACTTAAATATCCGTCAGTAACGTCAAACTGACACATAACATGACACGGCGGAAGTGCCATTCGATCTAAATCACCGGGATTCCATGCAGTTAGTATGTGTCTCCGACTATCGGGATTTTTTTTGATCCCGTCGATTAGCATTTGTAATTGATCAATTACAATTGGTTCCCATGTACTCGAATTAAGCCATTTACGATCTGTCGTCCGCCAAGTTCTCCATTGAACTCCGTAAATTCGTCCGAGATCTCCAGGATTTCTTGCACGTGGTTTCCAATACTTAGAATTAGCATTTGCAGACCAGATTGTAGATTTATCAGTTGCATTTGTTCCGTATAAAATTTCTTTTAATCTAAGTTCGTTACTGGACCCTTCTAAAAACCATAGTAGCTCGCTTACTACTGCCTTCCATGCTAGTTTTTTTGTTGTAACAGCAGGAAAGCCTAATCTAAGATCAAACCGCATTTGCATGCCAAAAATACTAATCGTACCAGTACCTGTACGATCAGTCTTTTCTTTGCCGTTTTCTAAAATTTGTTTAAGTGCTTCGTTGTATTGCTTCATATTCCTCTACCTTGCAAGAGCCTAAATCTCTAGTATTAGTTAGTATAAAGCCTTCTAAGAAACTAGGTAAATTGATTTGAGTATCTGCTTCGTAAACTCCGGGAATACGAGTAATGTATAATTTGTCTAAAACAGGTTTTGCTTGTAATAGAACGCTAACTCCGCCTATAACAAAAAATTCGTTATTAGGGTATCGTCGATGTAGCGATTTAATGACATGTGGAACATCGCCATTAACACTAATAACATCTTCAACATTAAGATGTTCATTTGTGATTACAACATTAGTTCTTTTTGGAAGTGGTTTAGGCATATCAGGACTGTTCCATGTAGTTTTGCCCATAACTACGACTTGGTTTAAAGTTGTTTCTCTAAACCATTTAAAGTCCTCTTTATTTGGAGGCCACGGCATTCCACCGTTATTTCCGACACCTCCGTTATCGTCGACTGCAAATAATGCAATTATCATATGGTCTTTTTATTTAAGAATTTTTGAGTTTTCTTTTTAATATCTTTCTTAACTCGATCGGTATCTAGTTTAAAATCAATATTTTCAATTCGATGTTCGTAAGTGTGAATAGTTTCGGCTAAAATTTTTTCAAATGTTTCCCAACCGTCATTACGAATTTTTGTTGTGAGTTTTATTTCCCAAGTAGTGTTATCTTTAAAGTTGATATTTACAGTTTGAATATATCGAAGAGGTAAAACATTAAATTTTACCTCATCGAATACTTCAGGCCAACTATCGATAACGTCCTTAGGCAGTTTCTTCCTTGACTGCATCGTTTTTCTTTTTCTTGGTTGGAGCCAACTCCTCTGCTAATCTTCTAAACTTTGCCGCTTCCTTAGCTAGTTTATCTGCTTGAGAACGATAATGTTTTGCTTCTTCTTCTGGTGAATCAAAAGTAACTGTTTTTTCAGTTGCTATAGTAGCAGGTTCAGCGGATGCAGCAGGAATTTCTTGTGCCGATGCAACTTCCCGAACTTCTACTTTATCAGTAGAGTTAGGTTTGATATGAAGATCATCCACCGCAACTCCCCGATTTTCGGCAATAAGTTGATTAAGTTCTGATAGCAAGATACTAGTTCCTACAACCGGCACCATTTCAACTTCGCTAGTCGGCGCCTTTACAAGCAACCCCTTAGCGTGTAAGGATGGCAACATGGTGCTACCATCCGGGAATTGTGTGCGATTCAATACTTCTGCAAATTCATATGATTCTTGAGCTGCTGCACTTTCAACAAGATTAATGATTGCATTATGATATGAATCGTCTAATCTTTCAGTCGAAACAACAAGGCAACTATATGCATCACCGGGCAGCGTTCTAAACGCAACTAAAACACGTTTGCCGGTAGACTTCATTCTGCCAACATGTTTTAGATTAACCATTTGCTTTTTGTGCCTCTGCTTGCTTTGCAACTTGATCCAAGAACGCAGTTAACTTAGTATATGTCTGTCCAACTGCTACCATTTCGTTTGGTTTGAATGCACCGCGTGAACTTGCAATATCGATAATGATCTTCATAGCATTAAGATCATTAATTGATAATTCATTACTAGCACCTTCTTGTGCAGGTGCTTCGGTAGTTTCAATGTTTTCAACTTCGTCTGTCATAATATCTCCTTAATTAAGTTATTGCTAACTTTAATTATCTTGTATGGAGATGCGGACACGCAATTGTGAAAAAACTTAACTCTTTTTCTGACTCAAATCCGATGCGAGTAGTATACACAATTGAGTTATTATGATCTAACGAAATTCCTTGGCCTATATAATATCGATTATTTAAATTTTCTCTAATCCAATAGTCGATACTTCTTACAGTAGTTGGATGATATTTTTCTAGAACAGTATATTTAAAATGTGGAGCGGCAAACTCAACCCTTCTAATATCGAAGTAATTTAAAGGATTAGGCTTGCCGTTTTTAAGTGCCATTATGAGCGATGCCCAAACTCGTAGTATGCGTGTTCGCCAAACGGAGGTACAATATCCTTAGTACCATGGATAATGAACACAGTATCACAATAATCTGGATCACCCCATGATTGCCAAGGATATCCATCAGTGAACATGATAAACTTTTTAGGGTTAATATCATATGCCTTCATATAATTCCAGTTGGCATCGAAGTCAGTACCGCCACCGCCTTTAATTTCATAACTCAAAAATTCGTCAGCGTTATAACCATCGTAATCTTGTTCGTTATACACTTCGGTATCGAAACACCAGAGTTTAATCTTAAAGTCCTTATATTCATCCATAATGCCTTTAATTTCAGTTAAGAAATCCATTGCTTGGTCATTACCGATCGAACCCGACATATCGATTGCTACACAAATATCGATTGTTTCTGCAAAGTTAGTACCGGGCAAAATTGCGTTCATATGCCAACCTTTACGGTTAGGACGTAGGAAGGTGTAGTCATTACGAATAATACTTTGAATCTGTTGCCGAAGAATTTCTCGCCAATTCATTTTCGGTTCGGTAAGTTCCTTAATTAATCTTGCAACACCTGCCGGAGTATTACCTGCACCTGCTGCCTGTGCTGCCTGCATAGTTGCTTCACGAATTTCATCGCGAATCTTACGCAATTCTTCTTTGCTATAAGAAGGACGATTACCATTATCGTCGTCACTGTTTTCCCAATCAATATGTTCGTCAAGCATCTGGCCAAGTTGCTCAAGCATTTGTTCGTCCATCTTTTCGTAGATGTCGTCATAAACTTGTTCTGCACTCCAACCATAATACTTTTGATCGTGATAAATTTGGATCTTAGTAACTTGATCACCGATGCGGTCTCGAATCAATTGTCCGTTAACACAATAGTCAGCCGCAATGTTAAAGATCTTACGATCACGGCCTTCACATCGACCCATATGATCAAAAACATTGTGCAGAATTTCGTGCGCAATAACAAATTCGATTTGTTTAACAGTTAGGTCGTTGAAGAAATCACGATTAAAGAAAATTGAACGACCGTCAGTAGCCGCAGTCTTACACCAGTCACTGCCGTCTTGAATTTTAAGACGAGTTGCCATATTACCAAAAAATGGATGACGGAGTAAAAGCCCTACACGAGCTACAATAATTTTATCAATAACTGGATCAAGATGTGCCATTTGTTTGTCCTTTTTGTTACATTATGTATATAGTATAACACCGCCCGTAGGCGGTGTCAACTAGGTAACTTCGCAGTATGTTACTTTTCGGTAGCTTGCGAAATATATTTACCGAACTTGTTATGGAACTCATCGAAACAATCAATTTCGTCTGGATCCAGTGGCAACTTATAAGTTGAAAGTGCGAGCTTAGTGCCCATAATTACCAACTCAGTTTCAAAATTGTCCATGATGAAACGGAAGAAGTGATTAACTTGGTCGTTCCAATCTTTTGCCTTCTTATCACATGCATCCTTGAGCTCGTAGCACAATGATACAGTAAGTGAATACATTGCTGAAATTTCCTTAGAATCCATCTTTTTAACCTTACCGGTCAAAATATCAGTTGGATTAGGCATCTTGCTAGCAATCTTACGATGTGCCATAAACTTAACAGCAAGACCTTCACCAATTGAACCTGAAGTAAGATCGGTCAGTGTAGACTCATCGGTGTCGTCGTCAACAAGCAGTTCACTTACAAATGACCATGAACGCGGAGTTGCAAATGCCCGTGAGCTAGACTTAGGATCGAAATCGTAAAGATCTTTCTTGCTAAAAGTAAGGAATCCTAGTACGTCCTTATGGATCTTGTTTTCTGCCGCCCAGTCAAACCAGTCTTCCCAATCAACATTCATTTCAAGATGTACAAAACGATTTGCAAGCGGAGCCGGCATCCGATAAGTAACACCCTTGTCACTTTCTCTGTTACCTGCCGCAACCATTACAACGTTGTCGGGCAATTCATATGTACCAACACGGCGGTTAAGTACGAGCTGATATGCCGCAGCCTGCACAGCCGGAGCCGCAGAATTCATTTCGTCCATAAACAAAATGATCATCTTATGATTCTTTGCAAACTCCTTGCTTGGAAGTTCGCCTGGCGGAGCCCAACGCATAGTGCCGTCATTACTGTCAAAATATGGAATACCCTTAATATCGGTTGGTTCCCATAGTGAAAGTCGAACGTCGATTACATGAGCTTCGAGCTCGTTGCCGAGCTGCTTAATAATATCTGACTTGCCGATACCTGGAGGTCCCCACAGGAAAATCGGACGCTTATTTTTAAAAGCCTTGCGAAGTGAACGCTTCGCACCCTTAGGACCAACTACACGGCTAAGTACTTCTGACATATAAATTTACCTTTTGTTTGTTGTTGAAAATGTTAAGTAATTTCTTACTATGTATGTATTGTATGATCGTTGAACGCAGTTGTCAATAGGTCTAAATATCTTTTTCACGTTCTTTCATAGCTTTTATTAAGCCATACTTTCGTATGTCATCCGAAAATAAACAAAGTTCAAAAGATCGCTTTTCGGAAAACACAATTATGCTAACGTGTGTTATATGATAAGGACAATCGAGATATTTTTCAAGAAAAATGAGTGTCTGGGGACTCAGCTCAATTGATTCAGAAAACGGAATTTCGTAAGATTTGATTTCTAGCTCGTTTTGTAGGAAATCTAATCCGTCGTTAGTTAAGCGGAATGCATGTTGCTTATTAGCACGATTGCATTGCCACCATTTGCGAGAAAAAAGTTTTACATTTGCATTATCAGTACTTTTGCCCCATTGGTTTAAAAATATTTTTGTTAATGCGTCACGTGTGATCATTTTTTCACTGGTGTGCCTGTAGTAAGTTTATAGACTTCAAAATCTTCTGTATTAAATGTGGAATTTAATTTTTTAGCTAAGTTATGCGCATGACCTTGATTACTAAAACTAACCTTTTTATATTTTGGCCCAGGGTAGCTTGTTAAACTATTGAAGCTCTTTAGGTTAAAAGGCTGTCCTTTGTAAAAGACAGCCCAGATTGCATCCGCTTCTAAGATTTGTTCTGCTTTATAATTCTTTTTGTTAATATGTTCTAATATGATACGCGGTTTTGGTCTTGACATAGGACCTCCGATTAACTACGTATATATTTATCATATTTTTAGTCTTCAAATGAGCCGCCATCCATTGATACGGATACAACTTCGGCATCGGTTTCGACATGCTTCTTAAGATCATTAAACATGCTTTCATAATCTTGAATCATCTTGTCCATAATTTCGGTTAATGCAAGTGTTAATAATCTAGCTTGCTGAATGCTTAATTTTATTTCTTTTGCTTGGCTTAATTCAGCAGCTCTTACCTGTTGTATAAACTGTGTAATTGGAGTTAGATTAATCTGATTTTGCATTTGTTAACACCGTCTTCATTTCATTTTCGGTCTTAAATGGACCTTTGTAAGGATATCTCTCGATTGTAATTACCTTTGGACAAAAACTTTTAACCCAACCTTTGTCAAACTTAATTACATAATATCCTGCACAATAAAGGCTTTTACTTTGATCACTTTTAGTGAACAACGGTAGTTTTCGTTTAATATCGTACATTGGATTATGTGGTTTGCAAGAAGTAGGATAACCGTGAACTTCTTTTGGAGCAGCTTTTGTAACTTTTACTTTTGGACTATGCAAGAAAAAATCATTACCGAATTGTTTAGTAATGTCTTCTTTTTTATTAAACATCACGTCTCCAGTATGGCTGCTCAACACAAACTTATTATTTTCTTTCTTTTGAAGGGTTGCAATTTTTGCACCGTCTTGTTCTACAATCCAGTACTTACCTTCGATTACTGGTTTTGCATGAATCTCTGTCATCTTACACCTGTGGATATTTTGCTTGGAATGGTTCTGCGTAATGTTGGATACTTTCTGCAATCTTCTGCATATCAAATGAACTACAGAATTTTAACATACGAATACCGACTTGTGTTACTTCTTTCGGCTTGCAGTTTTCATTAATTGTTTCAGTAATGATTTGACGAATATTATCTGGTTGATGATTAAGATCGATTAGCACACGATTTCTATCATAATCGTCTTTAACTCGATGTTCTACGCCATTATGATCAGTCCATCGTTGTAGCATGAGATTGTTCCATGCAAAACCTTTACCATTACGATCGTCAAATGCTTCTAGTAGTCCGATTTTATTTTTAGTACCTTTGGTTCGTACACCCGGATATGCACTAAAAATGTTGTCACTAGTATCACCTCGAATACACTTTTCAAAAAGCAACCATTCTGGATTTGGCGTAGTCTTTGGTTCCTTTGTCTTTTTATCAATAACTGGTTTGCCTTTTTTATCAAAGATGCCTTCGATTGTATGCAATTCTTCAGTAATGCCATTGTATTGCTTTACATTAGATGCAAGCAATTGATAGAAGTCTGAATCGCTACTGATAATAACATGATCAGATTCTGGATGACTTTGAATAAATCCTGCAATTAGATCGTCTGCTTCAAGATTCGGATGTCTTAAAACAGTACAGTTAGTTTTGTCATTGATAAAATTTTTAAATTCGTCAAACGTTTCCCAAAATAGCTTGTCTTCTTCAACTTCTTTTTCAGACATGGCTGCACGAACTTCTGCTCGATTACGTTTGTATGGTTCGTAGAAATCCTTACGCCAACTGCGGCCTTCGAGGCAAAAAATCACATGCTTTCCGTCAAAATCATTCCATGCTTTTTTAATGCTGTTAAACATAATATGAAGGGCCATGCCGACTTTAATGTCGCCATCACCTCTCACAACATGTCTTGAACGAAAGAATGTATTTGCTGTATCAACAATAATAAATGTCATGAACCCTCTGAATCTTTTGTAACTGCTTTTCTAATGTCTATCGATCCTGCTAGTATAGAATCAGGATCGATACCTTCTTCTACAGCAGCAGACAACAGAATATCGCGGAACCATCGAGCAATAATTTCGTCATCCGGATCGCCATCTGCCCCATATCCTTCTTGCTTTAATTTTAACACCCATTGGTCGTTCCAGTCAATTTCAAAAAAGCCGAATCGTATATCATCGGGATTAACTTTAAATCCGATAACATCTACCCATGGTTCTCCTCTTTTAGTTGCAAGTTCCTTTGGAGTAAGTAGTGCTTCTGCTTCTTTTTCCTTACGAAGTTGTTCGTCCTTTGCCTTTTTTCGAGCTTCGGCTTTTTCTTTTTTCATAGCCGCATTAGCCTTTCGAACTAAAGCAAGCCGTTCTTCTTCATCTTTCTTCTGCTGTTCTTCTCTAGCAGTAACACCTGTTACATCTTTAAAAAATTTCTTTATTCCCATTATGTTCCCCAGCTATTTCCAAATAGCGGTAAATGTAAACGGTCACTATATCGTAATCCGTTTTGTAATGCAAGTTCCGCTACACGTTTTGCATTTAAATTGTAGACTTCATTAACACCGCCTACTGGCATTAAATATACAGGTCCTGTAAAACCTTCTGCACGATAAATGTCCGCAGTTTCGATTGCTTCTTCAACATCTTCTTCTGTAGCAACTACGAACTTAAGATATGTAAATCCGACAGTTTCATAATCACACACTACTTCCGGGCGGATTGCTTTTTCTCTAGGTTCGCCCGAACAACTTAACTTTGCGCTAACACTAAATGTAATTTCTTTAGTATAGTCTCTCAATCTCCAAGTGCGTAAAAATATTTTAAATTCTTCACTAAGCGGTTGAGTACCATTTGTTTCGAATGTTACATCTTTAAGTCCGTGCATTTTACTATGCGACAATAAACTAGGATATGCCCGTTGCCATCCTAACAACGGTTCGCCGCCTGTAATTACAAGATGTTCATCTTCCCATTTTTTATATGGAAGAAGATTTAGCATCTTTTCAACAAGTTCGGTTACTTCTACAAACGGACTAAGATTTTTAAATGCAGGATGCCAACTTGCATAACTATCGCATCCAGTAGATACTAGCGGTAGATTTTCGTATGACGTATACGGTGCATAATTTGTATGATCATACGCAATTGGTTCGACTTCTTGACTTAGTTCTCCCTTCGGCATCCCAAATCCTTGGCATTGAAAGTTACAACCGTATGTTCTCATGAAAACAGAAGGCACACCCATAAAGCGTCCTTCTCCTTGTAAACTATAAAATATCTCTGAGACTTTAATTTTATTCATAATTTATTATATACTATTTTGTTGTAAAGTCAACCATGAATTGTAGTATTGCATTTTTTCATCGTTGATGTTGATGTTGATATTCAATAAGTGATTGATAAATTTAGATTGGTTATATAGATCGCGTAAGTCCAAAGTGTAATCAGCCTTGTGACTTTTTGATCTTGGCAATAAGGATGTATCTAAATTCATTGGTTGTTCGGTAATGAAAGATTGATAGTTTTTAAGAACTGTTTGATATAATGATTCGTCATAGTTAATTGAAACAGTTACCGATCGTTCGCCCAATGATGATTTAATGATGTCTAATTGCTCTGGGCGAGTGGATCCGATCCAAATATTTTTATTTGTATTATCTAAAAATGTTGTTAATTGATCAATCTTTGTTGCCCAATCGATTGAACGAAACATTAATGGATTGAACGGATAACTAAAATCTATTACATAATCCTCGTGGCTCCTATACACTAATGTTCCGTTAGATGTTAATTCTGGAATACAAGGTTTGACGAATGTATTATCAAACCCTGCAACTCCTATTATAAATGCATCTGAAATTGTACCCGACGGTAATAATCCAAAATACAGTTTATTCATCCGGCAGTTTAAAATTTTTAATATCCGCTAAATCGATATAATAAGCAATTTCGTCTTTATATCTTTTAGCAATTTCTGGTTGATAATAAGGTTGCCATGCTGATTTTTGCAGATTACTATAATCATGTTGTACACGGTAACATAATCTATTCTTAATATCACCTAATCTTCGGTGTAATGTAATACTATTATCAAACAGCAAAAAATCATTATCAGATTGATACCAATGATCGTATATGTATTTTTCAACAAATAAATTTTTGTCTATCTCTGCAAATACTTTGTCAGAATCTTCTTTACTCATGCCTTTGATTGACCAAACAGTATTAATGGAATAATGTAATCCGTTAATCCCGCCAGGACTTTGAATGACCATTGGAATTTCGACATCGTCTACTGGACACATATTTCCATGCATGACTTCATCTTGATCGGCTCTTAATCCCGGATTAATTTTTCCGGGAGTAAAACGATGTATAAGAATCATTTCGTCGAGTTCAGAACGAAAACTTTCACTAACAGATTCATAATAATCGGTTGTAGTAAGAAATCCGGTTGACGATCCGATAACGTTCTCAGATGCTAATAATGCTACTCCTGGTGTAAATGTTAATGTTCCACTCTCATTTGAATGCCATAAGAGTTCTCCTTCGGAAAACATTCCTAACGGATTCCCATCCTTATCTTTTTTTCCAGTGATCCGCATAATGTGTTTTCCGGTATCATGATCTAACTCTTGCATATTAGCAATTGCTTTTAATCTAATCCGATCGATTGCATCTATTTTGGGATCGTCGTTAAGTGCTGCTTGAACACATTCTGACCAAGTTAACCCAGTATATTTTTTAAGAATTAAGTATCTTATACCGTATCGAGTATCACCCCATTTTGTACACCATTCTATCTGATCTTGCCATTTTAGATTGCAGTTACGGATAATAGTTACAAGATTGTTGAGATGTAAATCTCCAATGTATAACCATTCTTCATCCGATAAATGGTTAAAATCGAGATCGTCGATAAAAATTCCAAATCGACCTAATCCTGGAATTTTAGAAATCTTCATTATTTGTGCCCTTTCATTGACAAGCAAATATCATAAAATTCTTTCTTTAATGCAGCATCGGATTCAAATGCACCCATCATAATTGCAGTTGTCATATCACTTTCGTGTTCCTTAACTCCTCGCATTGTCATGCAGTGATGCTCTGCTTTTACTACAACAGCAATATGCGGAGTTTTTGCATACTCCTGTAATGCTTGTGCAATTTGTGTAGTCATTTCTTCTTGAATTTGAGGACGTTCGCAAATATGATGAACAAGTCTGTTAAATTTACTCAATCCAATTACTTCTTCGTCTGGTACAATACCTACCCAACACTTGCCTACAATATTCTGGAAGTGATGTGCGCAAGTTGACCGAATTGAAATTGGACCAGTAGTATACAAGCTCTTATATCCCATATTAGGAAATGCAGTTACTTTTGGAACTGGACGATATCTGCCACTAAATGTTTCAAGCACCATCATTTTAGCAACACGTCTTGCAGTATCGTGTGTATTGTGATCGTGGTCGATGTCAATCACTAATGAATCGAGGACATCTTCGAATTTATCCGCAACCTCATCTACTAACAAATCTAGTTCGCCTTCTTTGATGTAATCTGCAATGTTATCATTGCAGTGAAATCTCTTGTTGTCTAATACAATACGTTGGCGAATTATATTGCTAATTAACTTATTTTCTTTATCCATTATTATTCTCCGATGATAAGGCAGTGGATTGCCATATTCTTATTAATATACATTCTTATTTAGAATAGGTCAACGTTTACTTTCTGCAATTTGTAATTCGTCTTCTAAATATTCGATGTATTGATACATAATATCAATCTTGTGACCCGAGTCTGCAGAATTTCTTACTAACTCAACATCCTTTTTAACTTGTTCAATCTTTTCTCTTAGTTGTTGTGCAGTTAATTCGGTCATTATTTCCACCATGATTCATATGGAAAATCAATCCAAACGTCCTGTTCGGCTTTGTTAATTTCCATTCCGCAAAAGTCCATTTTTACTTTGCAATCACTCGATAAATTATCGACTAGTACTGCAAATTTTACATTTTGATTCCACACATGATCCCATCGTGCGTCGTTGGGCAAACAACTAGACTGCCAATCAGCCATTAACCAATTAAGTGTTGCACCGGTATCATTAATGTCGTCTACTACTAGAATATTTTTGCAAACTTGCTGATCAATATCTCCATTATATCCATATGCATCGTCGGCCATCCAGCAATTAGTTTCACAATCGTTTTCTGTATGGTCTCTAAGATTAATCTTTAAAGTATTCATAGGAACCTTGAGATAATGACTAATATACAACGCAGGCATTAATCCACCTCGTGTAATACCTACAATATAGTCAGGCTTCCAATTGCTCTTTTCGATTTGATTGCAGATGTCTTGTACTAGTTTCTTAAATTCTTTATGCTTAATTCTTCTCTTGTCCATTGTTTAGCCTTTTCCAAGTTTTATATTTTTCTAATTCTTGATTATATTCTTCCCACAGTTTCTTTAACTTAGGAAATTCATTTTCCATTGCTGTATCACGGGTTGGAATATGTAAGAGTGTTTCAATTCTTTCTAATCTTTCTTCCAAATCTACTCCGTTTATTTTAACTGACCCTTTTACAACTAATGCTGCATTCGGCTCTACAATAATTTCGTCTCCACCGTGAGGAATTGTCATTACTGTTTTACCTGTACCATTAATAAAATTAGTGTTAGGAGTAGTCCAACTAACACTAGCACCATTTACTCCAAGATTAGATGTTAATGTTGCCCCTGATGTACCATTTGTAATTGTATACGGATGCGGTAAATTTATTGTAGTAGCTGTTGTGGCCATTTAATATGCTCGATTAATACACCTGCTGAGAAAAACTTATCTCGCAGGACCTCTTTTTGTTGTTCTATCTTACTAGTGATAGAATCATAATCTGTCATAAGATCTGTAATATGCTGACAAACTTTATCTTTGTTGGCAATATAATGATCCCACGATAGCGTCCATTCGCTAGGATACTTAAATTCGTCGATGTACATTTCGGAATAACTTAATCTATCCGGCACTAATGGAATTGAATTTACAATCGCACCTTCATACATGCTAATGCCGAGGGTTTCTTGTAAATTAGCACTAAAGACCATTTTTGATTCACCTAGCAATGTGTGGTATTGATCTTTTGTTAATTTATTTTCTTGGCAAACAACAAACTCGTATTGCGGCAAACTTTTTTCGAGGTCTTTAAAAATCTCTACTTGCTTTTCTGGAGCAATTCGATGCGGAAATAAAATTAAATCTCGTTTAGCCATATTCTTAAACGGATCTAATGTAGATTCCATATATTCCATCGGCCAGCCAGTGCGTACTACTTTATTTGCAACATTAAATCCGGGATTGAAATTAACACCTAATAAGTTCTCAAAGAACATGTCTATATGAAAATCTGTAGCAAAGTAATTATGATCGATCGCGTGGAAGAAACTTTGTTCAGCGTGACGTACCCACGGTTCATCACCAATGAGTCTACCTAAAAAGTCTTGCGGATCATAACTACCAGCATGCCACAGTGCGTGAATTGTTACAGGAATTTGTAACAATTCACTCATGTACTTTAAGTTGATAACGCCAGGATGCCAAGCATCTGTGAAAATAAAATGATCGCCAGCAACCACCTTGCCTTCGGAGAACAATCTAGCCATAGCCTCAACTTGTGCAGCCTTATAGATATTGGTGCCAGCAAAATTGAGAAAAGCACCAGGAGTAGTATCATTTGGGATATCAGTAGGGCCTGAAATAACATGTACTTTATGTCCTTGTTCTTGTAGCAGAAGCGGTACATAGGCCTTCCATTGTTCTGTGTATCGTGTCGAAACCGCCTCTAAGTCAACTAGAAAGATAGTCATCAGTGTGACCTTGGCTTATTAACTCTTGCACCTTGCTTTTGATTACGGCGGTCGTTATTCCATGGACGCTTATGACCCTTTACTTCGCGCTCGTAAATCTGCCAAGTTTTTGCGTGTTTATTATACAAGTCTGCCGGATTGTATGGCAACAGTTCAATGCGGCAAAAATTAAGGTATGCTTCAAGATCATCAAAGATCTTAACAATATCGGGTCGACGTTCAAAATAAGTTTGCTTAGATTGCTTGTTTGAATATCTCTCGTTGTTAGCCATTTTATTATTATCTCTTAAAATATAGTGAAAGGAAATTTAATGAAGCAGCCGTTTTCGCCATCTTCACTTACATCGATACAAACCTCGCGGCCTGGATATCTGCGATGGATTTCTTCGTATAAATCACGAGCAATCATTTCGCAAGATTTGTTGTTAAGCTCAAGTACAGAGTTGTTATATAACCCTTCGAGCTCGCGTTTAAATAGAATGAATTCGATATCTCTGTCATCGTGATATACTTGAATCCAAACTTTAAAATGAAACATATGTCTATGAGGATGTCCTAAAAATTTAACATCCTCGAGTGCAGGTTCGGTTAGTGCAGCAGGGTATGCATGGATGCCCTCCTTTCTAAACGTTACCCAAATCATATTAGTTTCTTGTTGACTCATTTTTGTTCTTTATTGTTAATTTATAGTTTATTGTAACAAATACATTATAATATGTCAATAGATAAGAACGAATCTTATTTAATAATTCTGTCATTTTTATAATCATACCATGAAGTAAAATTCTCACGATCCTTCAGCTCATGTAAACTATGACTCCAAACACCAGGATTAGTTGCATTAAATCCTTTATCATCGAGTTTGATCATAGTATTATAATTCCAAAGTTGCATGTAAGGCAATGGTATTCTAATTTGCGGAATAAAAGTGCCGTAACTGCACAATCCCCCTTCATTAAACTCTTCAGCATGTGATAACGGGATGTCTAATGAACACAAGTAACCTTTCTCTAAAAAGTGAGTTATCATTTTTTCCCATTGATCCCAATCTTCGGAAATTCGCGGATTAAAACTATGATTAGCGCCAAAAAAGATATGCCTTGTATCATATGTAGTTTCGGCTAATACTTCTTCAATTGTGTTTACCGGATGTAGTCCCACTACGAAAAGCGTTTGCTTTCCGTAAGCAGGAGTCTTTTCAATTTCAACTCCGGTAAAAAATGTAACATTATCTGTAGTTCCGGTTGAATAATTACGTTTCATTTCTAAGTTCTTCTTCTAATTTATCAAGTTTCTCTTCTGAAAAGTTATCAGGATCTGTTTCAAAGTCATCGTCGGATTCTTCTTGCGGAACTTCTTCAAACAAATTATGAAAATTCGTTGAAGAATTCATAAGACGTTTTCCAGTGTTACCTCTAGTTCCGATAATAGTATCCCAATACTTTTCATTTTCTTCAACAAGTGCCATTGCTTTATCGAAATCGTCTATTTGAAAAATTTCGTCGACTAGATTTCTAAAGTATTCTGTTTTTACAAGACCGTCTCGAATAAGCATTGATGGTCTAACATCGATGTCATATTGACGATTTGCTTCTTGCACAGCATTGATATGATGCCACACGTTATGACCCATTTGAATAGCATAACTGAAACTATCCCAACTTGTCCGTTCGCTTACTTTTCCTAATTTATTGTAACTAGGTAATACTTCCCAATGATCGGGATTGTATGGATCCGGTGTTACATTTTTTGGTAAGGTAGGATTAGGAACTCCTGCACTGTAAATACAGACGTCCTTCATTTCGACCTGGTCAATTAGAGGACTAGATTCAAACCCATAGAATTCATTGCTATTTGATTTCTTTTTAAAAAGTTTATCTTGTACAACAGCATCTTTAAACAATCGTGTGTCGGATGAATACTTTTTATTATCTGCACTTGGAACCATTCTATAAACCCACTTTTCTCTATCTTTAGTTTCAGTTTGAATATAAATCTGTCCATTTGCAGTTGCTAGGAATGGGCTTGCACAGTCAAAACTAATAGTAAAGTTAGGATTGTGATATTTACGAACAGCACGTTGAATATCAGTTAATAATACTGCCCATTCTAATTTGCTAGTTCCTAAGAAGTGCATCCAATCTTGTTTACCTTGTTCTAATAATCCGTCGAATCGTAGTGTGACTAATCTTTTTAGAATTAAGTGAACATCGCACATGTTTTGTCCGCCCATCGCCCACCCGTTAAATGCCTTATCACCGTAGATATTTGGATCGCAATACTTCTTCATTCGATTATACCAATCATCAGCTTGCGCGTGATTTTCTCCCTGAAGAACATTTAGAAACTTACAATTACCGTTTCGATTATTAACGAAGTATTCATTGTTAATGTACGTTGCATCTACTGCTTCTTCATATGTTCGGATACCAGTTGCTTTTTGCCCTTCGGGACTACGACATACCCATGCCGGAATATCTAAACACATACCATAATCCATGTATGCGTCCATCCATGCTAGAACCTGTTCTCTCTTCTTTTGTGCTTTTGGACAATTAGGATTTTTCCAATCTCCTTCCCATACGCCTTTGCCGATCTGAAATCCGCCCGAATCACCGAGAACCCAACTAGTAGTTCTATCTCTATTTCGAAACATATCTTCTGCTTCGTCTTGCTTACTAATATCTAAGTTAGCATGGCCTGCAGAATATAAGCACCAGTTATAGTAAAATAATCCCTTTTCTGGCTCTAGGTAGTTGAGACTTTCTACACCATTAGTGAATGATGTGGGAAGTCTTGCAGGGTCGACATAATTGCTATACCGTTGTTTTCCGATAAAGGTAGCATAGAATCCAGATGTTGCAGGTAAGAATACTGCATAATCGTTCTGTGTTGCTGTTAAATCTTTATTCATCGGTAGGTTTGCTTAAAGTAGTATAAATGTGAGAGTACTTATCGAGTTGATCATTAGTAATAGTATACCCCATATTTGCAGTCGATACGCTAGTAGTAGAAGTATATGTAGGTGCTATTCCATAGTACGGAGTATTAGTATTAATTGTAACATTTCCGTTAGTATAAGGCGTTGATGTATACCTAGATACCTCTAATGTGTTCACCCGATTAGACAGCTTTCTAAATTCAGTAAGAATCTCTTTTAATGGTCCGAGTGATTTACTGGTATTTTCCGAATCTACTAATGCCGCAACGATCATTAAATTTTTAAATGCTTTTCTTACAGTAGGATTATCTGATGTCATTGCTATATCAAATAATTCTACAAATTTTTCTAAATCAAAATCTTCGTTCATATTTTGCCCCATTTAATTTTTAACCATATTCGTTCGTGAATATAGTAATCGATACTTAAAAGAATATGTAATATTGTTGCAAATCCTGTACTTTTTCCGATATCGTTAGTGAACATGTATGTCCATAGAATCGTGAATAACCATGCAGATATTCTATAAGTAATCATTCGAACAATAGTTCTTTTATGTGTTTCCATCTTATTTCGTATGAGCAGGTAATACGTAATTGTATTCTGCTAATCCACTATTAACAGTGATCATCATCGCACCTGGATTTTCTGCAATTTTAATGCTCATATCGCCAGGCAAAGACAAAATGCTAATTAATTGTGAAATAGGCCATGACATCGGTTGCTTTAATGATCCTGAAATACCTGATTCAAAAACAAATGAGCCAGCATGAGTGTTTGCATCACCGAAACTAAAAACAAGATTACCGTTATCTGATTTGACTTTAACAACTGTTTCTTCTGAATGTGCAGATTGCTGGAATTTAAGTCGTTGGATGCTATTCTGCGACGGGTTAAATTCGATAACCCACGTTGGACCATTGTCTTTAAATTTCACTGATTTTAATTTGCTGTTAACAACAATACTGCTCATGAATCGGTAATAATTCCTAAAATCGCCAGTTTCATTAACAAAGTGTAATCCAGCAGGTTCCTCTACCCCATCTCGGTCTTCTGTCTCTATTGTAATTTGTGCGTTTTCTTTATACTCAGGACATTTTAAATGAATGTCGAGTTTATTTAGATTAGGCATGCCGAATACCCCGTCGAATCCTTCAATTGGATTATTAGTCTTGCCAAACACATTTACTGAAAGATCATCAGCTCGTGCTTCGATAACAGTTTCGCTATTAATAGACGAAACCTTAACTAATGGAATAAATCCTAGTGCGTGAGTATGTGCAATTAAATCCTGTAAAATATCTTTCATTATTATTATTCTCCGTATTATGTTATTATATTTAGGTTATTGTCTGTAGTCAAGAATTATTCTTATCAAAACTCAAATAAACTATTAAATGTATTTTTCTCTTCAGTACTAGATAAATTCCAGTTCAATACTCCAATTAGGTTATCTAGTTTCTTATCGATAATAGTTGCTTCCATTTCTGAATGATCGAATGGCAAATCTTTAAACCATTGCGGTAATCTAAGTTCGTCTACTGGATATGCTACACTAGTAAATTCTAGTGGATTAGGCCGAAGTTTACATACGATAACCTTCGCTCCATCGAGGATAATCATAGAATACTTGTCGTTATATAATTTCCTTAATGTATTCCAGTTAATACTTGCTCTAACATGTCCCGGAAGATTTGCTTTGCCTTGGCGTTTTTCCTTTGCTTCGTATTCGGTAATATTATTAGCTCTTTTAGGGCTTCCTTTTTCCCAACCCGGTCGCATTTTAAATTCAGTCCTAAACTCAGTGATGTAATCTAATACTTCTTGTTCCTGAGAGCCAGTAAGTACCATTTCGAGTACTTTACTTAAAAAGTCTTGAATGAATTCTGGAGTATCTGAACGTTTGAGATCTAACCCCATTGCTTTAATTTCTCCGGGTTTGCCGTCCTTATCCTTACGTTTACCTTCTTTATCATATACAAGTACTGCATACCGCTTTTTAGTAATAAACAATGCCTTTGATCCTACAATTTCTCGTCCTGCTCTAATAACTTCCCCGCGAACTTTAGGGCAATGAAACTGGTCTAACATAAATTGTGCAAATGTTCCATTGACTTCTTCGCCAATTTGATCGTATAGTTGAGTTACTGCTTCTTTTGACCATGGAATACTACCGTTATCGATGTCCTTCTTTAAGATCTTATACGCTGAAAAATAACAGGAGTCAGTATCACCGTAAATAATTGCTTTGCCTACGTGATCGTAATCACCTGTAATAACCTCGTTAACTTTGGAAGCCATATGTTTTGCAATTTGACGACCAGTTAATGTAGTAGATTGTCCTATCCTCTTATCGAAGAATCTACAACCTGGATTAAGAATAGCACCATATAGACTATTTAGATTAATCTTTTTAACTAACTGTCTCTTTGCCCAGTATTCTTCTTCAATCTCGTTACCTGCATTTTGTGCATCCTTCTCTTTAGCCTGCATTTCTTTACGTTCTGCATACCAACGCTTTAACAATCCGGGAATAACTCCTTCTTTCTCCCACGTAAAGATAGTACCGTTTGCACTTAACATCCAAGGTTGATTACTTTCATAAATTAGTCGATATACTTCGGCTGCACTTACAATATCAATATCACCATTTTCCCAATCGATTGTGATATCAGTACCGATTTCTTGCTTCATTACCGACTCATATTCAAGTGTGCCAAAATGACCTTCCCATGCAGATGCAAATGATTTGCCCTTTGCCATTTGAGTTTCGATATACGCATCGGTTCCGACTGTTCTTAATTGCCCGATAATCGTTTCCGGGCCCATATTTAACGCACGAATTACTGAAGGATATAGGGAGTTGATGTCTAAAGATCCTACCCAGTCTTGAATTCCTTCTTTTGGATATGCAACATACGCACCGGCTGCATTGGTGTTTTCCCGTTCATCTGATTTGGGACGATTTGGGACAACAAATCCTCTACGATGTGCTTCATTAATGATTGCTTGTTCTGTTACTGCTACTGCTCCCATTGTAGTTTGGAGCAATACTGTATTTTCGTGTGCAAGTGAATTAGCAAGATCTAAAAACTTTAATTTCTTATCTAAACGATCAAGAAGCATAGTATCTTGTCTGTTATATTCAATGAATGTTTTGAAATCATTGTTGTATAACTGATCAAGTGTACCTTCATACTGTGTTTTTCGTTCTCCTAACTCGTATTCGGCAATTGCGTCTAGTCTGTAACTATGTCTTTCTTCATAGGTATACTTACGATATAGTTCTAAACTATCCATATGTACACGCCCGACAAAGTCATATGTAGTTGCTTGTCTACCGAACTTTTCGAACTCACGCTTTTTTGGTAATTGATTAAACAAACAGAATCGTCTAGTGTCTTCCTTCGATAACACCTTAATAACACGATTAACTGTATACGGAATATCGAACCCTTCGCTATTCCATCCACTTAAAATGTCTGCTTCTTGAATTAAATCTAAAAACGTATCTAACAATTCTGCTTCATTATCAAACAAAATAGTATTTGGAAAGTCTTTGATTTGCTCTTGTGCTTGCTCCATAGTTAATGTCTTTGGAGGAATTGCAAGACATACAAGTGTTTCTAACCATTGTAAGTGGACAGCGATTGCAGTAATAGGCATAAATGCATCATCTGGACTAGCATAGCCTCTTTCTGGATCAAAGTCCACTTCGATATCGAAAAATGCTACATTAAGTTTCGGAGCATCTTGATTTAAATAGTTTTCTGACAAACAAACAAAGATTGGATTAATATCTGCTTCATATATTTGCTTGCCGCTAGCAATAGCCATTTCCTTTCGGAAGTCTTTAGTATTTTTACAAACAACCCTTGATACTGGGTCACCGTAAATACTTTGATGTTTTCCTTTTGGATCTTTATAATAGAAAGTGTGTTTTACAGGAACATCTCTAAATTCCCGTTCACCTTTAGAATTTCTTTCGACAATTTTAATGATATCATTATCACGGTCGAAATATGCATCGACATAACTCATTTTTCTCCTGTGTGATTTTCGGCTCACACTCACCCGCAATACGATTTATGGCTCGTAGAACCTTTCCTGTTGCAATTAGATGCGCTTTGTGACGTCTAGAATTGCTTCGATCTCTTCCCAATCGGAATTATGATCTTGCCAATTGCCCTTATGTGCAATTTTGATAGCCTTGTTGATAACACTCGGCTTGATATTTAGTTCCTCTGCTACTGCCTTGACTGTGTCCTTGAGACCTTCGTTGAGATCTTCAATTTCTCTTAAAACAGTTGAACCTTCATTGATAAGTCTTTCAAGTTTTGCCTTTTCTTCGGCGCCATATGCTCTACTCATAAATTTTCTCCCTTTAAATGCCTAGTTTAGATTAATTCTTATTTACTGTCAATGTAAATGATGTTATTTGTTTTTTGCTAATGTAATGATTCTGTTTAATTCTGTATTTTCAGATGTAGGTTTAGCAGCCTTTTGTTGTGCTACTTGTCTTGCATATACGTCTGTATATATCTTTGCCTTTTCGGTATTTCCTGCCTTTGTGAGTTCTGCCGCTTTATTTAATAATTCTTGATTTGGTCCATTTAATGTTGTAGGCGGCATTCCGGTGATATGTCCGCTTGCATCAAAATTGCTACCCTGCGGTCCGGCAGATACATTTAATCCACCTGCAGATGCTTGCGCACCCAAAGGACCCGCAGTTGTGCTAACTGCTGGTGCAGAGGTTCCGCCTTGTGCAGGTATGTCTTGCTGTGCAGGTGTAGGAGTTCCGCCTTGAGCAGGAGCGTTCTGTGTCATTCTCTGTTGAATAATTTGTACTAAATCTGGAAAATCTTGCATAAATTCTTTAGCGCCTGCTTCTGCATCAGATTTTGCATCTTCAAGGATTTGTAATTTTAATGATAACTCACGAATTGACTCACCTGATTCTTGAATGCCTTTAACATCATTTCTGTGTCTATGATATGCAGCGTAAAATTCTTCATCAGGTGCGCCAGTTGCAGGAATTTTTTCTCCTAAGCTAATTAACTTTTCTCGAATTTTATCTATTTTTTGATTTATAGACGGTGTCTGAGCTCCGCCAACTGAGGCTGGATTGATATAATCATCTTGAGAATTACTAGGTGCAGTAGTTGTATCAGCTGGAGTGTCGGAATGACGGTGTAATACTGAAGATCCTACATCGCTGAGCATTTGATCGGAAAATTCACCGAACTTTTTCGTTCCTTCGGCGGCTAAACTGGCTGCAGAAGCAATTATCTTACTGTCTGGTGGTATCACGTGAGATAATAAATAGGTAGCAATAATTTTACTTAACCACGATCCATTAGAATTTACCCAAGTACTGATATAAGTTCTAGCAGCTGGTGTCATAGCAATTAGACTTAATCCGGCAAATATTGGTCCAAAAAATGGAATAGGAGTTGCAATTCTTGCTACAATAGGTAACACTCTAAATAATAGTCCGCTAGTGATCAATGTTGATAACACTCTTGCAGAAAATTGTGCTACGGTGATATCCATTTCTTTAATTGCTTGCTCTTCTGATATCTCATTTTTATCAAGACGATTTTGTATATTGATTATAGCATTTTGCGCAGGGACCCATAACTCGTATAATCCAAAAACAGTTGCTAGTCGAGTTAGTAGTTTTGTATTTCCTGCCTTTACAGCTTTTGTAAAATCAGGACCTTTAGACATTACT
>Ga0007876_1000036_pt1 | contig 60345 bp, 75 predicted proteins | sample CryBogCBH24Aug09_FD_70958 | JGI IMG/M metagenome (GOLD analysis project Ga0007876, IMG submission 70958) | Freshwater microbial communities from Crystal Bog, Wisconsin, USA - CBH24Aug09 | ecosystem: Environmental > Aquatic > Freshwater > Lake | place: Crystal Bog, Wisconsin, USA | collected...
CAGTTGGTATTAATGTTCCTCGTATTTTTAACCTTGTTCTTATTGAACCTGGCAAGTCATTCGTTCGTGTCATTCAGTCTATCGGTCGTGGCATTCGTAAGGCAGAAGATAAAGACTTTGTTCAAATCTGGGATTTAACTGCCGATTGTAAGTTTGCCAAACGACATTTAACAAAACGCAAACAGTTTTATAAAGAAGCCAATTATCCATTTACACAAGAAAAGAGTATCTATAAATGAGTTATAGTCATGTAGTATTCTGCGGTGATAGTTATATGCGTTGCTACATTGATTCTAATGGTCATTTAGAATTGTGTAAGCAGCTTGGTGCAGAACCTGTTATGTTATATCGCAGTGGCAGTGCGCATGAATATGTTATAAATCACATCTATAATAAAATTGCAAAACTTCCAAAATGTTTAATCATATGGGGATTATCATTCCCAAGTCGATTAGATGTTCCCTATAGCGATCCTATAACAAGAAAAAGTATGTGGGCTACACTAAATTATGATCATATAGTTGGTGATGATGACAAGCACAATTTTAATAAATCTCAAAAAAATGCCGAAGATGATAGATTGCTAAATTTATTTAAAGATTATCTTTATAATACGTTAAATCATAGTGCGCTGTTTATTGAAAAAAGCCTACAACAAATTGCTATGACTGCTGGTTGGTTAAAAAATAACGGACATGATTATTTGATTTGGAACCAAGCCGCTGGAGATTTTTCTCATTTTAAAGAACATAATTTTCCTGTGATGGCTGATATAGCGAGTGATAGTGGATTTTATAGATTATTTGATTTTTATATGAATCAACATACACATGATTGCGGAGTTCCTATTCGTGACATAGATTACTATAATGGTAAATGGCATTTAGCTGCACATCCATTAGAGTGCGAACAATTATCAAATGTGATTAACACATTTATTTTAGATAACTTAAAAGGTAGAAATTTAATATGAGAATACTAACAGTAGATAACACTGTCTTTGAAATGAATAACTTGCCAGAACAGGTAGATGATTTACGATTCTGTGTATTGGATAATTCAAATCCAAGTGAAGCAGATTATTATTTCTTGCCATTGGTTTTCTTAGAAAGCTTTAATGATCCTGCACTTGTGTTAAAGATTGGCAAACACAGAATTATGATGCCATATAATTGGCGTATTCTTATTGGCGAAGCAGAGATTGGCGATTTAGAAGCCTTACCACTTACAAAACTTAATGATCGTGGATTCCAAGCATTTACATTTAATCCAATTAGTTCATTTCGTGCAGCATTTATGAATATTGAAATTGAAGATGTATATCAAGATGTGCGTTGGTATTTTCCTAAATTAAAAAATGGACAGCTATTATGTGTGCCATTAAGTGATGGACCAAAGCCAGTATGTGCATACTTTGTTAAAGAAATTTCTCGTGCAAGTGAGACTATTGACATCCAGAACATTATATGATAGGATAATATTATGGGAAACGCAACGACACAGAGTAGTAGCATGAGCACATATGAAAACAACATTGGAACTGCCAGGTGGATGGCAATTCTTCGTGCAACTGAAAACAATCCTACGCTAAAAGAACTTGCTGATGAATTGCATGTGATGTATCAGTTAAGTGAAGAAATAAAGCAAGATGATGACAGCATCTCTGGTTTCACCAACTGAAAAAGGTAAATGGAGAGGAGTAATCCTTGGTTAATAAACTTGACATTGGCTATGAGATGGCACAGCTTGATTTGCGCAATCGTGAGTTCTATGATGAATTGACGGATGAAGAACGCAAGAAGTTCTCTACCTATCTTATGTTGCGTTGGGGCAGTGCGGTAGGCGGTGAGCCTATGTTGCAGCAATATTATCTGCAAGCAATGAACGAGCGTGTTAATAAACGGTTCTTTGATCTTGGTAAGCATCCTAAACTACAATGGTTGTTGCTGACCACTGTAAGCCCCAACATGGGCAAGCATCGTCATGAGTGGATGGCGTTTAGCGCACGTAAGTCAAAGAATAAACGTGCAGATATTATTGCAAAACTTTATCCAGAATATAAACTTGACGACTGTGAGTTAATGGCGGCAAGTATTCCTGATGTCGAGTTTAAGGCAATGTTGGTAGAATTGGGTTGGAACGATAAAGAAATCAAGGATGCAATGAAATGACAATTAAAGGCGCTTTTACAAATGCTGGCGATGTTGGTTATATCAACATCCAAGAAACACACGGCGGTCAAAATATTGATATTAGGTTTTCTATGGAAATGATGGAATTGGTTACGTTCTGGAAAGAATGGGGTCCAGTGTTCAAAAGCAACAATCTAAGTGTTATAGATGCACTGAATAATGCCAAAGTATTGCATGAAATAACAAAATAAATATTGCATGTTTGATATATTTGTTGTTGTATGCAAAGATGATTTTCCTCTGCTAAAAGTTCTTGGAAGAAGCATTAATAAATTTTGCAATAAATTTCCGCTCAACCAAATTGTAATTGTAAGCAATAATCAAAATAATAATATGTCTGATGCAATTAATAGCATGAGATTGTATTTTGGTTCATTTAATGAACGCATAAGCATACATGATTTCAGTGAAATATATGATGGTCCATGGGTAAATGGATATAATGTTCAGCAAATTTTAAAATTATATGCTTATAAATTATGTCACAGTGAAAATATAATGATTCTTGATGCTAAGAATTTTTTTATTAATCCTGTCAGATTAGAAGAAGTAATGAATAGTGAAGGAAAATTACGAGCAGTATATGATATTGCTCCAGAATTTTGGTTAGAAAATAAAATATTCACGCACAAATTATTTGAACTTCCGCCCAATAGTCAGCAAATTATGTTGCGAACACCATTTTTTATTAAACGACAAACTCTAATAGAATGTGTAGATTACATTAAAGAAAATTTTAATCTTTTGCCACAAGATATTATTGGATACGATGCTCCAAATAAAACAAATGAGTTTATGTTAATCCAATCTTTCATATTAAAAAAATATAGTGATTTTAAAGAATATTTCTTTTTTACAGATGATACTCCGCAGCAAGGAAATTATTGCACTGGAATATGGCCAGTAGATGTTGAACATTGGGAAGATTTTCATTGGACTTATATTCCACATACAGAAGTTAAAATTAGAAAAAGTTTAATGCAAGCCGCATTTTTAGATTGGGTTGGTGGAATTTTTTGCAGTAGTGTGCATTATAGGTCTATTAGAATAATGTCTGAGGAACTATTATCTGAATTAAAAAATTTTTGGATTGAACTAGAACTATGTTATGGCGATGAAGCAACTAAAATAATAAATGATGTGAAAAATCATGTTTGATTTATTCGTCGTAGCATACGAAAATGACTATCCACTATTAAAAATATTTGCCAATAGTATTGGTAAATTTTGTCAGAACTTACCAATAACAAATATTCATATTGTTAATAATTGTGATGCGCAACTACTAGTATTAAATTTTGGTATGTTTAATGATCGGATAAAATTTTACAACTATAAAGATTTATATAATGGCAGGTTGATAGATGGATATGTGCGACAACAAGTTTTGAAATTATCTGCACATCAAGTATGTACTGCTGAAAATATTATAATACTTGATTCAAAAAATTTCTTTATACGTAACATCACGAGCGCAGATTTTGTAATAGATAATAAATTTCATGCTTGCTATAGTCACACAATAACCCAAGACACGTTACCAGAATATCCTATTAAAAAATATGCATTTGATTTATTCAGTGTATCAGTTGATACTCCAACAATGTCTATTAATACACCGTTTTTAATTAAGAAACAAACTCTTGAAGAATTAGAATCAGTACTTGTGCAGAATTTTAACTTAGCACTTGATAATTTTTTTGGTAATTTTGTGCCAGCAAGTACAAATGAATTTTATTTAATGCAAGCATATATTATATCAAAATATGGTAGTTTAGAAGAATATTATTATTTCACTAATCCTTTTAGCACTGGTTTATGGGATTCAAACCTACATTTTCTTGATGACAGTATGACATTGAAAGATTTCTTAAATGTTACCTATACTAATAAGTTTGATATAATGGTATCAGCAATTCATTACAGAAGTATTAAAGAAATGAATGATTCAGTTAAACAGCAACTTATAAATTATTGGACAGAACTTGATATCATTTCTCGTGATGAGGCATCTCAGATTATTAATGATATTGTAAATGAATAACTGGTGTGCTATAGTATGGTCATGAGTGAATTGCAAAAGATTGCAGAAGAAGCAAGGCGTGATATGAAACCAGGCGAGCACAAATGCAAATATTGTGGTCAAGGGTTTGTGCGCGAAAGCACATTGGCAGTTCATCAATGTGAGCCAAAGCGTCGTGACTTGCAGCAAGGTGAGAAGGGCGTTATTATTGGTTTCAAAACTTGGTTGCGGTTTTATGAACTTACGCAAGGCTCTGCTAAGTTAAAGACTTATGCAGACTTTTGTAATAACAACTTTTACAATGCATTTGTAAAGTTTGGGCGACACTGTGTAGCAATTAGTGCAATCAATGTTAATCAGTTTATGGATTATGTGTTAAAGAAACAAATCAAGATTGATAACTGGTGCAAGGATAAGGTATATGAAGAATATCTATATGGATTGTTGCGCAGTGAAAGTTCAAGTGATGCACTAGAACGTTCAATCATAACCATGCAAGAATGGAGTGAAGAAACTGGTAATGATATTACTACATACTTTACTGAGGTAAGTTCTAATCGTTTTGTGCAACATGTTTTAAATGGTCGTGTTAGTTGTTGGGCAATCTATTGCTGTGATAATGGTATTGCTAAATTTGAAACGCTAAGTGAAGAACAAGTTACACTGCTAATGCCATGGATTGATCCTGAGTTTTGGCAACGTAAGTTGCATGATTATACTGCTGATGCAGAATTAACCAAGCATATATTGGCGCAAGCAAATTTCTAATGACTAAAGAAAAGCAAAGATTTGTTGTTCCTTCTCCAATACCTGGCATTAATGGCAGCGAAGGACTTAGCATGTTAGTTATTTCTGATGTTAAGTTTTGGCAAGCAAATGAAAATGAAATTCGAGCATGGGTAAATGCTAATTTAAAAGAAGTATCGCCTGCATGGGAAAAGTGGGGAAATAAAAGTTGGCAAACTGGTATGGTATTGGTATTTGCTGATGAAGAAGACCGAATGTTATTCTTGATGAGATGGGCATAAATGGATATTGACATAGACTTTGGAAACCGTGAGGATATCTTGAAACTTATCAAGCATATTCCTGCGAGCATTACTCGTGATGGTGTTGTTGTCAAGCACAACACTGGAGTCTATGTCAATCCCGTTCCTTATAATCCGATAACAGGATTATCTAATATTGATTATAATGAAGCCGAAGAACTTGGCTATATGAAATTAGATATGTTGAATGTGCATATCTATAATTTAGTCAAGAGCAATGAGCATCTTGATGAGTTAGTAGCAAAAGAACCTGATTGGAATTTGCTTAAAGATAAAGAGTTTGTTGATAAGTTGATGCATCTCAACAATCATTTTGATACAGTGCAAAAGCATTTTCCCGATACGCTAGAGAAACTAGCAATGGTATTGGCATTGATTCGCCCAAGTAAGCGATATCTTATTGGCAAACGATGGAAGGAAATTGCAGAAGAAATTTGGATTAAACCGCATGAAGGATATTACTTCAAGAAAGCACATGCGGTGTCATATGCCCAATTAGTAATGGTACATATGAATCTATTAGGAGAGACGCTTAACTAACTGCAATACACGGCGTTTTGTGCGACGTTCTGCAAGTTTAGCAATTGAAACAATATGACCTTGTTGTTCAACTATGTCTTTGCACGTTAGCGTTACTGTGCTGTAACGGTATGGATTCCATGTTTCTTTTAAAAATATGTTGATTGGTATAAGACGATTGCTTTCCCACCACCATATTTCTGCTGCTTCTAGAAACCCAAGTTTATCTTTTTCAGTTCGAAGTTTATTAAATGCATAGATTGAAACTATATCAGTATCATGATTTTGTATAATACCTATGTAGTCACTATGCGTGTATTTTATATAACTTAGGAAAGGATATTTTTCAAGCATTTGTTCAATTGAAATCATAATAAATATTGTAGGAGTCCATTCTGTGCAGCCAATTATAGGTTATTTATATACGCAAATTATTGATATTGTAAAGAACAGTGATTTCACACCTCACACGGAGAATCAGTTAGTGTATGCAAAACCATTACAAATCTACAAAGGCGTAGATAATAGATTTCAGTTTTTGATTAAAAACCAAGATCAGAAACCTGTTAGCCTACTTGACAGTTCGGTTTTATTTAACCTAATTGATCCGACAACAAAAGAATTAGTTTTTAGTAGAGTGCTGCAGATGGTTTATACCGATACTGGCACCGCTACTACATTGGTTGAAGGAACATTGCTAAATGATATTTCGGCAGGATTATATAATTATAGTATAGTAATTACTAGTCCAGAAGGCGAACAACAAATTGCATTCAGTGATGATAATTATAATGCACAAGGTCAAGCAAGATTACTTGACAGCGTATATCCTGCATTTGTTCCAAGTGCCAATCTTTCTATTCCTGTTTATACAAATGATGTTAGTACTAACTATACTAATGTTGCCTATACAAGTACAACCGTTACAGCAGATCGTGTAAAATCACGTGCTGTTTATCAAACAGTTCAATATAATACAAATAGCTTTACTGGCAATATTGATATTCAAGCAAGCCAAGATTCAATAAGTGTTAGTAATGCAAACAATTGGGTAACTGTAAATACGGCTGTATTCAGTAATTCAACTGGCAATCGATATTATAATTTTCAAGGTAAGTTTGGCGCTGTTCGTTTTAAGGTTACACAAACTAGTGGCACGGTAAATTATATCGCATATCGTCCTTGACTTTTGTTATAAATCTGTTATATTAATGTTATGGAAATTACTGACCAAATCATGCAGCATCTGCCATGGAAGCGCAAATCCACGCCTAGCGGTTGGATAAGTTTCAATGCTGTTTGCTGCCATAATAATGGTCATGCAGTAGATACTCGTGGGCGTGGTGGTATTATGCCATCACCAGAGGGTGGTATCACTGCACACTGTTTTAACTGTCATTATACTGCCTCTTGGCAACCTGGTAATCGTTTATCATATAAGATGCGTCGTTGGATGTCATGGCTTGGCATGGGCGATGATACTATTTCTCGTCTTAGTTTATTTGCATTGGCACAATCTACACCTGATGCTCCAAAGGTTGAACCTCGTGAGTTGCCAACTTATGAACCTCGTGACCCATGTCCCGGTCGTCCTGTTACTAGTTGGCTTAATGATGGATATATCAATGAAGACGATTATAATTCTCTTGAAGCTGCTATTCATTATCTTGATGCTAGAGGGTTTGGTGATAAGTTGTCTGAGTTTTATTGGACCGATGACGCATCATTGAGAAACCGTGTGCTTGTTCCATTTACTTGGAAAAAGAGACCAATGGGTTTTAGTGGTCGGCTGTTTGAGGATGGCAAGAAGAAGATAAAATACTTCTCTAACTATCCAAGCAATATGATATGGGGATATGATAAACAGCCTAAAGATGCAAAGTTTTGTATTGTTGTAGAAGGATTGTTAGACGCCGTTGCCATTGGTGCGCTTGCAATTTGTTCAAATGAAATCAATGATGGTCAGGCTCAAGTTATTGAAACACTTGACCGTGATATCATTGTTGTCCCTGACCGTGACAAGGCTGGTGGAGCAATGGTAGAGGCTGCGCTAAAGTATGGTTGGGGCGTAGCATTTCCTGATTGGGAAATGGGTATTAAAGATACGGCAGATGCTGTTGCAAAATACGGCACATTGTTCACGATGCGCAGTATTTTAGATAGTGTGCAAACTAACAAACTTAAAATTCAATTGGTATCTAAGAAATGGTTTTAAAAATAGCAACATTTGGATGTTCTTGTACGTTTGGCGATGAATTTCCAGATGCATCGCTGTACAACATTGTTCAACCAAGCAATCATACTTGGACAAATCATTTATATAAAGATGCTACCATATTTAATTACGGAATATCTGGAGCAGGTTGTGGTCAAATAATGACTAAAATTTTGTCTTCTGATTTAACAGACATTGATTTAGTTGTTGTTATGTGGTCATTTTTAGAAAGAATAACTTTTTATAAAAATAATTTTCCTGTAAATTTTTCTCCAAGTGGTATTAATCTTTATGATCAAGATTTTAAAATATACAAACTAGTTTCACAAAAATTCAAAGACAAATCAAAATTAAAAAATTTACAAAATGTCTATGAAACTTTAGTATTTGAGAAAAAGATATTGTTTAATGAATATTTTAAAAATATATTATTGACTCAACAATACTTAAAATTAATGAACAAAAAGTTTTATTTTACAAGCACGATTGATTATTTTTCAGAATATGAAACTATTAGAAAAAATATTAACAGTATTAACAGTGATACGGATATCTTCTATTCTAAAATTGACAAAAATAAATTTTTTCTACCAGAAAATTTAGGATTTAATCAATGGGCAAGCAAGCATAACTATGAAAAATTTGAAAAAGGACATTATGCAGAAATGGCACACATAGATTTTGCATCTTTATTTAAATTGTGGATCAACAATAATAGTGACAATTGATTAAATTAAAGATATAATTACCTAATGGCAAAAACATATGATAGCGCAATACAGAAGTTATTCGTTGAAATGATGTTAAGTGACCCGCAAAGTTATGTGCGTGTCCAAAACATCTTTAACCCAAATAATTTTGACCGTAGTTTAAAAGGTGCAGCAGAGTTCATCAAGGAACACTGTGAAAAGCATACTGTTATGCCTATTGTTGAGCAGATTAATGCTGCTACCAATAACACCTTTGCCCAAGTTCCTGGTATGACTGATGATCATACCTCTTGGTTTTTGGAAGAGTTTGAAGACTTTACTAAGCAGAAAGAACTTGAACGAGCCATTCTTGCCGCCGCAGATTTGCTAGAGAAAGGTGATTTTGGTCCAGTTGAAAAACTTATTAAAGACGCTGTTCAAATCAGTCTAACCAAAGACCTTGGTACCGATTACTTTGCTGATCCTAAAGCACGTTTGATGAAAATCAAAGATAACAATGGTCAGGTTTCGACGGGGTGGAATGCACTTGATCAGAAATTATTTGGTGGGTTCAACAAGGGAGAACTTAACATCTTTGCTGGCGGTTCAGGTAGCGGTAAGTCACTGTTCATGCAGAACATTGCAGTTAATTGGATGCAACTTGGTCTCAATGGTGTATATGTTACGCTTGAATTGAGCGAAGAACTTACCTCTATGCGTATCGATAGTATGGTAACCAATATTGCCAGCAAGGATATCTTCAAAGACATTGATAATGTTGATATGAAGGTTGTCATGATGGGCAAGAAGAGTGGTAGATTACAGATTAAGTATCTACCAGCCCAAAGCAATATCAACGATGTTCGTTCTTATGTAAAGGAACTTCAAATTCGTACTGGTCGTAAGGTTGATTTTATTATGATCGATTATCTTGACTTGCTCATGCCTGTTAGTGCCAAGGTTAGTCCAAGTGATTTGTTCGTTAAGGACAAATATGTCTCCGAAGAAATTCGTAACTTTGCCAAGGAAATGCAAATTTTATTGGTCACCGCATCACAGTTGAATCGTGCGAGTGTTGAAGAAGTAGAGTTTGACCATAGTCACATTAGTGGTGGTATTTCTAAGATTAACACTGCTGATAATCTATTTGGTATCTTTACCTCTCGCAGTATGCGTGAGCATGGCAAATATCAGTTACAGATTATGAAAACTCGTTCATCTAGTGGTGTTGGGCAAAAGGTTGAACTTGAGTTTGATGTTGATAGTTTGCGTATCCGTGACTTGCCAGATGATGGTGAAGGCATGACATTTAAGAAGCCAGTTAGCAGTATATTTGACGGTGTAAAAAATAAGAGTACTGTGATACCAGCAGCAGAGCCAGAAGAACGTGGCAAAATAGTTTCAGATGTCAATAGTACTAAGTTAAAACAAATGTTAGCTAACATAAAGAAAACTTAAATACTATCATGATTTCAATACAAGATGTAGTCCATTTACACATGGAATTTAGTTCGCTGTGCAATGCTCGTTGTCCGCAGTGTCCGCGTAATTTATTTGGCTATCCATTTAATAGTGGATACGAAGAAACAAATCTTTCGTTAGAACTTGTTAAAAAATCTTTTAGTCCGCAGTTTATTTCACAATTAAAACATATATTGGTCAATGGAAATCTTGGTGATTTTACTTCAAATTTAGAATCATTGGATATTATTCAATATTTTAAATCGCACAATGAAAAATTAAGAATAGAAATAAGCACAAATGGTAGCGCAAGAAATGCAGCATTTTGGGCAGACTTGGCACAGTTTAGTTATACAGAAGTTCAATTTTGTTTAGATGGTCTTGAAGACACTCACCATCTTTATCGTCAAGATACTGATTATAATAAAATTTTGCAAAATGCAAAAACATTTATGGATAATGGTGGGCATGCTATATGGAAAATGATAAAATTTGACCATAATTCACACCAAATAGAACAATGCAGAGAACTTTCTAAAAACTTAGGTTTTGCTAATTTTTTATTAATAGATGATGGTAGATGCGTTGGTCCAGTATTTGATCGTGATGGAAAATTATCCCACATCATGGGCGATTGGGCTGGCGATACAGTAATTGAAAATATTATTGCTGACAAAAGTAATCGGAATAAAGAATTTTTTATCTCGCCACATGTACCTGGTACAACATATTCTTGTTTTTCTAAGAATCAAAAATCGATATACATTGCATCAGATGGCAAAGTATATCCATGCTGCTTTATGGGTTTTAATCCAGAAAAATATGATAAAGGTTGGAATGGAAAACTAAATCAACAAATTAAACCATTGGTGTCACAGTATAGTTTGCACGAATATGATTTAGAAACATGCATGCGTTGGTTTAGTAAAGTTGAAAGTGCTTGGACTCGTGATAGCTACGAAGATGGTGCTCTTACAACATGTGTAAAAATGTGCGGAAAAGTTCCACAAGCATAATTTCCAATAAATAATAGCGGAGTAGTAGATTTTGCGCAAACAATCACGTTCTATATTAGATGAACTAAGCACTTTAAGTGTTGGTAAAAATACTGGATTAGTATTAGAAAGCCGTGCTAACCATATTATTAATAGTGCTATCAATCTAATTAATCAAATACGTGAAACTTATGATACTCCAGAAGCAGATGAACTTGAACGCCGACTTTTAAATAGTATTCGTGCGCAAGAACCTGCTAAATTTATTCGTGGATTGCGAAAGATAGACGAAAGCCGTTAATCTACTATATACGCCTTAATTTTTAACTCAAACATAAATACTATTAGCGTAATAATAAACGCAAATTTTGGAGAATTAAAATGGCAGATTTTTATCGTACAAATGGTAATGCTGGTGTAGTTGGTGATGGTAAGGGTTTTATCTCAACAGCAATCGGTGCTAGCTTTATCGGAAAGTTCCCTGTAGCACTTGCAGGTTATATCGCTAACACTAGCGGCACAGCACAAGATATTCGTGGTGAAAGCGCAGTAAACTACGCAATTCCTGCAATCCTAAACGCAATTGAGTCAAACGTGACTGTTCTTGCATATCAGGTTGAAGCATCATCTGGTGGTAACATCAGTCTTCTTCTTGAAGGCGCACAAGGTCTTGCATCAACTGATGCTGGCATTGCAAGTGTTGTTCAGGCAACTGTTCGTAGTCTAACTGCTGCTGGTAACAACGCAGTTGATTGCAGCGGTTCAGTATTCGCTAACCGTGGTTTCAAGCTAAGCTACACTTAATATATCCTAGATATATTACAAAGTTCAAGGGCGGGCAACCGCCCTTTTTCTTTGCCTAAAATAATATACAATAAGTAAAACCATGATTAGATGTTTAACACTTTTTGATATTACCAGAAATGGCGATTATTATGCTCAAAATCAATTAAAAAATTGGCACACATTAGTTCAAGCTATTGGTTTAAAATCTATTCCTACAATTCAAGCATATCCTACGAGAGTATATCGAAAAATAGATGATATTGGATTTGGTGAGAATTATACAGGATTTCATAATGTATGGTTGTTTGATTTTGATTCTGATAACTTCAAAAATAACTTAGAATCATTAGAAAATGAAATTGGTTTTATACCAATGATAACTGGTCTCGAAGAAAGTGTAGAAGACCTTAAAAAATATACCATTGTTTCTGGTGAAAATAAAAATATCTGCTTTTTATTATTATAATTGATATTATAAATATTATTTGCAATGCACGGAGTTTGTTATGGCAAAGAAACCATATGAAATTGAGCGAACCAGTTTAGAAGCGCATGTCGATATCTGTGCAGAGCGTTATGAACAAATGGATAATAAAATGGATACTATGGAATTAAGACTTGCAAAGGTTGAATCCATAGTCAGCGATATTAAAAACATGTTAATCGAAAAAGAAACTTTGGCTTATAAAAAACTCGTTGGCTTAGGAATTGGCATTATTGGCTCACTATTAACGGCACTTTTGGGACTTATATTATATGTGGCAAAAACGCATAGTTAATTGACAAGTGGTTGTGCTTTGTGCTAAATTAATAGCATGATTAATGAAAGCAAAACCCTCAACAAAATCAAAAAATTCGTCACGGAAGAATACGATCACTTGCCTAACAAGGGCGCAGTGATTGTAAAATCCGTGGGGAGCGGATATGTAGTCAATGGCGTTGAAGTAAAATTAAATGATAATAAATGGACCGTAATTAATAAGAATACGGTAATTTCAACACTTCGCCAACGCCGTATTGCAATACTTACTGCTGCGCTTGTTGCAAAGAACAAATATAATGATATTAGTTCTGCTACAGCAATCGACAAACAATTAGATATATACCTTGCAGATCAAAATCACTTTCGCATGCGATTAAAAAACAACCCGCATAATGCAGTTGCGCAAGATCGCCTTGCAAAAGTAGATAGCGAATTAGACTTACTGCATCAACAGATAGACCTTTTAGAAAAAACCGTCTCTATTAAATAAATACTATTAAATGTAAGGACAACACTATGTTTGTTAAAGAATTCGGAAAGACATCTTCTGCAGAGTTAAATCAGCAATTGGACAAAGTTTATAAATGGCAACTTAATCTTGCTAAGATAAATGAAAGCGATGCTAATCAGATGTTGAAAACTATTGGCACAAAGATTCGTGCAATTAAGACATCAAGTCAGGCACACTATGCCGAACGCAATCCACAATATATGGAAGCTGTTATGGTAGGCAAGATTTTAGAAACATGGAAAAACGAAATGGCACAAGGTCGAGCAATATTAGCAGAAAAAATGCAAGCAATTACTGATTATTGCACAGTAAATCTTAATGAGCGTGAATTATCACCGAGCGAACTTAAGAAGCGTGAGCATTATGCAAAGTCACTTAAAGGCAAGAAGGGTGATTTTGAAAAACGTTATGGCAAGCGTGGCGAAGAAGTTATGTATGCTACTGCTACTAAGATGGCAAAGAATGAAAGCATTGAGTTGCCACCAGCACTAACCGAAGGTGAAATTGAGCAAGCACGTGTTACTATGGCTGCTCGTGACCTTGCAGATACTGTTCAAGACATTGTTGAAAAAATCAGCAAGATGCAGAACGAACAACTACCAGCACTAGTAAGTGCTATGAAAGATGAAGTTGGTATGGAACAAGCTAACTCATTTAATGATACAACTAAGCAAGTATTGGGTAGCTTACTTGATGCTGCTAATGGCGCACGTGATACTCTTGATAATGCAAGCCGTGGTGTCTATGGTGCTGCTCCTATGGGCGAACCTGCTCCTGATATGGGTGCTGCTCCTATGGGCGAGCCTGCTCCTGATATGAATGCTCCTATTGGCGATGAAAATGATAATGAGCCTGAGTTAAATGCAGTTGATAGTGCTACAGGCGGACCCGCAGAAATGGGACGTGGTTTAAGATAATGAAACTTCTTGAAGTTGCTCCAGATTTTGTAAAGAGTCAAGCCGGTGTTTTTATGACTATTTTACAATATCTGGAGAGTAAGACTAAACCAGGCGTACAAATTCCAATGGCCAACATTAGTAAATTAATGAATAATGCTGGCTATTCTTTTTCTTATGAAAACCTTGAAGAATTAATTAATTCAAATCCTAGTATTGGTGAAATGATTAGTGATTATAACAACCAGCATGTTGTGCTAGGAAAAGAAAGCGTAGCCAGCAAACAACCTGATAAATCAGACATTGAAAAGCAATCTGCCACTGTAGATAATATGGCAAAAAGCGCAGCCAAGTTCTAATAAATACTTAATGCGCATAGGTGATTTAGAAACCTTAACTACATTTCATGATAAACTTAACCCAGATTTATGGGAAGGCAATCATTTAAAACCACAAGTTCGTCTTGCACTTTTTAAAATTGCAAAAGCATTTGTTGAATTTATCAATGTAGAAGACCTAGAACTTACTGATATTACAATAAGTGGTAGCAATGCTAGTTTTAATTATAATAACAAGAGTGATATTGACCTTCATCTTATTGCTAACAGTAGCGGACCTTGTAAAGTTAATCTCAAAGACCTTTTTCAAGCCAAAAAAGTAATATTCAATGATCAACACGATATTACAATTTTAGGTCATGCTGTTGAAGTATATGTTCAAGGCAGTGAAGATAAACACATTTCTAATGGTGTTTATAGTGTGTATAATGATAACTGGGTACAGTTTCCAAAAAAGATAACTGCCAAGCCAGATGTTACTAATATTGAACATAAGTTTGAACACTTAGAAGAAGAAATTAAACAGGCACTTGAGAGTGGCGATCCGCAAACTATTGCAAGACTTAAAAAACGTATTAAAGATATGCGTCAAAGTGGTTTAGAAAAGAATGGCGAGTTTGGTGTAGAAAATTTAGCGTTCAAACTACTTCGTAACACTGGTTTAATTCAGAAATTATATGATGCCGAAACTATTGAGACCGATAAAGAATTAAGTCTTGGAGAGGGCAATGCTTTTTTGGGTGCGCTTAACACTGCCAGAAAAAATAATCTAGAGTATTTTATAGTTGATGGCAAGAAATACAAAGTAAAAAAGAACAAGAAGATTGTAAAAGAAGCGGAACTGACTGAAAAGTGGAGCAAGAAATACAAGCGCAGTATAGATTGTTCTCATCCTAAAGGTTTTAGCCAAAAGGCTCACTGTGCTGGTCGTCGTAAAAAGAAATAAATAATCACGGAGCGCCACACATGTTTACAGCCACTAATGCCAGAATTGCAAGTATTGACAGCGTAGTCGTTGAGACTGAACTTGCATTGTTAAACATTAATATTATTAATGCGGTTGATAACAACCAAACAACAGTCAGAATTAATGGCAATACATATACATCAATCGGTGCTAATACTGTTGTTGGCACACCCATGACCCTTGATGCCAATTATTATTCAACTTGGCAGACTATTACATCTAATAATTTTGCTAGTGGGCAAATGCAAACAGTTATTGACAACTTCACAAAGCTAGGATATACTATAAGTCGAATCTCAACAGATGGACAACATATATCTTGGCAAATATCCTGGTAACACATAATCCTTTATACGATTATAAAAAAATCACACGCAAAGAAACAGAAGCAGGTCGTAGATATCAAACGCCCGAAGGCGATATTGTAGCAAGTGTTACAACTATCCTTGATAAGACTAAAAGTGAAGAAAAGAAAAAATCACTTTATGAGTGGCGCAAACGTGTTGGTGTGGCAAAAGCGCAAGAAATTACCACAGAAGCTGCTGGTCGTGGAACCTCAATGCACAAGCAGTTAGAAAACTGGCTTGAGTTTGGTGATCTTAAAACTGGTGGTAATATGGTTCATGGACAAGCCGCCAAGATGGCAACTGTTATCATTGAAGAATATATGAAAGGTCAGATGCAAGAGTATTGGGGCATGGAAACTGCACTATACTATCCTCAACTTTATGCTGGTACTACTGACCTTGTAGGTGTTTATAATGGCAAACCATCTATTGTAGATTATAAGCAAACTAATAAACCAAAGAAAACCGAATGGATTTCGGACTATTTCATTCAAGGTGCTGCCTATGCTGCCGCACATAATCAGTTGTTTGGTACCGATATTTCACAGATTGTTATCTTAATGTGTTCCAAAGATTGTGAGCCACAGCGTTGGATTATTAAAGGTGAAGAGTTTGACCATTGGACAAGTGTATGGTGGGATAGAGTTTGGGAGTTCTATGCGGATAAACCATAAATATCCTTAAAGCAGGATATCCGCATGGCAATCGTTCAAATTTCTCGTATTTCACACCGCAGTGGTTTATACGAAAATCTACCACAATTAAGCAAAGCAGAAATTGGTTATAGTATTGATACTCGCCAATTGTTTATTGGTAACGGATTAGTTACCGATGGAGCGCCAAGTGCTGGTAATACAGAAATTTTAACTCAATATAGCGATATTTTAAACTTAGCTAATACCTATAGTTTTAAAAATAGTGACGCAGGTTATAATCCACAAACTGGAAATGCTCGTGCGCAGTATAATGCTATTGCATATAATGGTACCATTTATGTTGTAGTTGGTACTAGAGGAAACATTTTAACAAGTATTGATGGAAAAACATGGACTAGTACAACAAGCGGTACAACTAGTGATTTGCTTGATGTAGTATATGGTAATGGTACGTTTGTTGCTGTTGGTGCAAATGGTGTTGTTATTTCTAGTACAAACGGTACGGTTTGGTCATCTAGCGGCGCAGTTTCATACACCAATATTAATGCTATTGTTTATGGTAATAGTAAATTTGTTCTTGTTACTCTTCAAGGCAGTGTATATTGGAGTGCAAACGGTGTTAATTGGACAGGACCAGTTACTACTGGTGTAAGTGTTGCATTAAATGCAATCGCATATGGTAACGGTAAGTTTGTTGCAGGTGGTTCAACTGGAACTATAATTTATGCTACTGATCCAACTTCAAATAGTGGATGGACTACTGTAACCGCTGGTTTTGATGATATCGTTGGATTACGATATATAACCGATACATCAACATCTACTAGTGCGTTCATTGCAACAAAAGCAAATAACAAAGCATTTTACAGTACAGATGGAATAACTTGGCGTCGTTCATTAATAGATACTTTTGTTTCAAGCACAACAAATGGTGCTAATACATATGCCATTACAAGTTGGGGTGATGTTTATAAGAATACAAATGGCACGTTAGTTTATTTGTCCTCTGTAGCAAGTGGTATTGAAAATTTTACCAAGATTTATTACAATGGTACTGGTACATTTCATGCTCTTACTGGAAGTGGTGGAATTTATACTAGTAGTAATGCGTTAAATTCATCTTGGACTTTACGAACTAGTGGTGTTACAACGAGCCTCAATGATGTTTATTATGATGGCAGCTATTGGATAGTTGTTGGTGACGGTGGTGTAATTTTAAGCAGCACTGATGGCACAACTTATACATCACGCACAAGTAATACAACAAATAACTTGTATTCTATTACAAAAGGTTCAAATCCTGCAACATATATTACAGTGGGAGCAGCAGGAACAGTAGTTACTGCGCCTAATATAACTACTTGGACAGTTGCAAGCAGCGGAACATCTGCTGATTTACGTAGTGTAACAGTAGCAAACTTAGGTGGTAGTTCATATTTGGCACTTGCAGTTGGAACAAGTGGTATTGGTATAAGCAGTCCAAACAGTTCAAACTATGTTACTTGGGCAACTGCGATTAATAATAGCGCAGTAAATCCAAGCGGCTCACCTGTGTCATTGGCTGATCTGAATAGTGTATCCTATGTAACATTCACACCACCTGGCGGTGCGCAAACAAGTTATTTTGTTGTTGGCGGTGATCACGGCGTATTTGCGGTTAGTTCTACTGGTACTACTAGTAGTTGGCTAACACGAAATCTAGGCACACTTGCAGATATACAAAGCATAGATTATGATGGAACATATTTCTTTGCTGTTGGTGATGTTGGTTTAACTTATAGTAGTAGTTTAGATTCAAGCACATTTGTTCCATTAAGTGGTTATTATGGAGCAAATTTATTAGCGCCCGCAATTTATGATATTACTACAAACGGCACAATAAACATTATGGCTGGTCAATATGGCTATTTGTACAAAAGCACAGGTCAATTTAAATATTGGAAACGAACATCTGTAAGTTTAAATTATACTATAACATCCATTGCTTATCTAAATGCACAATATACTGCCATTGGTACTAATGGGCAAGTATCTTATAGCAACGATGCAACTACATGGACTGGACAAAGTTACACCTATGGTAATAGTATCACTGTTCGCAGCATACAAAAGAAATTAGATGATTTTGTAAGTGTAAAAGATTTTGGTGCTATGGGAGATGGCGTTACTGATGACACTGAGGCAATTAATCGTGCATTATATGAATTGTATTGCCGCAGTGGTAGTTTAAATGCAAGAAAAATTCTTTATTTTCCTGCTGGTAATTATATTGTTAGTGGCAGCATAAACGTTCCAAGTTTTGCAAGAATTATGGGTGAAGGTAGTTATAATACACAAATAACGCAAACAGTAAGTCCATACATTTATCCTTATGTTACGTGGGTAATGTATACTGCTGATAACTTGCAACAAATTCAAAACTTAATTGGATTAAACGGTGCCAATTTGCCAACTGATATTACTATTAGCAATTTAACACTAAAGAGTTTAAATGATGGTATTATTATTGATACTGCAAGTCGTGTAACACTGGACAATGTTCGTATTCAAGGACAAAGTGCAGCAGTAACTTCTTCAACTGATTCTATTAGCGGAAATACAACGGCTGCGGTAAAACTTTTAGGTCGCAGTTTAATATACAATACTGATGTTAATTTAGTAGATTGCTTGTTTAGTGGATTTAATACTGGTGTATATTTGCCAGCATCACAAAATACAAGTAATTCATTAATCGACAGTTGTACATTTTATAATTTATATTATGGAATTTATTTTGTTGGTAATTCTTCAAAAGGCGTTACACTAAGCAATAGTGTAATGGATCAAATTTATTCTAATGGTGTATATGTTGTAAATTCTTCAAATTTCTTAAGTTTAGCCAATTATTATAGAGACGTAGGAGATCATTTAACTGGTCCAACAAACCCATCAACTTATGTAATTAATTGGGATAGTACAGCAATTGGTTGTGCTAGCGTCGGTGATACTTTTGATAGAACTGATATGAATATTGTCATTGAAACAGTTAATACAGTTGAATGGAATTATAATGTTGGTCTGCGTTTAGGAAGCATACAGCATAATAATGGTAAATCTCTAACACTTGCAGCAAGACAAACTGGTGTTGCACTTGGAACAGGTTATGATAGTTTTGCAAGTCAAGTTGCTGGTCTGCTTGTAGATTATACTATTAGTCGAAATGGTGGTGTTCGCAGTGGAACATTTAAGTTTAGCTTGACAAGTGGTGGCGTATATAGTATAGATGATGATAGCACTCAAAATTCGGATGTTGGAGTAACATTTGGTTTCAATGGAACCGATTTAACTTATACATCAGATGGAAATGGAACAGGTCTCCTCAATTATGCTATCAGATACCTTGAAATGCTATAACTGGTTCAGTGGCAATTCTGCATATAGAATATTACAATGGCGAGAATATCGTCGCAATATTGCAAGCAACCATTTGCAAATTATAGCAAAAGATTGGGCTAAATGCCCAATCATTCCAAATTATCTTGAATACGATGATTGCAGAGACTGGCCTGATCCTTGGACCTTGGTCAGTGAAGGTAATTATTGCGATATAGCACGTGCGTTAGGCATGTTTTACACTTTATACTATACTTCTTATCCATTTCGTGATACTATGAAAATAGAGATTTACAAGGATAGAAAAAATCATGAATACCTTAATTTATTGCGATGTGAAGACGGATTATATACGCTTAATTACAATATAGGCGAGGTTGTAAATAGTCTCTCTGTCCCCGAATCGGCAGAACTCATAAACATCGTAACACATAAAAATTTAAAAATTTGAAAGAGAGAATAAAATGCCAATCAATGTTATTAAGCGTGATGGTCGCAAGGAACCATTGGATATTGAAAAACTTCACAAGGTAGTATTTTGGGCAACTGAAAATCTAAGCGGCGTAAGTGCAAGTGAATTAGAATTGCGTAGTCAAATCCAATTTTATAATAACATTAAAACCAGCGAACTACAAGAAACCCTAATCAAGGCTGCTGCTGATCTTATTAGCGAAGAAGCGCCTAACTACCAATATGTCGCAGGTCGTCTTGTAAATTATCATCTTCGCAAGCAAGTATATAATGACTATCATCCACTTCCGCTAATTGATATTATCAAGAAGAATGTAGAAAGTGGATTCTATGATTCTAATCTATTAAGCGATTATACCGAAGAAGAATGGGCAAGCATTAATAAGTTCGTTGAACACGAGCGTGATATGACGCTTACCTATGTTGCTATGGAACAACTTCGTGGCAAGTATTTGGTACAGAATCGTGTTACTGGTGAAATTATGGAAACGCCACAGGTTGCTTATGCTCTTATTGCCGCAACCCTATTTGCCAAGTATCCACAAGAAACTCGCCTAAAGTATGTTCGTGATTATTATGATGCTATTTCAAAGCATGATATTTCTCTTCCAACTCCGATCATGGCAGGTCTTCGCACACCACAGCGTCAGTTCTCTTCATGCGTGTTAATTGAAACTGGCGACAGTTTAGACAGCATTAATGCCACATCCAGTGCTATTGTTAAGTATGTCTCACAAAAGGCTGGCATCGGTATTGGAGCGGGTTCTATTCGTGCTATTGGTAGTGCCATTCGCAAGGGCGATGCCTCTCACACAGGCTTAATTCCATTCTATAAGATGTTCCAAGCAGCAGTTAGATCATGCTCACAGGGCGGCGTTCGCAACGGTGCTGCTACTCTTTATTATCCGCTATGGCATTATGAAGTAGAAGACTTATTGGTTCTCAAGAACAATAAGGGAACCGAAGATAATCGTATTCGCCAGATGGATTATGGTGTGCAGTTTAACAAACTTATGTATGAGCGTCTGCTAAGCGGCGGAGATATTACTTGCTTCTCGCCAAGTGATGTACCAGGTTTGTATGATGCGTTCTTTGCTGATCAAGATAAGTTCAAGGAACTGTATGAGAAGGCAGAGAAGAATCCAAAGATTCGCAAGAAAACCTACAAAGCAATTGATTTGTTCTCGCAATTCATGGAAGAGCGCAAGAATACAGGTCGCATCTATCTTATGAATGTCGATCATGCCAACACGCACGGTGCATTTATTGAAAGCAAGGCTGTAATCAAGCAAAGCAATCTGTGTGCCGAGATTGCACTACCAACAAAGCCACTAAATCATATCTTTGATGAAGAAGGTGAAATCTCACTTTGCACTCTAAGCGCAATCAATTGGGGCAATGTTAAAGAACCAAAAGATTTTGAAAAGATGTGCGATTTGGCTGTTCGTGGGCTTGATGCGCTACTTGACTACCAGAACTATCCAGTCATTGCAGCACAGTTAAGTACAATGAATCGTCGTCCATTGGGTGTTGGTATCATTAACTTTGCTTACTTCCTTGCAAAGAATGACATGAGTTATAGTGACCCACGTGCGCTTGCATTAGTTGATGAGTATGCAGAAGCATGGTCTTATTATCTTATCAAGGCAAGTAACCAACTTGCTATTGAACGTGGCGCTGCGCCAAAGAGCGATGAAACAAAGTATGGTTCGGGCATTCTGCCTATTGACACATATAAGCGTGAAGTTGATGAACTTGTGCCACATGTGGAGCGTATGGATTGGGCATCACTTCGTGCAAGTCTTCGTGAACATGGTATCCGCAATTCAACTCTTATGGCACTTATGCCAGCAGAAACATCTGCACAGGTTGCAAATGCTACAAATGGCATTGAGCCACCACGCAGCTTAATTTCTATCAAGCAAAGCAAGCATGGTGTGTTGAAGCAAGTTGTTCCAGAGTTCCGTAAGTTAAAGAACAAGTATGAACTTCTATGGGATCAAAAATCACCAGAAGGTTATTTGAAATTAGTTGCGGTTCTACAAAAGTATATTGATCAGAGTATTTCAACTAATACTTCATATAATCCAACATTCTATGCGGATGAAAAGATTCCAATGAGTGTTATGATTGGTCATTTGTTGTTATGTTACAAATATGGTATCAAAACCTTGTATTATTTTAATAATTTTGATGGCCAAGGTGAAATTGATGTCAATAAGTTTGTTGAACAAAAACCATCGGAAGTGATTTTTGCTACGCTTGAAGATCAAGACGCATGCGAGTCCTGCACAATATAAATACGTATGATGGATAAATATAAATACGTATGACGGAGATTCGTATGAACTATTATTCCATTTATAACAATTTGATAGAGAGAGCGAAAAATCGCTCTCTTACAACATACACTGAAAATCACCATATCATTCCTAGATGTATGGGCGGGACTGATATAAAGGATAATCTTGTGGCGCTAACCGCAGAGGAACATTATATAGCACATTTATTGTTATTAAAAATGTATCCAGATAATATAAAATTACTATATGCCGCAAATATGATGGCAAATAGGAATAATAAAAATTATGGATGGGTAAGACGCAAACACGCCGAAAGAGTCAAAATAGATAATCTTGGATACAAGCATACCGATGCTGCTAAACAAAAAATGAGTAAGGCACGTAAAGGTATAATAAAAAGCAAGGAATGGAAAAATAATTTAGGTTTTGCAAAAATGTTGGAAATAGAATATAATGGAAAAATGTATAAGGGATATAAAGAACTTAAAGAAGAAACTGGAATTACTAGACATCTTTACTTAAAATTTTATAAAAATGGCATTGACCCAATTCCATACATAGGCAACAACAGTTATGCAATGATTGAAAAAGTTAAAAACAATCATTCTAAACATTCTCTTGGTAAAAAATGGTATAATAATGGCACAGAAGAAAAATATATGGAAAGTCAACCAGAAGGATGGTATAAAGGTAGAATGAAACATAATAGAGATGAAAAAGGAAGATATGTAAAATGAGTACAGTATTTGATGCCAACGATAAAACAGATCATACTAAATCACTTGCGTTCCTTGATCCACATGGTGGTGTCAGTATTCAGCGTTATGATACCTTAAAATATAAACAATTTGATAAACTTACAGACCGCCAGTTAGGATTTTTTTGGAGACCCGAAGAAATTGATATTCTTCGTGATGCCAAGGACTTCAAAGACTTGACGGCGAATGAACAGCATATCTTTACAAGTAATTTAAAGCGCCAAATTCTGCTTGATAGTGTGCAAGGTCGTGCGCCAGCAGTAGCATTTGGTCCTATTTGTTCGCTGCCCGAATTGGAAACTTGGATTACTACTTGGACATTCAGTGAAACTATTCACTCTCGTTCGTATACACATATCATTCGCAATGTGTATGCCAATCCATCAAAGATATTTGATGAGATGATGGATATTCAAGAAATTGTTGATTGTGCTGGTGATATTACTGCTCTATATGATAATCTAATTAACATGAACAATGATCTTGCCATTAATGGTGTTGGTCCTAGACCAGGTTATGATTCATATGAGCACAAGAAAGCACTGTGGCTTGCACTTATGAGCGTTAATATTCTTGAAGGTGTTCGTTTTTATGTTTCATTTGCTTGTAGTTGGGCATTTGCTGAATTGAAAAAGATGGAAGGCAATGCAAAGATTATTAAGTTAATCGCTCGTGATGAAAATCTGCATCTTGCTGGCACACAAACGCTCTTGAAGATTTTGCCAAAAGATGACCCTGATTATGCCAAGATTGAAGTAGAATGTCGTGAAGATGCTATCAAGTTGTTTGATGATGCAGTCAAACAAGAAAAAGAATGGGCAAAATATTTGTTCAAGGATGGCTCCATGATTGGACTAAACTATCAACTACTTGCTGAATATGTTGAGTTTATTGCCAACAAGCGTATGCAAGCAGTTGGTCTTGGTCAGCCATATCCTACAAAGAATAATCCGTTACCTTGGACACAAAAGTGGATTGCTGGCGCAGAAGTTCAGGTTGCTCCACAGGAAACTGAAATCTCATCATATGTTATCGGCGGCACCAAACAAGATGTTGATAGTAATTCATTTAACGGATTTAGTTTATAAAAGAAATAATCAATGATTACATTATATACAAAAGATAACTGCCCATATTGCGACGGAGCAAAGCACCTTCTAAACAGTTGGGGTGAAGAATATACCGAAGTTCATATCAATGACGAGGGTGTTCGTGATTGGTTAGTAGCCGAAGGTCACAAGACTGTGCCGCAGATTTATTACAATAAAAAACTTTTAGTAGAGGGCGGTTATAGCGGACTAAGTAAATTGTCTATCAACGAATTACAGGAAAGAAAGAATGCTAATCAATAAGACCGACAAGAATACTGTCTATACATTTAAGACTGTCACTGGTGAAGAAATTATTAGCCGTGTTAGTGAAAGTGATGCTACTACCTACACACTGTTAAAGCCGCTAGTTATGATTGTCACTCCGCAAGGTGGATTTGGATTAGCACCAGCAATCTATAGCGTTGGACCTACGGATACGATTGTGTTAAATAAAAGAGCAGTTGTTCTTTCTGGTAGAACCGAAAGTGATATTGCCACTCAGTATCTTGCTAAAACAACAGGACTGACACTGGCTACTGCCTAAAGGAGAGTCAATGCCTATTCCAACAAAGATAGGAAGTCCAAATACTGTAGGTGGTGTTGCTTTTATGGGCGACTATAGTGTATTAATCAATGGCAGACCTGCTAGTCGAATTGGTGATTACGTAACAAGCCATCCTGGTTTTGGTCCGCATCCTCACCCACCTAATCCAATTATAATGGGAACTCCAAGCATAATTGTAGGTGGTCGGCCATTAGGTTACTTAAGTGTGCTTGATAGTTGTGGTCACACAATGATACCATTTGAATCTGATGTTTTAATAGGTCCATTGTAATGTCATTGGGAAGTTACACAAACGGAACAGGAAATATTACTGTCTATACTGCAAACGGAAATGTGTATGGAAGTGGCACAACTTTTCTTACACAGTTAAAACCAGGTGCAGTAATAGGTAACACAAATAGCAATTTTGCTGGTTATATTTCTACAGTAGTAAGCAATACATTTGCAACATTTACTACAAACAGTGCAATTAATATTAGCAATGCTGTATTTAAATATCGTCCAATAAGCGCCAATGCTTTCACTTATACGTATTATACGACTGGAAATATTACGGCAAACACTGCAAGTAAAATAGTAAGTGGAAGCGGCACACATTTTCCGAACGAAATTAAATATGGTGATAGTTTATGGATAGCAAATAGCGGTGCTGGTCCCAATACATTTGTTGGTGTAGTTGATTTAATCATAAGCAATACACAAGTTTATCTTGCTGCAAATAGTTTAGCAAATGTTTCTAACTTGCAATTTTATAATACTCCTTTAACATATTCTACAAGTACATTTGGTAGCGGTCAAGCATTTACCGAACCTAATCTATTTCAAGGTTTAACTACAATTAATACACAAATGTTTAATTGGACACGCAGCGGTTTAATACCTAATGTGTCAGTAGTTAATAATTATCATCCACCAATCCGTGATAGTGTAACTGGTGTATTGGTTAATTTACCAGCAAGCATCTATAAAAAAACTGGCAACGTTGCAAGCAATAGCTATGCATTAGGCAGCACACTTAGCACAAGTGGCGTTGGTTATGTTGTATCTGACTTTGACGTTAATCAAAATGTATTTGGAACAGATGCTTCTTATGTATTAGATGCTTTACATAATGGAAGCGAACTTAAAAACGCTGCGCTTAATGGTACGGCAGATGTTACTAATTTGGTACCACTTACTGCAGCAGATCATGCTGCGAGTAGATTGGGTGGCACAGTACATCGTGTAACTGATAATCCAGTACTTGCTAAAGAATATTTTAGTAAAGATACTCCACTAACACAGCTACAACAAAGCAGTGAAATTAATTTAAGCAGTAATCAAGATAAAAATCTTCGCAAAGAACCTACGGGTTTGCGTAAATTGGTTACAACAGGCGCACCTATTGCAATACCAGGTTTATTAAATGCAGTCGCAGATACATATATAGCTGGTAATATTGCTTGGTCACCGCCTGCATACAGCAGAACAAATGTGAGTTAAAAATGGCAACACTTAAAGACCCTACACTTACCGCTAGTTTTATTGCCTCGCATGAAGGTTTTCGTTCTACACCCTATTATGATGTCAATGGTTATGCTATTGGATACGGCAATCACTATAACTTAGATGGCAGTCCTGTTACGCCTGGGCAATCAATAAGTCAAAGTGATGCACAAGCATTAATGCAGAATCAGATTCAAAGCACTTATGCACCTGCTATTGCTAATCGTATTGGTCCTGCATGGGATAGCATGACCCCAGAACAACAAGCAGCGTATGTTGATGCTGCTTATAATTATGGTCCTAATAGTCCATGTTTAAGTGATGCTGTTGCTGCTGCGCAAACTGGTGATGGCAATCAAATGGCTGGTCAGCTTGGTGCGTTAAGCAGTAATCCAGGTCGCCGTGCAGATGAAGCAGCACTTATTAATGGAACATATAACGGTCAAGTTTCTAAAGGTGGTGCCGCTGCTAATTTACCACAAAATGCACGAGGCGCTGCGCCTGGTACTGGCGCAGGTTGTGCTGGTGCTGGCATGGGCATCCTTGGTGCAATTGCTGGCGCTGGTTTATTCGGTGGTTTAGGGTTAGGTTTAAACAGCATCCTTGGTGGCTTGACAAGTGCATTAGGAGCAACAGGTATCACTGGTGCGATTGGTGGAGCATTTGGCTCACTTGGTAATGTTCTAGGTGGTGGTCTTAGTGGCTTATTAGGTCAGGCTGCAGGTCCGCTTAATCAACTTACTGGTGGTGCAATGCAAGCACTTAGCAGCATGGGTAGCGGTATTTTACCAAGTTTAACTGGTGTATTGCCAAGTGGTATTACTAACATTCTTGGTGGTGCAGTAAATGGCGCAGTTGGTGGTTTATTGGGACCACTTAACGGAATATTACAAAATCCACTTGCTCTTCCAAATGCAATGCAACAAATTGCCGCTGGCGGTGGGTTGAATGGCGTTATTAATCGTGTCGCAAACAATATGATAGGCGGTGCTTCTTTTGGTGCCGCTAATCAGTTTATGCAAAACATTGGTATTAGTAGTGCGTATGGTGGTATTAGTAACAGCATGATTGGTGCAGCATCAGAAGCTGCCGGTTTGTGTTTTGGTGCAAATGGACCTGGTGCTCTTGGTGCAAACTTTGCAAATAATAACGGAGTAGTTAGTTTTGGTATGAGTGCGTTAAGCAGCAATATACCAGCAGCCGCTTCTAACATGCAAAATCTTGGAAATTTCTCAACTGGTAGCCTACTACGATTGCAACAACCATCAAATGTTGCTAGCCAAATTATTAATGCAGGCTTGGGCAAAGTTACAGGTATTACTAATAGTGTAATAAGTGCAGGCTTGCCAGTTGCTGGTATCGATAATCCTGCACACGATGCGGCTGTTCAGAAAATATTAAACAATGTTACTGATCAGGCAGCAATTGGTGCAGTAAGCGCAAAATTTAATATTGGTGTGCCGATAGACAATCTAGGTCAGCTAACTGATATTAATCATATGTGTCCTGATCTTGCCGCTACTGGACCAAGTAAAAATTTTGCAGATTTGGGTCAGCATATGTTAAGTTTGGGCATAACTCGTTCAAAAACATTTAATGATGTTGGCACTGCACTATCTAAAACTGATGCTGGCATTGACTTAAATCATTTAAGTCAAATGAGCACTCCAATGTATAGTGGCGCAACAGATAAACTATATCAAACATATGGTTATGGTGGTGGAAGCATCGGTGAATTAACTATGGCTGATTTTGTTGGAACGCCCGCTGGTTATGTGCATAATGACACACTTCCTTATATTATTGATGCTAACAATAAAGTTATGGCAACTGCGGACGGTCAATTATTAAACAGTTTAATTGTGCAGTTACAAATTTTACTTTCTGGTGGCTATCATGTACCTGGCAGCGCAGCAAGTGGCGATCAACCTGCTTCTGCAGATAGTATTAACATAAACGGCACTGTTTATACAACACTTGATTCTGCTGTATATGCCTTGGTTGCTGCTATTGAGGCACAACTAACAGTTATTAAGAATAATCCTGATCCTACAATTCAAGCAGCACTACAAGCAAGTGAAGCAGGACATGCAGCAAGTTGCGCACAAATTTTAAAAGAAAATCATCATATTAGTACGTGGGGAATCAATCTGTTTGAGCCAGTAAGCAATAGTCCAGTAAATGCATATGTATTTGCTGATAGCTTGCCTTATCATGGTTTGCAGACTGGCTATGGTCAAATTGGTGATTACTTGGAGCGTGTAGCAAGCGATAATATCTATGGCGATGCTATTAAGGGCGCAATGCGCATGGGTCGCAATGCTGCTGCACTTGAACCACTTGGCGTTAATGTAGAACGATTTAGATTGCCGCATAGCAAATACTATCGTGATCCTGCTAGTTTCTACTTAGACGCTTATACTGGCAATGTACCATATGTGCCAGAAAACTTAACAGATCAAATTATTCCGCAAACACCTGCTGATACGTATGTTGAATTGCGCAATCAACTGCTTATTAGCAATGGATATAACCCAGCAGAAATGTTGCCTGCACAAGCTGACGAAACATATTATGATTTACAGTGGGCAAATACATCGCCAGAAGTTCGTGAAAATATAGGTCTAAGCATTTTACAACAAGCAATTAATAGAAATACTATCGTGGTTGGTAACAAAGCATATATTATTGGTTTAAATGGTGTGCAAAATCAATTTGCTACCCTTGACCAAAATGGATTGGCACTTACCAATAATGATATTTTTGTTGCTACACTTTTCTCTATTATCAATAAAATGTTGTATGGCAATATCGGAACTACAAAGTTCAACACGCCATTCTTTACTGATCAAATGGTATATGGCGTTTTAGAAATGTTGGCACAAATTACTCCAAGTAATGTGGAAGGTTTAGCTTCTACGTTATTGGGAAGTGCAGTTTTGCCACAGTTTATGGACAAATTACGCACTGCGTTTAACTCTATTCTGAATGTTACCAATACTCAAATGGATCGTAACATTAATAATGCATGGGGTTCTGCTGGTCCTGATGGACAAACAAAATAACTCTTGACATAACCCTTATCAATGTTGTCTTATTAAAGTAATAAAACTTTTTAATTCATCATCTGTAAAGTTATTTTTTGCAAGATTCATGCCATACGCAACAAATTGAACATTGCCTTTTATATAACCTTTACTTGAATCTATTCTATCCAATGAAGCAGTTGTTAAGAATGTTTTATTTTTGTAATGTTTCATTTCAATTGGAACATTTGATATAGCACAGAATCCAGTCCATATAGACTTCAAATGGTCTTCATCAATATCCATTTCCTTCTTTCTTTGCCTTGCTCTGTTCAGGAACCAAGTAAAATCACCTTTCTTATTATTGGCATTTCCTATACCATATTTGTTATCTTTCCATTTATCACTCAATTTCTTACTAATTTCTTGTCGTGTTTCTTGTGATAGATTTTTATTTCTAAAAGAGGTAGAACAAGATAACCCACAGAAAAAATAATCTCTTCCTTTTTTAACATGCCTGTCATGTTCTCGTTTGTCTAACGAAAAATCTTTTTCACAATTCTTACAATTTAATAAAATCTTTGCCATAACTCTGCTCCACATTTATTTATCTCTGCTCCACAAATAACAAATAAAATCTTGACATAATAAAAATCCTATGCTATAAATAATATACTATCGTTGATAGCAACTAATAGGCGGGCAAGACGAGGCTTCGACTGCCTCCTGGTCCACCACAGATACATTGGTTTCCATAGTCGGAACAAATATGGTGTAATAGGTTTTTCCGAACACCCGATGTATCTTTGATGGGCCAGCAAGGGATCGATTGACGTTGAAAGGGTTGAAGTAGATAGTAGGTTGGTTGCTTTATAGACCAAAAAAAGTAAATGCAGCGAATGATAACGCTCCATTTGAAATGCGCCTAGCGGCGTAATTCATTGGGTGGGCAACCAGCCTAGAAACAGAAATGGTTGCACTTTTTTATTGAGGGCGATGAAAAAATTTATAATCTCTTTGGCGCTGCTCTTGACAGTGAGTTATCCTGTTTTAGCCAAAGACCCCAAACCCCAAAAACCTATTGTTGCGGAAAATCCTAGCGAGTGTGTTGCACAAGCCGTTTATAATGAGGCTCGTGGCGAAGACTATCAAGGACAAGTTGCTATTGCGTGGGTAATTCGTAACAGATTGCAGAGTGGCAAGTTTCCTAACTCACCATGTAAGATTGTTTATGAAAGACATGGGCTTGATTGCCAATTTACTTTTATATGTTTTCCATTTAAACCAATAGAAAAAGTAGATGACCGCAATGATTTTTACAGCATTGCGATGATGGTGTTGTATTCAACCTATATGGTTGATCCAACCGATGGTGCGCTATACTTTAATAATAAACCCTTTAAGAATAAACAGTTCAAGTTTATTAAAAAGATAGGACACCATTGGTTTTATACGGATGCAAATTAATTAATACTTTGACCAGTATCACGAATATTGGTCAATTTTTCAATATAAAGACCCATGTTGTGGTCATATAAGCCATCAAACAACTGACCCTTCTTCCAACAACGCCAATGCGCTCTCATGCTATCCTTGAAGCGTTGATAACGGCTTAGCGGACGAATGTTGCCATAGAAATTGATATAACATAGTTGTCCATGATGCTTGAATAGCAGCACTGGCGGTGGCACATGCGTAACCATATCATTGCAATTTACAAAACGATAGTGGTCAGTTTTAATATCTGCAACATAATCAGCATTTCCAAGACGAGGCTGTCCAAAGGTCATAAGTTTCGTTGGCGGATATCCAGCAAATTCTAGTTCTTGGGTGATATAAAGTGCCATTGCAGCACCAAGACTGTGACCAGTAACATATATATCTTTGCCCTTATTCTTCGCTGCCCAATCTAAAACTTGGTCAAGAATTTTACGTGCTTCACGACGGAAACCTTCATGGACCCATCCTTTGCCGTGACGTTTTGGAATAGTATCAAGGTCGGCAAGTAAATCATTTGGCTGTGTTGGCTGTGTGCCTCGGCAAGAAACAATTACTTCATTCTTGCTGGCTGCAACATAACCTTGTGCGCCTTCGTTATCCAGAAACTTATACTTGGTAAAACCAAGATTATCAAATACTTCAAAATAATTATCTTTGTATGCATCACTGGCAATTTGTGCCATAGTAACGGCTAATTCAGGTAGGCTTTGGTCTTTTAACATAATTGATTCTCCCTTATAATAATATTTATTGGAACAGGAATGTCATAAATGTTGGGCTAAATATCATACATTCAATTACACATAGTTTTTCAACGATTCAATTATATTCAACAATTTCAACGAATATCAATCAAATCAAGGGAAAATTATGTTTAAAAAACTTATTACAGCCATCGCTGCGATGGTAGGTTTTGTTGCAGCCTCAAATGCACACGCAGATAATATTTACAATAGTATTGCAACTGCTTATGTCACAACAACAATTAGTCAAAGTGTTGTATTTGATAGCACTATGCAACAAGGTGGCACATTTACTTTTAGTGTCCTAGCCCATAATGGCGGCGGTCGTGCAGGACAAAGTGATACTGCAAACGTAAAAATAGAATTTTATAATGGTAATAACCAACTGGTATCTACTGTTAATACTAGTTACAGTGGTAACTTGCCTAATCCTACCGCACTCGGCGGTAATCCACAAATCGATCCTGCTGTTCCTTGGACAACACTAAGTGTCAGCAGCACTAATTGCGGTGGTAGTTGTGCTACTGTAGCATATGCCAAAGTATCTATGTATGGTATTGATGGCAGCTATTGGGCAGGCGATTATGGTCCATGGTATCGTGCGCCAACTCTAACACTCAATGGTGGAAATAACTTAGTTTATAATCCAGAGTTTGGTCCTTACAATGGCATTACAGCACAAGGTTGGTCAGCAAGTCCAGGCTTTGGTGCTTGTCAGGGTGCATGGGGTGGAAGCAATGCTTGTATCGTTAATAGCAGCGGAACACCAGGTCAAAGCACTGTAGGTCTTGTTGCTAACCAAAACGGTGGTGGTCCAAGCGCAACTGGTGGTACAACAAGTGGTCAAGCAGGTGGTTACAATTCTACTATGAATGTAAGCAATCCATCTGGTGCGCCTGCTGCTACTACTAGCACTAATGCAAACGGCACAACTATTACCACATCACTGGGTCAAACTACTGATACAAGCATCACTAACAATGGCACAATCAATGTTGGTGGAACTAACGCAGGCATTAGTGCTACTAGTGCTACTACAACTACAATTACAAATGGCGGAACTATTACTACTAATAATGGCAGTGGTATCAATGCTCAACAAAGCAGCAGCACTAGTGCCAACGTAACAATTACTAATAGTGGAACTATAACTGCCAATACCAGTGGTGCAACTAATGGTAATAACACTTATTCAGCATTTGGTATCATAGCATCTTTCAATGGAACTGGCAGCACAGGCACAGCAACAGTTAATAATACATCAACTGGCACTATTACTGTTACTAATGGCAATGGTGTTATTATAAATGGTTATGGTCATGGTATTCTAAACAATGATGGTTCTATTACTGCAACACCAACTGGAACAAACAGTATGCCAGGCGTGTTGGTTGCTAATAATGGTACTATCAACAACAATGGTTCTATTACTGGTGATGTTGGCGTAGATTTCTTAAACAGCACTGCTGGCAGCACTATTAATAATAATGCAAGCGGCACAATCACTGGCGGCAGTGGTTTAGCAATTGTTAATTTAGGCACAAATAATACTGGTGCAATCATTAATAATGCTGGCACAATCACAGGCGATGTTCAACTATCTACTAATGGCACATATAACTTATTAGGCAATGGCAGTCAAGTGGGTGCTATTCGCTCAACTGATGCCACCAATTCTACTAATGTTAATATTGGAACTAATGCAAGCGCAGCAACTGCTACCTTACAAGGTAACATTGGTGATCCTGCAAATACCAGTGCGCCTATCGGCACTTATGGCAACTTTCCTCGTGCCTTTACATTCCAAACTATTGGCAATGTTACAATTAATGCAAATAGTAGTTTAACAGATAATACTGGTTATACTATCAGTGCAAATACTGTAACAAACAATGGTACATTCGTAAGCGGAGCAGGAACAACTACTATCAATGGTGCATTTGTTAATAATGGCGTGTTCAGCACAACATATAACGGTCCATCATATAGTCAAGTTGCCGTCAATGGTAGTTTAACTCTCGGTGGTGGCGCAACGTATGTTCCAATCATTGTCGGTGGTCAAACTACTAATGTTACACTAAACTCACCATACACAAGTATCATCAGCGCAAGCGGCGGTATTAGCGGTGCATTTGTAACAACTAGTGGCTCTATCGGCAATATCAATTGGGCAATTACACAAAATGGCAATCAGATTGATATGCTATGGACTCCAAGCGTGACTGTTACGGGAACTGCACCAGGCACTCCAATTGTAACATCAACATCAACCAATGGCGCAACTACTACAACTACTAGCGTGGCTTATGGCACACCAGTAGAAACAGCAACTATTATTGCTGGAACTTCAACAACAACACATGCTACTGCATTTGCAAGTACTAATAGCGGTAATAATGTTAGTGTTACAAGAACTGATACAACTACAGTATCAACTCCATATACTACTACCGTTACAACCGACACTCCTGTTATTACAACTACTACAAACACAACTCCTGTAACAACAGTAATCAATACAACTCCAACTACTGTTACATCATATAGCGATGGTTCAACTACCACTGCTAATGGTTCAACAGTAACAACTACTAATACTACAAATCAGGTATCATCAAATAATGTAACTACTGATCAAATTACTACTGCTACTTCAAGTGGCACACAAGTAGTAGCAACACCAGTAAGTGCAACTGCAACTGCCAGTGTAAAAGGTATGAAAGATAGCGTTGATTATCAAAACAGCAACCTGTTTATGATTGATCCATTCTTCCAAAATAACGGAAGTTGGGCAACTCCATCTTATACATTTAGTAAGACTGCTAGCGGCAATATCGGTGGCGAAGGCATTTCTTTCGGTCATCAAGATGTTGGTGAAGGCGGTATTGTTTGGGGTGTTGCTGGTTACTATGGTCAAACAAGCAGCAATGGTTACAATAACAGCAGCAGTAGTGCTATAAACGGTAGCGGCACTGCTTATGTATTGGCTGATACTGGCAACGGTAAAGTAAAGGCAACGGTTGGCTTTGCAAATACTGATCATACAAATACTATTAGTCTTCCAACTATTGGTATTGGTAATCAGCAAAAACTAAATCAAAAGAATGTGTATGCAGATATTGCTTACTATACTCCATTTGATGTTCTTGGTTGGACACCATTCGTTGGCGTTACAGTTAATGATAGCACTATTAGCGATAGTGGAAGCAGTGGAAGCGCAGTATTGGCTCAGCCTACAAATACTGGCTCAACTGTAAAGACTACTCCTTATGCAGGTGCTCAAATCAAGATTAATGATAACATTGCGCTACAAGGAAAAGTTAGCAACACTGACGAACATGGTGTTGTTGGCAGTGGTAAAGTTATTGTTAAAAAGAAAATCATTGATAATACCAGTCTATACCTAAGTGCAAGTTATGATCATGGCAACAACTATGATAATGGCACAGTAATGGTTGGTTTAACTGTTGATTTCTAATTGACATTTTGATGCCCCTATGCTAAATTACAGTATAGGGGCATTTATGTTTTTTTTAATAAGCGATTTAGCAGATTTACGGTTTCCTTGTAACTTTAAACTAACTGAAAATCGGTGGTTAAACAGTGATGAAGGATGGATGCGTTTATCCGATAACTTTTATTTTAAAGGTTATTGTATGGAATCTTTTAATTATACTGATTTAATGGATGATCCAACCCCTCGTCATTTTGGAAACTTTGCTGCTATATTTGTTCAAGATAATAATATTGTCATTACGCATGACAGAGAACGCAGTTTTCCACTTTATCATGATATTGTTACCAATGCTGTTGGTAACATAGGTTTATCACAGAATAATAAAATTGGTTCTAACAGTTTAGTCAGTATATTATCCAATGGAGATATTATACAAAATTTTATTAAAATACCATATTCATTTGATAATGAACTTACTATAGATAATGCGGTTGAAATTATCTACGAAAAACTTATTAAACATTTTACTTGGTTAAAAAATAACTGCCCAGTAGTTCCTAAAATATTTTTTACGGGTGGTATTGATACTATGTTATGTCTTGCAATGCTGCGTAATTTAGATATAGCACACGATTTATTAGTTTGCGAACATTATGATTTAGATCATTTTACTTCAAAATTTCGTTACCAGATATCACAGAATTGGGGTTATGCTCAAATTCATCACTGGAACAATGATTCATGGTTAATTTCAGGAGCAATGGGTGATGAGACTTTTTTACGCGGACCAAGCGCCATTAATATGATATTAATGAACCGTGGAAAAAATATAGCAGAATTAATTAAAAATAGTGACTACCATTATCAATATTTTAATGCAGATAAAAATTTAAAAATTTATACAGAACAACAAAATGATCCAAAATTAAAAATATATACCAAAAATATAAATCATTTGTATAAAAGAATAGTAGAAATAAATTTAAATGATTATCAACATTGGCATTTAGGTAAAACTATTACTTTTACACCATTTAAAGATATATCTATACTAACTACTATATTAAGCATGGACAATAACAGTTTAGATTTACAAATGGCAGATGCGCAATTACAAAAAAAATTAATTGCAAAAGCAGCACCAGAACTGTTAAAGTATCTTATGCCACAGAAAAATATAGATGCAGATAGCAGCATAGCTACCGTATGGGAATTATACAAGGATTTATATAATGGAACAGCCTAAACCAAACCTTGAAGCAGATTTGTTTGATAGCCAATATATTCGTGATAAAGCACGAAATAATGATATCTATTGTCAGCATCTTTATGCTACGCTCAGCAATAATGAGTTTATTAAGGCAGAAGTCCTATCAATTTTAGCAGCAGAGCATTGGTCTTGTTCTTGGCGTCATGCGGGCGGTATTGCCGCTGCATTGTATGATGGCACTTTTAGTGGCGATTATATGCGCTATTACGTAAGCAATATGATGGATAGTAATGATTATATTACCGAAGGAATGATTGACGAAGAAATTCGTGAAGATTTCAAAAAAATTGGTTGGTATGTGGTTGAAAACAAGGTAAATATATAATGTTCTTAAACATTTTAGCACTCCTAAGTGCCATCTCAATCAGTGGTGTTGCAGCATATTATAGTATTGCTGGATTAACTGCCATCTTTAGTGGAGCAGTAATTCCTATTATCATTATGGGAACTGTATTAGAATTTGGTAAGATTATTACCACAGTATGGTTGCACGGTAATTGGAACAAGATAAATTTGTTTATCAAATATTATCTGAGCCTTGCAGTTATTGTTCTTATGTTTGTTACATCTATGGGTATCTTTGGATTTCTTAGCCGTGCGCATATTGAAACTACCAGCAGTGTAGGCGATAATACCCTACTCATTGAACAGATTGATCAAAATCTTGCAGTTGAACAACAACGAATTAAAGATAATCAAAAGATTATTGCGCAAATGGATGATGCTGTTAATGGATTGTTGAACAGTAGCGCATCAAATGCTACTAAAGACAACAATCGCACAGCAACCTTAACCACACAAGCAACTAAATTACGTGATGGTCAAAAGAAAGATCGTGAAGCGGCTAATAAAACTATTGATGATACCAATAAACGTATTCAAGATTTGAATAGTCAGAAGTTAAAACTTAACCAGGCACAACTTAAAGTTGAAGCCGAAGTTGGACCAATCAAATATATTGCTCAATTAATATATGGAGATAGTGTCGATAAAAACTTGCTTGAACGAGCAGTTCGTTGGGTTATTATTTTTATTGTAGCAGTATTTGATCCACTTGCAGTATCACTTGTGTTAGGTGCTACGATGAGCATTGGTTGGCGCAAGCCAAAAGAAGAAAACACAGTAGAATATATTGAAAAGATTGTAGAAGTTCCTGTTGAAAAAATTGTAACTGTATATAATAATGATGCGATTATTCGTGCAGAAGCCTTACAAGAAGAAGTAGAAGAACTTCGCAATCGAGAGCCAGAAATTGTAGAACGTGTCATTACTCAGGCAGTTCCTATCTATGAAGAACGCATTGTTGAAAAGATAGTAGAAGTTCCAACTATTGTTGAACGTATTGTTGAAGTAGAAAAGATTGTGGAAGTTCCTGTTGAAACTATTCGTGAAGTTGAACGTATAGTTGATAATACTGATAACAAAACACTAATGGATTTAACTGCAGCATTGGATCAACTATTAAAAGAAGTAGAAAATAAAAATCATGAGATTCGTCGTCTTCATGCCGCAAATGAAATATTGCGTGAAGAACAAGCTGGTGTAGATGAAAAAGCATACTTACTTGATATAGACACAGATATTGTTGGTCCAATATTTCCAAATGACCCATATGTAGGTCAGTTGTTTATTCTTGTTTCACAGCCAAATAATCTTCATAAATGGAACGGTGATATGTGGATTTTAGTTGACAAGACACAAAATACTGGCTATACTGATAATATAAATTGGAAACATTGGCAGTTGGGCAGACTACAGAGAGCAGAGATTGAGTTTGACGATATGACTAATGCTGAACAATCTGCACTAGAAACGTTAAATGTATGAATAATAGCAGAATAGTAACTGAGCCTGATATAGATTTAGATAACAGGTTTAAAGTATTGCTCATTGATTGTGAATGGGGCGATATTGAACGTTTAAGTAAAAGTATCAGTTCATTAGGAATAGATATTACATTGTTTCTATATGGCAGCAATGATAGCAATGACAATTGGTGTATTAATACCAACAAACATGCCCATGCTACGTTAGTTAATTGCAGATTTAGTGGTAAAAAAGAGTTACTTAAAGGTTTTTTGCTTGCTCAACGAAATACGTGGGCATTAGGGCAAAATGAAATTGGCTCAGCAATACATAGAAATACATTCGACATTTATTCTTGGTTGCTTGAACAATATAATAATTATAATAAAGAGGAAAATAATGGCACATAGACCAGAGTTAGAAAATGTACGTCAGCGTGGATTTTTCGTTGAAGTTCATAACAATGATGTTAATAAAGCACTTCGTAAAATGAAGAAAGTGCTACAGCAAGATGGAATTTTTCAAGTTCTTCGCGAGCGTGAGCGTTTTGAACAACCAAGTATGGTTCGTAAGAAAGCCAAAGCACGTGCAGTAAAGCGTTGGCAGAAGAAGTTAAAAGAACTTCGTAATAGTGGCATCGCACGATAATCAATAGGTGAATAATGCGTATTATTAATGATACCAAGTTGGATTTCTCCGACGTTCTAATCTTGCCTAAACGATCTACTCTTACAAGCCGTGAAGAAGTATCTCTAGAACGAACTTTTACATTTCGTAATAGTAAGCGTACATGGATAGGGAAACCTGTCATGGCGGCAAACATGGATGGTGTCGGAACATTTGAGATGGCAGAGAAACTTGCCTCTTATTATATGTTCACATGCTTACGCAAGAATTATACTACGGAAGAACTGATCCTATGGATTGGTCGTAGCGGTTATCTAATCCAAGAATATTGGGCATATGGTCTTGGTATCAAAGAAGAAGAATACGAAAAGTTCAAACTTATTAAAAGCAAACTGCCACCAAACAATATCAAGTTTGTTTGCATTGATGTTGCTAATGGTTATACCGAACGATTTGTAGAGTTTGTTAAACGTTTTCGTGCCGAAAATCCTGACCTAATTATCATTGCTGGTAATGTGGTAACTGGTGATATGACAGAGGAGTTGATACTGAGTGGAGCAGATATTATTAAAGTTGGTATTGGTCCTGGTAGTGTCTGTACTACTCGTCTCAAAACGGGTGTTGGTTATCCACAGCTTAGTGCTATTATTGAGTGTGCTGATGCTGCTCATGGGCTTGGCGGACATATCATTAGTGATGGTGGTTGCGTTTGTCCTGGCGATGTGTCTAAGGCTTTTGGGGCTGGGTCCGACTTCGTGATGCTTGGTGGTATGCTAGCAGGTCATGATCAGGGCGGCGGTGATATTGTCACGCAAACTACTCGCTCTAATCAGGTATGGATACAGGACGATGGCACCCCTGATGATATCTTTACTACACAACAGTTTGTTAAGTTCTATGGCATGAGTTCAAAATCTGCCAATGAAAAGCATAGTGGTGGATTGAAATCATATCGTGCTGCAGAAGGCAAAGAAGTTGCTGTGCCTTATCGTGGCGATGTTAGCGATACGGTTCAAGATATTCTTGGCGGCATAAGAAGCACTCTAACTTATACGGGCAGCAAGTCGCTTAAAGAACTATCTAAACGTACAACATTTATTCATGTGAATAATCAAGTGAATAATATTTTTGGCAAAATATGAAAAATAATATAAAATATTATCCAGAGGGTTTTTATGTTTATGCATACCTGCGTGACGATGGAACTCCTTATTATATTGGTAAGGGTAACGGGGACCGTGCTTGGACAAAACATGAAAATGTTGATAAACCTCAAAAAAATCTCATTAAAATTTTAGAATCTAACCTAACAGAATCAGAGGCATTAGATATTGAAACAAAACTAATTAAAAAACATGGTAGAAAAAATTACGATGAAAATGGAATATTATTAAACAAAAAATTAGTTGGAAGTATTCAAAAAATGTTAGATGAAAAAGAAAATTTTAAAGAAATCAGTGATGTAAAAAATTCTCAGTATCTTTCTTTGGGAAAAGCAGCACTTTATGTTAATCGAAGCAAAACTACATTAACAAGAAATATTCGAGCAAAAAAACTATCTGCTAAAATGCATGAAGATGGATCATATAGTATTTGTATTAATGATTTAAATAATTATTTAAAAAAAATCAATGATAGGGAACTTATTTCTTCAAACAAATCTGAAAACGAATCATTTGTTAATAATCATGTAATTGTTTTAAAAAATAAAATTGAAGATTTAGAAAATAAAATTATTATTTTATCTGAGCAATTAAATGACATTAAAATTGATAGAGACAGTTGGAAAAAACAAGCAGATACATCATATAATTTATTACAAAAATATTTAAAATAAACCCTTGACAAATGATGCGTGAATCACTAAATATAGTTAGACGATGCCATTATGGGTCGTCTATCGCATACTCGCTTTAAAAAGGAGAAACAAGCATGAGTAACCTTCTACAGGTCTTCGACCAAAAATTATTTGATAACCTTCATCGCACTACTATTGGTTTTGATCGTATGTTTGATGATATGCTGCGTGTAAATAGCATTCAAGTACAACAAAATTACCCCCCATACAATATCATCCGCAACGATGAAACCAATTATGAAATTCAGATTGCCATCAGTGGCTTTTCTGAAAAAGATATTGATATCACTTTAACTGATAATCAATTGGTTATCACTGGCGAAAACACCGACGAGGATACCAATGAGTATCTTCACCGTGGCATTGCTGCTCGCAAGTTTATTCGCACATTTTCACTCAGTGATGATGTTGTAGTAAATGCTGCAAAGGTTAAGAATGGCTTGCTTATCGTAGAACTGCAACATATTGTTCCAGACGAAAAGAAGCCAAAGAAAATTCCAGTAATTTCAGAATAATTTATAGCAATAAACACGGCGGGAATTGTCCCGCCGTGTAAATAATAGAAGATGAGCAAAATGAGCACAGACACCGCAACCAAATCTAAAGTTAAAATCGCACCACGTCTTGATTTAACTGCGCCACCGCGCTTTAAAGTTATTTTTATGAATGATAATGTAACAACTGTTCAGTTTGTCATGGCTGTACTACAAGAAGTTTTTGATCATAATGAAGATAGTGCAATGATATTGACTGCTAGAATTCATGAAGAGGGTCAAGCAAGTGTTGCTGTTCTGCCATTTGAAATTGCAGAAAGCAAGGCTGTAGAAGCAACGCTACTCGCTCGTACTAATAGTTTTCCACTCAATGTAAAGATTGAACCAGAAGTTTAAATTTCAATTAATTTTGGAAAGTAAGCGAATCCGATGTTTTCTTCTTCTCGCCCACGAGGATGACAAACATATCTGATTCCGTCTATAACTTCGTCATATTGTTTATGAACATGTCCAAAACACCATGTATCAATTTTTTTATTGGTGTTTGCATCTAATACAACTGACATAAGACTATTACCAGTACGCCCCATGTGACATAAATCCATGTTAGGATTTATATATCTGAATTTTTTCAATGGGCTTGTATGCGTAACTACAACTATTTTTCTAATGCGTGGATCATCATTAAAAATTTCAACTTGGTTTAACAGTGTTTTGGCATCCATCTTAGCACTAATGAATATTTCACTTAACAGCTTCTCGCTATAAGTTGCATCTATTAGAGAATTCCAACAATCTACTGTTTGAACTTCTGGCTGACAAAAATCAAAAGTCCACCAACCATTGCATCCAACAAATGCTATATCATCAAGGACAATTGCACTCTTATACAGATAAGTTATATTTGGGTTATCTTTTAACCGTTCTTGAAATTTATAACAATTTTCAGTAATGTTGGTTTGATGATTATGTTCGTGATTACCTTCAACAAATATCACATGGCGGTAATAATTGCTCATTTCTACCAATGTATTATAGCTATAATCCCAATTATTAGAGATGTCACCAGCTACAACAGCAACCAAACTAGTTCCTAAACCTTTATACTTTAGTAACTTATCTGGAGACCACCAATTGTCATGTAAATCGCTATACAAATCAAAATGCATTTTTTTAATACCTACTGTAATTATGAATATATAAATGCATGAACATAATTTTTGATAAGAAAACAGTTGAAGTATTGCGTGACCGATATACTGTATTAGAACTTGATACAGTAATGCAACCAGGCATGTCAGAACCGCTTGTTCTTTATGCAGTTCTTGAAGTTAATAATATAGCTGATATTGCAACAATACAATTCTTTAAAGAAATGCATGAAAAACTTATCATTGAATACAAAAGTGGAAATTGGCAAACGGCAATTGAACTTGCTTCAATTTTACGCGAACAATTTAATAACGAACTTACAGAATTTTATGATTTAGTTATTGACTTTTCTACAGAATCTGCTAAAGTAAATAGAAGTTGGGATGGCGTAAAGCACACCGTTCCTAAAGAATAAGTTAATGCCTGGTTGGCTCAGTGGCGACAGCACCGCTTTTGTAAGGCGGAATACAACAACGGGGGTTCGAGTCCCTCACCAGGCACCATTTTTTAAGGAAGAGTTATGTCACGCTATTGGTCCGAAACAAAATTATTTTACTGGCTTCGTGAAAAATTTGGTATTGAAAAACCAGTTGCCCTCGAATGGGGCGCTTGGTCAGTGTGGAAGCGTGAGACCAAAGCCGCACATCCTATCGGCTATTGGGTAACTGAAACCTTTCCTCGTATCGTAGATAAGATTGATCGCAATACTGTTGGACATATTGATAATATTCGTTATTATCTGCGTAATCGGTTCTGGCGTCAAACTCATGTTCTTCCAACAGGTTTGCCTGTTGGTGAATATCATGATTTAGATGAGCGTATTCTTCATAGTATCATGCAAGGTATTGTTGATTATGTTGAAAAAGAAGTGGCGTGGAAAAGTCGTTGGTTAAACACTGAGTCAAGCAAGACGGCTGTGTGGAAAAACGGTCGTTGCCCTGAACTTGGCTTGGCATCCCTAAAGTGGGAAATGGGTTTGTTCTACGATGAATCATGGGGCATGGAACCAACCGATCCAAAATTTGGTACATTGACTGACCAAGCGCAGCGAGCCATTGATGTAATGAAACTTTATATCTGGTGGAAGTTTGATCGTCCAAAGCGTCCTGATGTGCATGATGCAAGTGATTGGACTCAGTATTGTAAAGATATGGAAGAAAAGTATGGTGCAGATCATATCTTTGAAAGTCGTGACCAAGAAACTCCAGAAGAACGAGCACGTGGTCGTGCGGCACTAGATAAATCGTTTGAAATTGAAGCAGCATATGAAGCAGAAGATACTGCGATGTTGATGAAGGTAATTGAAATTCGCAAGGGTTTGTGGACTTAAATTATGCCATCTAAAAAAGAACTTCCACAAGGTTATTATGTTTATGCACATTTAAGACAAGGTGATTTATTGCCATATTATATTGGCAAGGGTAAAGGAAGTAGAGCATGGAATACACATGGTAGGAGACTACCAATACCATCTGATAAAAATAGAATACAAATTCTTGCTGATAATTTAACCGAAGAAGAAGCATTAGAACTTGAAAAGAAACTTATTGAGTCATATGGGCGTGAAGTCAACGGAACTGGTATTCTTTTTAATGTAACCAAAGGCGGCGAGGCGGGATTTTCTGATAACGATTACTATTACAAATATATTAGAAAGAAACATCTTATTGGCATAGAGCAAGCAAAACTTGATGGACGTTATAGGGGGAGAGAACCTACTGCTAGAAGCCAATCTCAAAAAGTTTTGGATATGAAAGAAAAAAATTTTAATGTGCAAGAAATTATGTTAGAATGTAAAATAAGTCGTGCAAGTTATTATAGAATATTAAAGGATAATGCGACCTTAGCTTAACGGTTAAAGCGGGTGTCTCTAAAACACCGACAATATGGGTTCAAATCCCATAGGACGCACCAACTATTGGTAAATATAAGATGAAATCAACAGCACGACATGTAGGCAGCGTAAATTTAAGAGGAAAGAAATATCTAACTTTACGCTGTGGCTGCTGTGAGGCACAGAATTTTAAAGAACGTGAACTAAAACGTGAACACCTAAAACTAATTAAACAGGAGAAAGCAAATATGTCATAGGTAGAATTAGCATGTAAAGAAGCAGTGTTTCATTTTAACAAGAAGCACTTAGAAGACCCATCAATCCCAATGTGGATTATTATGGCCAAAGGCAAAACATATTATGTTGATCATGTTGAAGCCAACTTGCCTTGGACCACCAAAGAAACTCCAACCAATGTAAAAACCAAAGGCGCAATCAAATTCAAAGATTGCCTTGTCACAATTGATACAGATAATTGTGCAAAACTTACTGTTCTTACCAAAGCAGATGAAATAAGATTACGCAACGCAGAGCGTGGTATTACTCGTATTATTACCAAATTTGGTGCTTCACTTACCGAAGTATTGCAATCTCTTGACATCAAACATACGCCTATCAAACGCATAGGCGGTGGTTGTGGCAGTAGTTTTTATATCACGGATATCATGCGAGAAGAAGATATGACCATGCTTTCCATCGCTATGATTGGAAAAGGTGACTTTCGTATTCTTATGCCAAATGAAACATATTATGGTTGGTATAATAATGGCAATGCAGATGATATGGATGAAGATGAAAAATTATATGATTATGATGACGATGATGAATATGCTTGACACACAATATTAAATATCCTACAATAGATTTTTAACGGTGGCACGGCTGTGCTAAAAGGTTGGAGCGAGTATAACTAAAAACCGAATGTGAGGGATGCATACCGAGATCAACGGGCTGGACAGGTGAGAGACCTGTGGAAGGTAATGGTGATTGCGTAAGGCAGTTGAAACCCGAAAACTATTGACCAAACTAAAACCATCGTGGGGATAGCAACCCGCCCGTTAAAAAACTATTGACAAACTGCAGACTATATAGTATATTAGGAAAATAGAAAAAAGAGAGTATATGACAATGTTGATTATGGGTTATAAAGGCAAGCCAGATTGGACCAAGATTCGTGCGTCGTTTAAACGTTGTACTGATTTGCAAACGCATGATATTGAAAAGATTGTCAAAAACGTTAAGGATGGCAAAACCGAGACCATTCCAAATGATCATACCTTGTATGATGACCTTAAGGAACTTGGCATCCTTATCAAGTAAATGACATAATCCCACTAAATAATAATTAGTGGGATTTATTATTTTGATAAATGAATATTGGACCAAGATCAATCACCTTGTAGAATTTAATCGCTTTATTGAACAAGCGCAGATTAAATCTGATATTATAACTAGGGTATTTCAATTATTGAATACTAACCCTAGAGTTATATTGTTTCCTAAATTTAACCCAATCGTATTATTATTAGAAAAACATCACACATGTTATGTGGTTGATGATCAAAGCGTAAAATATACTTGGCAAAGTGAAAGCCAATTCATTGATAAGATTACGGATGTTCCAACTACGGTTGATGTAACAATTGCGCTTGATGAATATTTTACCTATGCTAACAGTGAAACTGAACAACGAAATATGGTTGCAGAAATAAAATCTGTTACTAAAGGTTACTTAATTACTACTATCCAAGATTATAAAAATAACGCACCTCACAAGCGTAATCAAGTTGATACTTTTATCAACGACGATACAATTGTACTTGAACAAAATATAATGGATAAAATTAATCGTCAGAACTGGAAAAATCATATATACTTCATAGAGAATCAAAAAGATTTAACTGTTCTTGGTCCTATAGACCGTCGCACAATGTACTTTAAGCAACTGGCAAAATATACCAGTGACTTAGGCGGAACAAATTACGTTGTACAAAAGAACTTGTTATATCGTGGATTCTTTAAAAAGAATTATGAACACATTATTACAGTACAGTTCTGAGGTGAAATTTGGTTGAAATTAATTTAGAATCTACGATAGCGGCAACTGTTCGCGCAAATGTAGAACAATACTTACAACAAGTTGATCTTAACACGATCATTGCAGATGCACTTCAAAAAAGTGTATCAAGTATTGTTATGAACCTAACAAGCAAAATTTTTAATGACATTGTTAGCAAACGTGATTTATCTAATGAAGTTAGCACACTTGTTAATAGTATTATGGCTGATCAGTTACTAACAGTTGGTACTAATCTTGTTAGTGATATGGTCAATAATGCTAATATTAATAATTTAATTATTGAAGGTGTTGATAAAAAAGTTCAAAATACTTTATTAAATTTTAACTTTCCTACACGCAGCATACCTTTTAATAGTATTAATATGGAAGGCGCACTTATTGATCCTAGCTTAATTGATAGTGGTAAAATTAAAAAATTTAGTAGTAGTGGAATTAATGATGAAGCAACAGCCGTTCAACTTACTATTACCGATGAAGGTATCATTACCACCAATAATATTACTGCTGAGAATTTATTAATTGCTGATAATAGTTTTGTAAAAAACTTAACTGTCGATGGTGATTTAGTATTATCTGGTAATATTTTGCAAAGCAACAGTTTTGATGAATATATTACAAATATTACAAATAAAATAAGCAGCGACATATTTAATAATAGCGATATTAATATATCTAATCGTAAGTTATTAGATGGCGACAGATATATTGTTAATAGCGATAGTCTTGGTCCGCATATTATCAATAGCAATCTTCGCAAGGTTGGAAACCTTAATGAACTTGTTGTAAGCGGTCAAGCTATTATTCACGAAACACTTGTTGTTACTAATAATAAAGTTGGTATTAATACTGAAAGTGCAAGTGGTGCGTTAAGTGTGTGGGATGAAGATAGTGAATTTACTCTAGTAAAGCACAGCCCAAAGACTATGTATGCTGGCAGCACTCGTGTAACAGATGTAATTCTTGGAAGCAATAATCAAGAACAAATTGGTTTGCGAACAAGTGGAATTATAGAATTAAATGGTCCAGTTAGATTTAATGGGTTATTAATAAACATTGTAGATCGTATTCCAGAACAAGTTGGTGAGCCTGGCGAAATTGCTGTCATGCGTGATGGCACGGCTATATACAGATGCCAAGGTCAAACTACATGGGGGAAGATTCTATAATGCGTATTTTTAAATGGATTTATAATATTTTTGATGATATGATATACAAATATAAGCGTCGTCGTTTGCTCAAAGAATTACGCAAACGTGACCCATTTGTATATTGAGGAAAGATGTTATTAGGTATCAATGCTAACAATCATGATGCAAGTATCACTCTTGTTGATGGGTCTAATATTTTGTTTGCTGGTCACGCTGAACGGTATAGCAGAGTAAAAAACGATTCACATCTTAATGAAGCACTAATTGATGATGCGTTACAATATGGCATACCAGATAAAATATTGTGGTATGAACAGCCGTGGAAACGAGCAGTTCGTAATCTTATAAGTGGTCAGCGTCCGTTACACTATAACTTAAACAACTATCTTAAAAAATATGGTTTGGGCAAAATACCAGTTGTAACCACACCTCACCATGGTGCGCATGCTGCTATGGGTTATTATACCAGTAGTTTTAGTGATGCAGCCGTAGTAGTTATTGATGCTATTGGTGAATATGAATGCACTTCAATATGGCGTGGGCATGGAGATAAACTTACTAAAGTTTGGAGTAATGTTTATCCACAAAGTATTGGGCTATTCTATAGTGCTATCACAGATTATCTTGGGTTTAAGCCCAATGAAGAAGAATATATTGTCATGGGCATGGCAGCATACGGCGAACCAAAGCATCTTAAAGCAATGCTTAATGAGTTCTTTGGTGCATGGTCACCGCCTCACATAGAGTTTAAGCATAACCTACATCGTGGTATGCGTTGGTGGTCCAAGCCTAAAGATGAAAATTGGAAACCAGAAGATATTGCAGCATCTGCACAAGCCTTATATGAACAATACTTAATGGCAATTTGTCGCTATGCTCGTGATGTGATTAGCAGTGATAATCTTGTATTGGTAGGTGGTTGCGCACTTAATTGCGTGGCAAACAGCCGATTGAAAACATTTATTGGGTTTAGCAAAATATGGGTGCCACCAAATCCTGGCGATAGTGGTTTAAGTTTAGGTGCAATTACCTATCATACCAAGAAGCATGTGAATCTGAACCATGCGTTTCTTGGTTATAACATTGATCGTAAGGTAGATGTTCGTGCTGTTGTTGATGCGTTAGAAGCAGGTCAAGTTGTAGGTATTGCCAATGGTCGTGCAGAGTTTGGTCCGCGTGCGTTGGGCAATCGTTCGCTACTTGCAGACCCTCGTGGTGACGATGTAAAAAACCGTGTAAATGCGATTAAGAAACGTGAGCCATTTCGTCCGTTTGCTCCTATTATACTAAAAAGTTTCTTTAGCGATTACTTTTATAGTAAGATGCGAGTAAATCATGATTATATGCAATGGGCAGATGCGTGTCTATCACCTGGCACTTTTCCAGCAATCTGTCATGTAGATGGAACCTCTCGTGTTCAAACAATTGACCAACCTACGCCAAGTATTACATACAAAATATTAGAAGCATGGTATGCAAGAACTCGTTGTCCAATGTTGCTTAACACTAGTCTTAATATTAAAGGCGAGCCATTAGTGAATACATGGGCAGATGCTCAACGATTTAGCGAATTACATAATATTACGGTGTTCTAATGCAGGTGAGTATTATTGGTGATAGTTTCACTCACACTTACAAAAATACATGGATAGAAAAAGTTTGTAATGAACTTAATTTAGAAGTCATTCACCATTCAGGATTTCGTGGGCAAGCGCAATATAGAATATATCTTGAATTTTTAGAAACTATAAAAAACAATCCAGATGTTATTATCTGCTGTCATACCGAGCATACTAGATTTTACAATAAAGATGGTAGCAGAGAATGGTTACTTGATGATGAAGATTTTGGCAAGTATATTTTTAATTCTATTCTGCGAGATATGCAAGAAATATGCAAAAAACGCAATATTAAACTTATAAACATTCCATGCTTCGAACATGATTTTATAAATAAAACGCATGGTCTATGGATTTTGTCCAATGGTGGATTAGTAAATTGCAGCAGAGCAGATTATAACCGAGAATATAACAAGAATTGGACTACGTTTGAAGACCCAAGATTAAACCATTTTAGTGCAAATGGACATCAAGTTTTAGCCCAAAGTTTAATTCCACATATTAAAACGTATATTACTACCGACCAAGAGTTTCATATTTCCCTACTTTATCCTGAAATATTTGCTTGACATTGCGTTTAATTGTGTTATATTCTTACTATGACACAAAAACGTATCGGCTTTTGCTGCAAATGGATTGACACCGTGGATCAACTTGATGGCTTTAAGCCCAAAGATGATGCACTCCTTTACAACAACAAGACCACTACGGTGGCTTGGTTAAACCGCCAGACCAAGGCAGTTGCTGAGCAACGTTTGTGGGATATCATGGAGCATAATACAGATGCCACATTACGATTGGTCACCCGTGTTGGAAAACTTGCACCAGAATTACGAATGGTACGCCTTAGTAGCGACATACTTCCTGTTTACACTGAGCCAACTTGGAGCCATTTCTGGACTGATAAACACCTTCGTGAAACCATCGCAAAGCGACTGGCCAAAGTTGGAGAGGCTGCTAAACGTCTCGATGTTAGGGTCAGTTTTCATCCTGGCCAATTTTGCGTCCTTGCTAGTGACAGAGAAAGTGTTGTTCAAAATTCAATTGCTGAATTTGAATATCATGCTGACTTGGCTCGTTGGATGGGTTTTGGTTCTAGTTGGCATGATCACGGTTTTAAAATCAATGTGCATATTAGCGGCAAGGGCGGTCCGTTGGCTATACGAACCGTATTCAACCGCCTCTCGCCCGAAGCTAGAAATCTCATCACAATAGAAAACGAGGAATATACACATGGACTTGATGCTTGTCTCACTTTGGGTGATATCTTGCCTATCGTTTTTGATACTCATCATCACTGGATTCATTCGGGAGAATACATCTCTCCAACTGACGACCGTATTAAAATGGTCAAGGATAGTTGGAGGGGTGTCCGCCCTTCTCTTCATTACTCTCTTAGTCGTGAATCTATGGGTATCGCTGATGTTTCTAGACCTGACCTATCCACACTAATGGAAAGTGGTCACAAGAAAGGCACACTTCGTGCGCATAGTGACTTTATGTGGAATAGTGCGGTCAATCAATATGTTGGCGAATTGTGGAATGACTTTGATATCCAAGTAGAAGCTAAGGCAAAAAACCTTGCTAGTCAAAAACTGTATGATGAATTAAAAATATATTGACATAATTGCTGCACTGCGGTATAAATATATGCAGTGCAGTAAAGGAACACACAATGTGGCCATATACAGAAGATGAATTAATCATCATTAACCAAGGAACAAAATAATGTTTGACAGCGAAAAGTTTATTGATACCGTGCAAAGCACAAAGAAGACAATGGTTAAGACCCTTGTTCAGAATGATACTATTGCAAAAAGCCTGAATGATTTTATTGATGCGCAAACTGCGTATACTAAAGAAGCCGTTAAGGCAACTGCAAGTGCTATGGGAATTATCTCTAGCGAACTTACAAAATCATTCGCTCCAAAGAAATAATTTGACATTTTAATTTAAATGTCATATTATAGATAGTAAATATCTACAAAGGAGAGATAATCGATGAATGCTATTATTGTATTGTTTGGACTTGCTGTTCTTGTTGCAGTAATTTACAAACTAATTAATCATAAAGACAAGACACCAGAGGTTGATCCTCTAGATAAGTTAGAAGCAGAAGCCAAGGCAAATTTGGCAGAAGCAGAAAAGGCAGTAGCGGCAAAAATGAACGAAGTATTGCATGTTGCTGAAACTGCCGCTGAAACACCAAAGGCAATTACTAAGCCAGAAAGCATGAGTGATGCTGAATGGGCAATGAATGATTTGAATCCAAACAAGGTTCAAGTAGCCCCAGTTGTTGTAACAGCAGATACGCCAGCAGAAACAACGGTAGCACCAGAAGTAGCACCAGTTAAGAAGCCTCGTGCTAAGAAGACTGCTGCGCCAAAGGCACCAAAGAAGGCAAAGTAATTAAGAACCTGCGGCATCGGCAGTCGGAATTTCGCCAAAACTAAGGATGTCCGTTAAAAAGACCGCTGTGAAGCGGTCTTTTTTCTTCTTGACAATCCTAAAATCTGTGTTATATTAAGAATATAAGTAATGGAGAAAGTCATGAATATGTTTGCTGGTTTGGTTCTTCTTTTTCATCCAACTGATTCATTAATTGCTGCACTGAATGTGTTGAATAGATGTGATCCTAATGTGCTTGAGAAACCAGATGCTGTTCGTGTAGCAAAGTTAAAAATTGCCCGTGAATTAATTCGTCGTGGCGTTGTGTTTTGGGAAGGGAATTAATTTATGGATAATGTCATTGACTGTGGAAATATGTTTATTAACATGCGTATGATGACGATGGTAAAACGTTATCTACGTGATAGTGGCAAGGACAGTGAAGCCACCGTTGAGTTTTATCCTGATGAAGGTAGTCCAACTGGTATTGGTTTGATACTCGTTGATAGAAACGGTCATTCTAGAAAAATTAGTAACGATATCATTAATAATTTATTGACGAAAGTATCGTAACCATATATAATAATATCAATAATCGGAGAACAAATTGTCAAAGAACGTATTAGTTACGGGTGGTGCAGGTTTTATCGCTACCCATGTTATAGACCATATCCTTAAAACTACTGACTGGAATATTATTAGTCTTGATCGTTTAGATTTTAGCGGCAATCTTAACCGCCTAAACGATATGATGCAAGACCATAGCCCACAAACACGAGCACGTGTAAAGGTAATCTTTCATGATCTTAAGGCGGAAATTAACCCCCTTACGAAGACTCGTATTGGTCATGTTGATATTATTCTTCACCTTGCCGCTGGCAGTCACGTGGATCGTAGTATCGATTATCCAATGGAATTCGTCATGGATAATGTGGTTGGAACTTGCAATATCCTTGAGTTTGCTCGTAAGTGTGATAATCTAGAACGCTTTGTATATTTCTCAACTGATGAAGTATTTGGTCCTGCACCCGTTGGCGTGAACTATGGTGAATATGATCGCTATAACAGCGGCAATCCATATAGCGCAGCCAAAGCGGGTGGTGAAGAACTTGCAGTGGCATATGAAAATACCTATGGTCTGCCTGTCTATGTAACGCATACTATGAACGTATTTGGTGAGCGTCAGCATCCAGAGAAGTTCATTCCTATGTGTATCCGCAAGGCTCGTGACGGTGAAACCATTACGGTTCATAGCGACAAGACACGCACTATTCCTGGCTCACGTCACTATATCCATGCAAAGGATGTTGCCGAAGCCCTAATGTTCATTCTTGATCTCAAGGATTTCACAATGCCGCCAGAGTTTGGTGGAGCAAAGTGTCCTAAGTTTAACATCGTTGGTAAGCAAGAGATTAACAATCTTGAATTGGCACAGATTATTGCTGATAGTCAAGACAAGCCTCTTAACTATGAAATGGTTGATTTCCATTCTAGCCGTCCTGGTCATGATCTTCGCTATTCACTAAGTGGTGATTTTATGAAGTCACTTGGTTGGGAACCTAAGATTGAACTTACCGAACGCATCAAGCAAGTTGTTGATTGGACTCTCGCTCGTCCAGATTGGTTGAACCTTGATGTCTAAGAAGAAAGCAGTTTCTAAAAAGTATGGGGTGTTCATCACCAGTGCTATCAATGCTAAGTTTTCAATCTATAAGCCAGAAGAACGACTTGCTCAGACGCTAGAAACTATTAAAAGTGTTCGTGATCGTATTCCAAATGCTGTTATTTGCTTGACAGATTGCAGCCAACCTGGTATAAGTGATGATGTAAAGGCTCAACTTGTAGAACATGTTGATCACTTTGTAGATTTCAGTACGGATGAAAACGTAGTATGGATTCATGATACCATCGAAGTGCAAGATATTGTTAAGAATCTAACTGAACTTTCAGTAGTTCATAGTTTCTTTGAAATGGCACAGGAAGAAGGTTGGTTTGAGGGCTGTGATCGTATCTTCAAGGTAAGTGGTCGTTATATGCTTACTGATACGTTTAACACCGCAGATTATGAGAACGATATCGTTGGCGACAAGTATGTTGTTTCCAAGCGTATGTTAAGTCAGTTTGTGCCAGGTATTACTGGTGTAGATCAACAGCATATGTTGCGTGTTTATAGTTTTGGTGGCAATCGTATTCCAGAGTTTATTCTACTTCTTGAAGACATGGTTGAACATATGCAAGACCGTGTTAATGCCGGTGGATATATAGATATTGAACATCTTTGGTATAAGTTCTTGCCAAAGGCGGATGTAGTAGAGTTTGCCCGAACTGGTGTTAAAGGTTTAGTAGCACCAAATGGACAAGCAATAGAAAATTGAGTTATTGGGGAGTGGTATAATTGGCAATACGCCTGACTTTGACTCAGGAGATTCCAGGTTCGATCCCTGGCTCCCCAACCACTACAAAAAACAGTAAAGTGCCAATATTTTGACACCCTTGTAATTACTAAATAATATTAGTTACAAGGGTATTATTATGTGTAAAATTAGCGCAATTTGTGTATTTTTAATGACAGTTCCTACACTTGCACACGCAAGTGACATGACATTTGCATTTAAAAACCCGCAATTTAGTGGTGATGGATTCTCTAGTCATGTATTGACTATTGAAAACGAGGAATATACTCGTCGTCAATCTCTTGCTGCTCAGAAAAAAGCAGATGCAGATGCAGCCGCAGCAGCGGCTAGTAACACCAATTTAAATAAATTTCTCAACAATCTGGAAAGCCGCATCTACGCACAGTTAAGTTTGCAACTTAGCAATGCTATGTTTAGCGATGGATCAACTACTGGAACTATGCAATTTGAAGGCAGCACTATCTCTTGGATCAAGGATAGCACTGCTCAGACTATCGCCTTAACGGTAATTGATGCTACTGGCAATCGTACAGATATCACAGTTCCAATAGGGAGTTTCAAGTTCTAATGTATAAATTTATCGTATCAATGATTATAACCACGTTACTGGCAGCATGTAGCACTGTGCAGCCATATGAAGCAAAAGTACCAACAGCAGCAAGCAATATGCCGCAGAAGGTAACAAAGAGTTATTATAATGAATTAGCAAATATGCCACCACCAGATGGGCAACCAATTACTATTGCTATGTATGGGTTTGGTGATAAAACTGGACAGCGTAAAGAAAACGATAAGTTTTCTGTGTTAAGCAGTGCTGTCACACAAGGCGGAGAAGTATTTCTTATTAAGGCGTTGCAAGATGCAGGTCATAGTAAATGGTTCCAAGTTGTAGAACGTGTTGGCTTAGATGATCTTATTAAAGAGCGTCAATTAATTCGCAACCAACGTGAAACCTATGAAGGAAAAGATGCTAAGCCGTTATCACCAATGCTTATTGCTGGTGTTATGGTGGAGGGTGGTATCGTAGGTTACGATACTAATGTACAAAGTGGTGGCAATGGCGCTGCCATGTTAGGAATAGGCGTAAATCAACAATATAGAACCGACGAGGTTACTGTGATTGTAAGATTGATAAGTGTTCATACTGGTGAAGTATTAATCTCTGCTGGTGCCACAAAAACAATCTTAAGCACAGGCGGAAGTGGCACAGTGGTCACTTTTTTAGACCAGAGCACGATGAGTTTACAAGTCGAATCTGGTGCAAATGTCAACGAACCCACCACATATGCCGTGCGTCTGGCAACAGAAGCAGCGGTTGTGGATATGATCAAACAGGGTGTTCAAAAGAATTTGTGGAGTTACGCGACTCTTAAAAAGAAGGCGTCGTAAAACTCCTTAAAGGAGTAGGCAGTTGAAAAACTTTATGAAAGCCGCAATTAGTATTGTGGGTATTATGCTGGCAAGTCAAAGTTTTGCTGGTACGATTAACAATGTTTATATCGACCAGGTTGGTAGCGGAAGCACTATCACACTAAATCAACAAGGGTCAAATAACGAAATTGGTAACGACACTACCGCAACTACCTTACACGGAAATGGACAAACAGTAAGCATTTCACAAGTTGGTAGTAATAATACGCATGTTATCAATGTCCAAGGAACCAATACCACTTTAAATAGTGTTGTAACTGGTGATAATAATAATACAACGGTTGCGTGTGGCGCTGCTCCAAGCAGCAGTTGTACTGATACTGCTATTACCGCTAATGTCACAGGTAATACCAACAACACAAATATTACTGCTGGTTCTAAAAGCACAATTACTGCAGTTGTTGCTGGCAGCACTAACAATACTACAATTAACAGCACCACTACAAACCTAATGGGCGCTGGCGTTGATGTCAAAGAAACTGGCGATACAAACGTGGTAAATATAAGTCAGAACGGACCAGCAGGTGCTAATGGCTTTGTGTCAAAAGTTGAAGTAACTGGTGCGAGCAACAACGTGGCGGTGACTCAAAGTGGCACAACTGATAGCACAGTCAATATTAAGAGCACTGGTTCTAATAACAGTATTTCTGTTACCAGCGGCAACTAATGCTGCTATCGGAACTGTTACTGAACAAACAGGTCCAACAGAAATACAACGTGAAAAACAAAGCATACCAAGTAATATAAACAGCGGCGTCGAAATGAATGACGCCGTTGTTACTGCTAAAGCAAGAGTTGGTATTACATTTGAAGATGATACCAAGGTTGAAATAACCGAACAAAGCAAACTTGTTATTGATGATTTCGTATATGATCCTAAAAATAGTGATGCTGGCAAATTAGGACTTAAGGTTGCTATCGGAACTGCTCGTTATGCTAGCGGTCAAATTGCCAAAGATAATCCACAAAGTGTGAAGATTGAAACTCCTACTGCTACAATTGGTGTGCGTGGAACAGATTTTAGTATGACCGTTGATGAATTAGGTCGCAGTCTTATTGTGCTGTTGCCAAGTTGTCCAGTAGGTTATAAGAATATTGATAAAGACTGCATTACTGGCAAGATTGATGTGACTACCGACATGGGAACAGTGCATCTTGACAAACCATTTCAGGCAACTTCTACAAGTGCCAAAGAACAAAATCCAACCAAGCCTGTTATTCTTAACTTAAGCACAGAACAAATCAATAATATGCTTATCCTACAACCGCCTAAGAAAGCAGCAGAAGAACAAACTACAACAAAAACTGCACTTGATGTTAATTTTCTTGATAAAGATTTCTTAAAGTTTGATGAATTGGATATAAATTATCTAACAGCATTTGACAAATTAAGTGTTAATAATCTTGATGTTGTGTTCTTGGCTAATATGTTAGACCTTGCCAATGCTTCGTTACTAGCAAGTATGTTAGGTGGTGAAAACCAAATGCTGCCACAATATGCCCCAAACAAACAGGCAGGATTGAAGTATGTCAAGATAGATTCTTCACTCACACTATATCGTCAAGGCGGTAACAGTTATACTCAATTGACTGTAGATAAGGATAGTCCAACTACTCTTAACCTAAATCAGGATGGGGTAAATATGACACAGCATGTTCAACATCCTGGTGGCAGCGTAATAACCATCACTCAAGGAAATTAATATGAAACGTTTGTTATTCTTACTATGGATTACACCCGTTGCTGCACAAAGTTTAAGTGCTACTAGTAGCGGACCTGGCTTATCCATGCCAACGCTACCACGTGGATCATCTGTATATATTGACCAAGTTGGTAATGGTAATAATATATTTGTAGAACAAGTTACAGGTGGCACACCACAGGCAACCATTCTTAATCAAGGTGATAACAATAATCTAACCATCGTGCAAGAGGGTAGCGGTGATCATCAGGCATTTATAGGAACGCCACCAACTGGCATGGGATTGAATGCAACACTGAATACTAATACAAGTGCTGCTAACAATAACAATAATACACTTACTATCTTACAAAATGGTAGTGGAAATCATACTGCTGCTATTAACTTAGATGCTTCCACATCAAATAATAATAACATTGCCACCATTACCCAAACTGGCGATGCTAATAAGAATTTTACTCTTAATCTAAGTGGAAGCGGAATTGGTGCAACCGTATTGCAAGATAATCCATTAACGCCTGATAGTGGAAGCATGAGCATACAATGTTTAACGCCGCCTTGTTCTGGATACAGTTACACAAAACATTAAATATAGTATGCGTTTAAGTGAAATAGAAACCACGCCACAAAAAACTGGACCAGGCTATTATGAATTATTTCGTAATGGTAAGCCAAACGATATGCACGATAATGCAAAGTTTTTTGATTCATATGATGAAGCAAAGGATTGGTATTCAAAATTTCGCATTGATTATGCCATAAAAAATAAAGGTGCCAAGCCAGAAGAGTTTGCCGTTGTTCGTGATGCTAATACATGGGAATATTTTAAGACGCTACCTTCACCAGCAAAAGAAAAAAACAATAGACTAATTGATCCAAAATATTATACAGAAGCACTAAAGTTTTGGATAGATTACTATGGCGATAGTCGTCGTGGCGCAGTTGAAATTCACGATTATAGCAATGAAGTTGATGCTATAATACAACAAGGTGGCGTGTTATATCGTGTTGTATTCCTAGAAAAATTTGAAGATTTAAATCGCACAGATTTAGGTGCGCACTGGACTGTTGATCGTGATGTTATAGATGACTATATTGAAGGCACTGGTAGATACTACAGTGAAGGTAAAGATATGTATGTTTTACTTACTGCTGAAACACCACCAAACAATATTGATAATTTAAGCGTGGATGTTCGTGGTAATCCCGAAGAAAAAGAAGTGAATATTATTAATCCACGTGCTTGCAAATTTACTGCCAAGATTATTGGCACTGATAAAGTAATACCATTAAATTAAAATATATGTTATTATAAGAATAAGTGCGGCAGCGTGGATAGGACACGCATCCCTGTGATAGGGCGAAATGGAAATACGATGTAACTAGCGAGCGAGGGAAGATAAGCCCTGCGGCTCTTATAATACCAATCTAATTGTAGGTATAAATCCTACCCGCACCTTTTTGTAATTAAGTAAAAACATGCAAACAAGATACATTTTAAATTATAAACCTGGATGTAAAGGAGATTTTCTTTGCAATTTTTTAAATTATCAATCTGTACGGTTTATGGATGACAAAGTAAAAATTTCAAAATCAAATAAAGTAAGTTTTAAATACTTGAGTACTTACAAGTTTTCATTAGAAACTTTTGAGAAATCTAAACCTCTTGTAGATATTATCTACCCAGCACATAACTCGTATATGATTCCAGATAATTTTTTGATTGAAAATTATTTTAAAATAATAAATTTAACATATGATCAAAAATTTATAACTAATCTTGTTATTGAAAGTACAATTAAAAATGAATGTCAGAAAGTTAATCTGAGTTTTTTAAATCAAGTCAAATATCACAAACTTTTAAAAAATCCTGCTAAAAAAATATCATTTGCAATTGACGTTAGACTTATAAACAATAATTTAGAAATCAATAATGAAAATAGATTTGCTACTTTGATTGAAATAATAAATTTAAATCTATCACAAAAACAAGAATTTTTGTTTGATGACAGAGCAATTTTTAATTTAAGTTATGAAGAATTATATATTAATAAAAATTTTAAAAAACTTGCTGAAATTTTTAATTTCGATCATGAATTATTTAAAACAGAAATTGATAAGACGTGGCTTCCCGAAGAAATAGATATATGGGATAGAAAATTGAATACTCGATCTTTAGGTTATATTAGATATATCTAAATAGAATTGCATGAATTATTACCGCAGCGTATTCATAAGCGATGTGCATCTTGGCACAAAAATGAGCCAACCTGTGGCTCTGCTTGAATTTATCAAGACATTTGAATGCGAACATCTTTATCTTGTAGGCGATATTATTGATGGTTGGGCAATGAGCAAATCATTCTACTGGCCGCAAGAACATAACGACGTTATCCAAAAAATTATGCGTATGGCTCGTAAAGGAACGCTTGTTACATATCTACCAGGCAATCACGATGAGTTTCTACGCAGTTTTGGCGACCATCATTTTGGTAATATCATTCTCACTGATACAATCACGCATAGCGGATTAGATGGCAAGAAATATCTAATCATGCATGGCGATCAGTTTGATGTGGTCATGAAGAATATGAAGTGGTTGGCACATATAGGAAGTTGGGCATATGATATTCTCATTAACATTAATGTGGTTGTTAATAAATTACAAAATTGGTTCAGACTCCCACACTGGAGTCTAAGCGCATGGGCAAAGTATAAAGTTAAGCAAGCAGTAAATTTTATTGGCGACTTTGAAGAAAACCTAGCCAAGTTTGCTAAAGTCAAAGGTGCCGATGGTATTATATGCGGACATATTCATCATGCAAACATTCGTGATATAGGTGATGTAAAGTATATGAACTGTGGCGATTGGGTAGAGAGTTGCACCGCACTTGTTGAAACCTATGAAGGTAAGTGGATTATAATTAAATACTCTCATGCGGATCACCCTAGTCACCGATACATATAGTCCAAGCGTAAATGGCGTTGTAACTACCCTTGTCAATACTGTTGCAGAACTAAGAAAACTTGGACACGAGGTTCAGGTTATTGAACCAAGTCAGTTTAAGACCATTCCAACACCTGGCTATAAAGAAATTAGACTAGCATGGAATATCTGGCGAGTGGGACCAATGATTGAATCATTTGATCCCCATGCCATTCACATTGCCACAGAAGGTCCGCTAGGCTTTGCTGCTCGTTGGTATTGTAAAGTAGATAAGCGCAGTATCCCACACAATACATCCTACCATACAAAGTTTCCAGAATATTTTAATAAGTTCTTTGGATTTCCTGTAGATTGGGGATACTGGTTTATAAAAATGTTTCATAAGTTCTCTACTAA
>Ga0007876_1000066_pt1 | contig 44896 bp, 72 predicted proteins | sample CryBogCBH24Aug09_FD_70958 | JGI IMG/M metagenome (GOLD analysis project Ga0007876, IMG submission 70958) | Freshwater microbial communities from Crystal Bog, Wisconsin, USA - CBH24Aug09 | ecosystem: Environmental > Aquatic > Freshwater > Lake | place: Crystal Bog, Wisconsin, USA | collected...
AACGAATTTGCAAAGTATTTGTGAGTAGATCCTTCTATAATATCGTCTGTAGTTAAAGTTGCATTTGAAGTTTCTAACTTACCAGTAGTAGCATTGTATGCTAGTCCCGGTCCTGCAATTCCCTGTGCAATACTTATTCCGCCTCTAGTTACACCATCCCCGACCCATAATTGTTCAAAATTGGTGGTCCAGACTGGTTCACCTAAATCAAATATTACGCTGCCTCTCTGAGCATCCGTTCCTCTTCTAATTCGTAGCGACATGTGCTATCTCCATAATTCTTTTATTGTGTATTTATTAAACGAGAAGAGATATAATAGCCAAAAAAATAGGGCTCAATGAGCCCTAAAAAGAAAAATAAAATAAAAATGTATTTATAACTTTCTACCTAAACATTTTGCTAAGTCAGCATCGGTAATATATTGATATGCACCCTTACTATACGGAAGCGCAATACGATTCTTTTTATCCATAATCTCCTTACGGACCTCCTCTGGTTCATTATCAAGACGTTCCATAATAGAGTTCTTGACAGCAATATGATCAGTGGGAACCGCACTAGGAATGTCGTAAGGATTATTTGCCCAAGTCGGAATGCCCGTAGACTTTAGTCTTTTTTTAGACTGCTCAATTTTAGTTCTAGGAAGTCCTTTACCGTATACATATCGAGCATATTCTTCGATAGTTAGAGGACGCTCGTTATTAGGTTTTCGATATAGACGATTGAATTCGACCATTTCTGATTGAAGTTTTTTTGTAATCTTCATTTTGACTCGTTGATTAACAATTCTTGTACTTCATAATAACATTTATAACAGTTATCTGCAACCCCTAGATCTCTCAACTGTTCTATGTCAAGACCTGGGTATTCTTTGATGAGGTTCTTTACATCATCAACAGTTAGCCCATTACAAACACATAAGTACATCAGATACTCGTTTCGTATGATTGGTTATCGAGACCATCAATCGGAACACCTTCCTCGCATACATATTTCTTAATATTCTTATCTTTCTTGTATTCTGTTTGATGAGCATGTCTGTAAACTTCACAAGCAGCTTTATTTTCAAACGGTTTTACTAATACATCAGATGTGCCAACAAGATATAACACTAAATACCAACCCATAACTTATCCTCATTAAAAAAGGGCAGTACTAGACTGCCCTTATAGTTATCACACTTTAGAGTGTGTAACGATCGTTCATGATGGTCTTCATCATGATACCATGTGGAGTAAACTCACTCATATCTGCACCAAGAACTGCCTTAACAATGCTTGGGCTAAAACCAGATACAAGTGCTGCACCAGATGCATCAGCCTTAACAGGAACGTTATCGCTAGCGTTCAAGTTCCAGAATACAACCTGTGGTACAGCGTATCCTGCTTGCTCAAACTTACGTGCAATCATCTCCATTGCGCTATCGTCGAAACGAGTACAATGGTTAAATTGCATGTCGCTAAGGATAAGCACCATCTCTGGCATCTCAGCTTGTGGAACGTTACCCTTAACTGCGACCTTAAGGATCTCGTCAAATGCTGCATGTAGATTGGTGCTCATGCCCCATGCGCTACGAACCATTTGAGTCATCTTCTCAACTACATTACCCTTAAGGTGAAGTAGTTCTGGATCACTTGAGAAAGTAAGGAAGGTATCCTTGAACTTTCCTTGGTTCTTCTCGGCAAGGTACAAGCCCAAGCTAACTGCAACATCCATACAAGTAGTAGATCCCTTGCCGCCTGCTGGAGTGTTCATAGAACCACTAACATCGACCATTGGAAGAATGTTTGCGTCACCTACAAAGTTTGGCAAAGCCTCCCATTGTGCGATAACATGATCCTTCTCAGTCTTATCAAAGCGAGCGTATGCTACACCCTTTAGTACATCATATGGGTAAACTGCACCAGCGTTAACCTTGGCAGTTGGGTCTCCCTTAACCAACGCCGCTACATAGTCCGCAAACTTAGTAGTATGACGGTTAAATGCCTTCTTGTATCGCGCAGATGCCAAAGAAGGAACATGGTTAAAGTTAATCTCATCCCAATCGTTAGCACACATTTGAGTCTCAACAACCTTAGTCAAAGTAACCAAAGTCTTACGGTAAAACTTTGGAGACCAACCAAAATAGTTGCGGATCTCAGCTGCCAACTCGCCCTTACGAGGAGTCCACTTAGCTGCCAATCCATCTCCGTTTAAAAGTGCAGTCTTTAACATGTCATATGCGGCATGCTTGAACTCTACAGTCTTAAACACAAAAATGTCATCCCAACGTCCAAGCTCTGGAACCTTGTGTAACATAGCCTTAGCCATGTCTGGATCACTAGTCTCTAGGTAAACAAGGATGTCACGGAACAACTTACGCTCACCAGCACCGCCACGAGCGTCACGCGCCCAAAGTGCTACACGAGCTGCCAAATCCTTATCTTGAACATATGCGCCGACAAAGTCAGGTACAATGTCCTTACCACGGCTTGCACCGATCTTGAAAAACAAGTCGACAACCTTATCGGTAGTAGACTTACGTGCCTTCATACCATTCTTAGTACGAGCCTCTTGATCCTTAACTGCATTAGTAAAAGTAGTCATAATATTATCTCCAGGTTATTGTTAAAAAAAATTAGTTGCTGTAAGTAACCTAACTAATAAGCATAGTATACGCTATGCTAGCGTTTGTGTCAACCCCATTGTTGACTTAAATCATTATCAGCGATAGCTCTTGCATCGTGTAACGCATTATGCGGTACTTTGCTGTCTTCGCTAGAAAGAGTCCGATCCAATTCAAATGAAATAGGCGGATGATTCATTGCTACTCCGGGCCCTGTAATTAACGATTCGCAAAAATACTTAATATCATCGGGCCAATCGGCAACAATAGTTACTTGTTTATGGTAATGTAAAAACAGCATTAGTTTTGTTTGAAATACATCCATAGTAACAGGTTCTTTTTCTAAGTACGGCATTACATGCTCTGCTACCCAAGGTGTCGGATCCTTACATTCTAATACTTCGTAAAATTCGTGCCCGTTTACTGATACTAATGCCATACTAATGAGTTCACCTTGAAACCCATTAAATTCTGTGTCGATATAAATCTTAGTCATTACTTCGGTCCTCCTAACCCTACCCAAAATACAACTGTGTACATTATACAAAAAATCATTATAAAAGCAAAAACAGCGATTAGAACTGCGGCAGCATCTGGGTAGTAATGATAGATAGACATAAAGATTGCGAAGAATACAAAAATAGAAATCGTATAATATAATGCTTTAACTTCGTTACTCATAATTTTCCTTTTTCAATGCCCATTTTGTAAACTTCTTCAAAAATAATAAGGTCTCGTTCTAATTGACTATCGGAGTAACAGAACTGTTTATATAATTCTTTATTATCTTCGATTCGTTTCCACGCTTCGAGTCTAATCTCTAAAATACTGTTTAACCGCTTAGAGATGTTCATAATTTTCCACCCCATCGTTTTTCTGCGTAATGCCGTGCTTCTTTTTCATTTCTTGCTACGATATAGAAATACCCTTCGATCCATTGCTTGTTTTTTATAGCTCGATATTTGACAATGTATAAACGTTCCGGGCCAGGACCGCCAGGATTCAGTTCAACATTTAGAATTTCAAATTTACGGAGCGTTGCCATTTTTTATCTTAGCAAGTTCGCCGAATCCAAATTCTAATTCAATCCATTTGCGGTCTAAGTCGTCACTCCACGCTCTATCGCCGCTATAATATGCTCTTTCGTTAACTTCGTCTAATACTGCGGAAACAATCATCTCGGCAAATTTCTGTGTTGTAGCATCGTCAATTACATAAACTTTGCGATCAGTTCTACCAAGTATATCATTAACAGTTACAGACTTTGCTAAATCGGGGTTATCTCCTCGGGCAATTACTGATGCTTGTTCGGCAAGTTTTTTAATTCGTTCGTTCATTCTTCAACTCCGAAATGTTTCTTCATCTTGTACTTGATTACGTCACTTGCCGCTTCGCCTTCAGCAAAGATATTCTTTTCATCAAAGTCTATAGTTGCTTTACGATGCTTTAGATAGTTAGCTCGTGTTTCGTCACACATTGACATACATTCCCGAACAATCAACTCGGCGAACTTCTCACGGTTAAAGTCTCTGTGGAACATTGGCTGACCATCGTAACCGATCTTCTGAACAATCTCGAATGTTTCGGGGTCCGCGACCATGTATGGTTTCATTTCGCACGCTTGTTCAGCAAGTTCTTTAATTCGTTTGTTCATTCTTCAATTCCAAAATGGTTTTTTATAGAACTAACAAGTCCACTCTGGTTTACATCGATTTCAAATAGATCTGCTAATTCCAAACAATCTTTGATTATCAACTCGGCGAACTTTTCGGGATTAAAATGACGGGTCACTGACACTGACTTAATAGTAGGATCAACTACGGAACTAAAGTATTCCTGTCGGTGTTCAATATGAGCCTGTTCATAAAGTTCTTTAATTTGTTTGTTCATTATCTTTTAAAGTTAGAAAGTTTAGTAGATGATACTTCGACGAGATCGTACTCAACAATTTCCATATCGGTATCGTTGAGCAATACGTTTACACGGGGATCGTATCCAAACCGAGTCAAGAACGCTTTAACGGTGCTGATGCTATTATATACACGCCCTTGCTTAGTAGTAGGTGTTGTTTTATACATATCGCCGGTATAAAACTCTCCAGTCTTAGGATCACGGATTTTGTATACCTTGGTCATCAGTTTCTTTCCACTCGTTAATGATATCTTTAACTGCCGCAGGATTTGCACAACCCTTAAGACGTCTCATACTGTCTCCGAATAATACAGCAAATTCTTCGTTTTTGCAATACCCTTTTGCCATAAAATTAGAAATAATTATCACAGCAGTTTCGCATTTATAAGAAACCAGTTGCCTCATTTCCGGAATGGTATCGACTTCTTTTTGATACTTTTCTAATAGTTCGGCTGTAGTCATTACCACATACGCCTCTGTAAATTTACATTGTTAACAACTTCTGATCTAATGTCTTCAAAATCTAATGCTAATGCGGCAAGACTATTCCATCTTACTGCTTCTCGATATACTTGTTTTTCAGCTGATAAAACGGCACTCAGCGGACCTATTCCCATGCCAACATCGGGATTAGCATCGTCTGCTTCTAATATTAGTATAGCATATTCAGCAACTAAGTCAATCAGTTCATTCCGGGTCATTATTCCGAGTAATCTCGCTTTAATGCATCCCAAGTAAGTCCGTGCCAAGGTTCAAATCCGATTCCCTTGCCCATCCAAGTTTCGCGTTGGACAATTTCCATCCAAACATCATCTGTGCCTTGGTATACAATACGAATTAACGGATCTATCTGTTTGTAGTACGCATACACCTCGTCAGCGTCATTAGTAATAGTCTTTTTTCCCTGTCCAGTATCTTTAAGAAATATGATTCTATGACTTTTATTATATTCAACGGTGAACTCTGATTGTACACGACCTCTAGCCATTAACCTCTCCTCATTGCATCTCTGCCAACACGACTATATCCTAATTCGCTATAGACCGTTCTATTCTCTTCTAAAGCATCCATCATATCTTGCTCCATTTTATCAATGTCAGCAAATGCTTCTTTTAAGGTGCGACCACAAGTTCCAACATACTGCACACCGTCTTTCCAATGTGCGTATAGTTTAACACCTTCTCGCATACCTTCGAAGTAATTTTTAATTTTTGCTTTTCTACTCATTACCAACTCCACCAAATTGTAAGAGTATCACCGTCAATATCCTTAATCATATCGTTATCCTTTAACATCTTACGAACGGCAGTTACTAAATGTCTAGCCCAATGCGGATCACTATGCTCATAGCCACTTCTTTTTTTCTCGCAAAATTCATCGGCTGTGCTGTAATAATAATCCCACTCTTCGTCATTATCAGGATGTGGGAAATATGTTACCAAAAATTGGTCATTTCGCAAACCTTCGGCAAATAATTCAAGATACACATGCCAATAGTTACGATAATCATTACTATCTAAAGTACAGACCCATTTGCCATTAAGGAATTTACCGCCATGCAACTCATTTAATGGCTCGGTTCCTTCTGCTACAAGTAGTTCATTTAAGTTCTTAATAATTTCAGGCTTGAGATCATAAGCCCAATCATAATAATCGTTTTTTCTTGCGTTTATCATTTTATTGTTTTGCTATAAGGTTTTTCAACACGAAGAAGTCCGCAATCAGCACATGCACAATAACACAGTGACGGCAAATAGTCTCGTTCGCGAGATTCGATAGAATAATTTGTCCAACGATGCCATCCTATTCTACACTTCCACGATTGGATTGGTTTAAGATCCTTCATTGCTCGCCAAGTGTTTTCTTTCGTCATTTTTTATTATCCATCCACTTGCGTAACGGTGTAATAAAAATAGGCAAACATAAAAGAATGACCCACGGCATTTGAATATACTCTATATGATCGGTAAACTTGTAAACAAATATGTTAATCATCCCTGCTATAAAGTATACAGCAGTTAATGCAAACATGTAAATATCGATTCGTCTCATTTATCCTGTCCTGATAGTTTGCGTAGTTCGGCAATGTCTGGATTCTCTTTTACAATTTGTTTAATTTTTCGATTATATTTGATTTTTTGATATTTGTCAACTACCACATCATACGCCTCTCTAGCTAAGGCAAATGGCAAAAGTACCCACCACATAACATCATAACCAAATTTTATAGGATCAGGACGCATATTATATCTTAAATGATGCCCAAAATGCTGTTTTCTTTAAATCAGCTTCGAACTCTGGATATACTTCATTGAGTTTAGTCATATCCACACCTTCATATCCTTTTTCCGTCTTTTTGGATATTAAACGGCGAATCTCATAATCAGACCCTTCAACAATTTTAGTTTGAAGCTTCTTGCCTCTACGTCCCCAGAATGTACAGTATTTCCCCGGAGTAGGCCAAATATCTTCGATAAGTGTAATAACGCCCCACACTTTATCGGAGTTACCTTCCTGCATCCAACCAATCCATTTATAGTTCATTGTGCGCAATTCCTAAAATCATTGCAAGATTAAAAAAGATAAGTCCGTAAGTTGTAACATACGGGCGAACAATTCTTGTAAACGTAATATATTGTTTATTACCGTTTCTAATCCAGCCGTCTGAACTCCACCGAACTGTGAATACGTGGTTGCCGAGTGTAATCATTTTTAATTCCGAATAAGTTTAAATGCAGGATGAGCGGAACAGTTTTTATTTTCTGCTTGGCCCCATCCCCTGTATATTGGTTCAGTTCCCCAAGCCTAGCTATTCTTGTGTCTGCAATAGCGCATATATGTCTTTCCATAAGTCATCAGTTCCGTTAGCGTCTATTTCTAGAAAGTATTGCTACTTGCCTTCCGGGCCACCGTCTACTGCCTTAGTTGGTTGCAGTAATAAAGTTATATTTTGCTGTATTCATCCTATGATATTAACAGGCTCAACTTGGTTTTTCTATAATGGTGAAAAGTTAATTGCTGAACTGAGCCTAAAATCTAACTATATGTATAGTATACTATCTTTTTAAATCTTGTCAACTTATTATGCAAGTTCGTCTAAATTAAATGGTTCGGGATTGATCGTTGCACCTGCATTAAGGACAGCAAAATCACCCCAATTGATAACTTGTCGAATTTCGTAAGTGTTATATGCTACATGCACATAAACTTCGTCCTCGTCATCAAGTTTATTAAGAATTCGTACAAGTTCTTTCTTTGTCATAAAAATAAAGGCTTAGTTGTTACGTAAGCCTTTATTATACACTAATTTAATGTAATGTCAACCTTTCATAATTTTCTCAATCTGTTTAACATCGATTGTTTCGTGTTTCATTAGGGCAGTAACCATTGCTTCGACTTTATCCCAATTAGTTTTAAGGATTGTCTTAGCACGACCGTAATTACGTTCAATAACCTCTTCAATTTCCTTTTCAATTTGATTATTGATTTCATCTAGTCCTTGTTTTAAGTGGCTATGTCCTGCACCTACATATCCGCCATCTTCCTCGACGTATTTAATAGGTTGTAAGTTTTTGCTCATGCCCCACTCTGTTACCATTTTAGTAGCAAGTAGAGTTGCACGTTCAATATCATTGCTAGCACCTGTAGTAATTCCATCTTCGCCTGCAATAATTTCTTCAGCAATTCTTCCTCCATAAAGACTTGCGATCTGTCCTTCTAATTTACGCTTACTCATACTAACTGAGTCACGTTCTGGAAGGAACATTGTGATACCTAATGCGCGTCCCCGCGGAATGATGCTGACTTTGTAAATCGGATCATGCTCTGGTGTTAAGTAACCAACTACTGCGTGTCCTGCTTCATGATATGCAGTTAAACGCTTTTCATCTTCACTCATTGCAAAAGTTTTACGTTCCGCACCCATTAGGATCTTGTCCTTGGCCTTTTCAAAATGCTTCATATGAATTGCTTCACGATCGCATTTACTTGCTAAAATACTTGCTTCATTGACTAGGTTTGCAAGTTCTGCACCACTAAATCCAGGTGTACCACGTGCTAAATCATGTAACTTAACATCTTTTGCTAATGGAACATCTTTAGTGTGTACTTTAAGTATTTGTTCGCGTCCGTTAATGTCTGGAAGTCCTACTGTAACTTGTCTATCAAATCGTCCTGGACGAAGTAATGCTTTATCAAGAATTTCGGGACGATTAGTTGCGGCAATAATAATGATGCCAGTTGATGCTTCAAATCCGTCCATTTCAACAAGTAATGCGTTAAGGGTTTGATCACGTTCGTCGTTGCCCATAATGCTACCATTACGTGCTTTACCGATTGCATCAATTTCGTCAATAAATATAATACAAGGTGATTGTTTCTTTGCTTCAACAAACATATCACGTACACGACTTGCACCTACACCGACAAACATTTCAACAAAGTCGGAACCGGAGATACTAAAGAATGAAACACCCGCCTCTCCTGCTACTGCTCTTGCTAGTAATGTTTTACCTGTTCCTGGGGGGCCTACTAGTAAGACACCACGAGGTATTTTACCACCTAATTTACTAAACTTCTTTGGATCCTTTAAGAAGTCTACAATTTCTACAACATCTCCTTTTGCTTCATCGCATCCTGCTACATCGGCAAACGTAATTTTTTGGCTTGTTTCGTTGAGCAATTTATGTTTGCTCTTGCCCATTCCATTAGTACCGCTACCCATCATTCTATTCTGTTTACGCATGAACCAAATCCACACGCCGATCAAAACAAGCATCGGGAACCAACTGATGAAAATTTCAAAGAATAAACTTCTATGTGGAGGTTCTTGAGCTCGAACTTCTACATCGTTATTAAGTAAGTCATTAATCAATGCAGGATCATTTGGTGTATAAACAATAAACTGTTCTCCGTCTCTTGATTCACCTCTAATCACCCTATCATCGATCATAACTCGTTTGATTGTATGCCCGTGAACTTCCCTAACAAATTGACTATAAGGAAATGGCATTGGACCGCGTTCTTTGTTTCCGTTTATTGTGTTAAACATAACATACAACGATACAATGAGAACTGCAAAAAGAATTGCAGTTGAGATATTTTTATTAATCATGTATTCAACCTCTCAACTACTTAGTAAAAAAGAAAAACCCCTAATACATGTTTGATATTAGGGGTTATTGTTTAAGCCTTGTGCGTTTTACCGCATACAGTACAAACTGCTTCGGACTTCTTTTGATCAAGATTCATAACACGCATATCCTGACCATATCTTTTATCTTGGTATTCTGAAATACCCGGTGGAGTGCTTTTGCATCCACATTTTTTAACAACACATCCTGCCATAATATACCTCCATTATGTACGTATATTATTTATCGCAGAAGTAATTTGGAAGCGGGACCCGGAATCGAACCAGGATCTTGAGCTTATGAGACTCATAAGTTACCGTTACTCCATCCCGCTATTGGATGAGTCCTGTTACGCCCCCAAATGTTATAAGGACGAACAAGATTATTAGTATTATAATTGTATTTTGTATTAATTTCATATTTTAAATTGGCTTCGGGTCAAGGGCTCGAACCTCGATTCTGTGAGTCAAAGTCACATGTCCTACCATTAGACGAACCCGAAATAAATCTTTATACATCTGCACACTCACAGGAATCGAACCTGCCAACTATGTCGCCAACGACAAAGCTGTCCTCCAGTACATCTGCGTGGCCTACGCATTTGTGTGCATGTGTATAAAGACTTTTAACAGGATGCATTTTCTTTTTTGTCAAGTGCGTTTACCAATTTCGCCAACCCAATCAGCGTGATCGGGTGTAGGACTTGAACCTACAAATCTTTCGATGCCTGATTCTTTTAGAAAATATTTGCTGTAAGCATCCTAAATTCTTAAAATTATAGTACAACTTTTTAAGGTAGTTGTCAACCTCTAAATAAACAGGATGCATTATTATTTACGGACGGCCATGCTACTGTTACATCATCCCCGTAGGAAGTAGGAATTGCACCTACACCCGCCGTTTTTGGCTTGTAATAATTTTATGCTGAAAGCATCCTAAAATCTTAAAACTAACAGGATCCGCTTTGTTTCACATGAAAAGTAAAATGTTTAATTGCTGAATGGATCCTAAAATTGGTCGGGATTGCAGGATTCGAACCTGCGTCTTACCGCCCCAAACGGTATGCTAAACCAACCTCAGCTAAACCCCGTGTTCTTTTTCTAATCGATCTTTGTATCTTTCAATGTAATCATAAATCGACCATTTGTTTATACCATATTTTTTAGCAATACTATAATACCCTTGTTTAGTACTAACTCCTTCTTTATAAATCAAAGAAATGATTGAATAATCATATTTTAACAATCTTTCTTTTTTATGAAGCGGTTTACAACCATCGCAAAATTTTAATTTACCATTCCATAATGGAACTTTATCAACAAAATTCTTACACACTCTACAATATCGATTTTTAAATTTTGGAGTTCTGCCTTCGACAAAATTTGTTGGCTGTGTTCCTGGAACTACTCTTATTTTTTCAAGTGTAGTTGGCTCATGATACCATTTTTTTCCAAAATTTGGATTTTTATCTCCTATTGTATCGCGTTTTCTTTGTTTAGAATACCGTTTTCTTAACCATCCATATAACTTATTATTTCTATTTTGGTATGATGATGACGGAATCATCATCATTGCTGCATGTAGTAATTTTTTATTATTAGGATGAATTTTTACTAATAATTGGTGTGCTAAATAATGCTCTTCTGGCGTTAAATTAACTAAATTATCTACTGCATTAGAACCACCTAAACATCGCGGAATAATATGATGTCTTTCGGTATAGTCCTCGATATTTCTTAACTTTGCCCGTTCTATTAATAACAAATAATGTTTTTTGTAATTCATCTAATATTTATTTAACATTAGACTTTTATCTTACAAAATGAATATTAACTAAGCTAATCCTGTGTAAAATCTTTATTTTTCTTCTGTTTCCGGCATTACTACTTGCAATCCGGAAAAAAATGGTACTACTGGTTCTTGTTTTGGTTCTACTGTTGGTTCAGTAGTTTCTTTAAGTTTGATTGCTGCTCCGTGACCAGCTGCGATTGTTGCGAGCGCAATGCCGAGTTCTGCGATTCCAAGGACCCCGCCTGATAAAATAATGCCACTAGCAACCCCAACAATAGCAATATAACTAGCGGCCCAACTGATTCGGCCCATGCAAAGCGTTTCATTATCTTTTCCTGTAATCAATTCTTTGAAATCAGCCATTAACCAGTCCTGTGAATTAAATGATATCCGAATTGTGTCTGGACCGGCTGACTAATTTGTCCAACCGCTGTTGCTAATGTAGCATCTTCAAATGGTTTTACCATCATGCCTGGACCAAAATCACCTAAGTCACCGCCTCTTGCTTTACTCGGACACTTGCTATGTGCTTGTGCTAAACTAGCAAAATTTAATGCATTTGCTTCTTCTAAGATTGCAGTTGCTTGATCTAACGTGTCAACTAAAATATGACTTGCTCTCATTATAACCTCTATTTAAATTGGAGCGGGAGATGGGACTCGAACCCACGACGAACAGCTTGGAAGGCTGACACTCTAGCCACTGAGTTACACCCGCACTTTAATTAAACACACCGTACAACTTGCGCCTCTCTCAAGGTCTTAAACAGCGTCCTGTACAAGCCGATGTGTTTAATTAAAGTGTTTAGCTACTTCGCACTACCAAAGCCCTAAACTGAGTTGTTACACCTGTCCATCTGCTTTTCCATTTGGACGGTACAGTTCCCGCCCTAGGATATTCTCAAGTCGCTCCTTATTTGAAGCCTTTGCGGTATAGATCCTAAGCACCGTGTCGTGTATGGTCAGACAATAACCCACTTCTTTAGGTAAAAGTGTAACCTAGTGTTTGGAGCCCCCGCCCGGAATCGAACCGAGTTATCATGATTACAAGTCATGCGCATCGCCATCAATGCTTAAGGGGCAATAAACTATTTAACTCTTGAACGCTGACGATTAAGCTCGTTTAGGATTTTACCTTTTGACTTTTTATCGCTAGCCTTACTATACATTTCTTCTAACTGTGCAACACTCTTTGCTCTTAAGCGTGGACGACCATTGTGGGTCATTCCCGGAGCCTGTCTTGGTCTATTTGCTTTACTAATTGTTGCCATCTTGTTTCTCTATTGCGTTAATATTTGTATAGTTTACTTATCTTCTTCACGTTTGTCAACCGGTTTATTTTGATCTTTCTTTCCAAAAATTCTATCCCAGTTTTCGTCAAACTTTTTCTTATCTACTTTACGCGGAGTAGATCCTTTACCGCCATACCATTGTGACATTTTTAATTTCCTATAATCTAACTATTTTAGACGGAGTGTGTATATTTTCTTCCAATTTTGAGTTAGTATTCCTGACTATACAATCATATTGTTCAACGTATTCTCTTGTCGATTGACTGATAGAATTGTTAGGATATAATCGATCTAAATATAATAAATGCTCACTTGGTGACGGATGAGTATCTCCAAAGTTCACTATTAACCTAGTCTTCCAAAAATTATCATATACTATTTCTTGAATTGAAAGATGAATTTTAGGAAAAATTGTTTTATAAAGTTCAACAACATCTTGATTTTCTACTATTGTCTTTCCTTCTTCGATAATAGTTCCAGATTTATTTATTCCTATTAGTATTCTTCTATACAAATTATATCTATATTCTAAATCAGGAAACAATCGATCGACATTACTATGATCAAAACAAAGAAGATGATGCATTGAATACTGGTCATAATCGCATTCAAGATTCTCTAATAAATTTTGTATTAACAAAATATTAGCATAATCTCGTATAGCATATCCGCGCATGTCTAATCCAAACTTTTTAACCCAATCTTTACTGTATACTGTTTGATGGCCAATGCCACCTACACACAACCAAGAGCCATTTATATATCGATCCTCTCGAGATAGGGAGGACCACATTATTAACACAAGATCTCCTTTTTGGAATTTATGTGTTGTATGACATTCTATTACAGAATTAACGATAAAACTATTGCCTCCACCGGATTTACCCCAGTTTTCATACACTGGGACCTCTCGGCCTATTATATCCGCCCATGTCGGCCAAATATAATTTGTATAACTACAACCGAATGTAAACACTCGATTATATTTTGATAAATTTAATTCTGTAATACGCATTATTATTTTATAAAATTAATTACATCATAATCAAAATTTAAACAACTTCCTGGATTGTAGTTATCAATAGCATGTTTAATCCACGAAAAAACTAATTCATTTTTCTGTTCACCGTCTAAATGATTTGGACGAGAGTCATGAAAATGTATGTTATCATCTTGTACATCAATCATGCTAATTGATGCTAACGCAGGTCTTATTTCCATGCCAGTTTTCCATCTATAAGGATATTTTATATTTTCTGGATTGAATCTGTCACGGTTATCCCAGTCTATGTCTCCATATGACCAGAGATGAATAATCTTAATACCCGTGTCTAATTTTGATAAGATTTCGGTATCAAAATAATGCATAACGGATAGATGTTCTAAATCTTCTTTTTCCCAATCGTGCAAATTTTCATAATATAATTGTGCAGATTTCCATATTAAATTTTTACTATTGTGATGTTTTAATAATGAAGATGCATTTATATTTCGAACTTCTCTATGAAACAATCTCCCGTTATTAGTCCATACGAATATGCAAATATCCGGTAAGTTTGTTTTGATAGGATTAAATTGTAATAAAATCAGATCCCAAATAGACGACCCATCTACACCTAGTTGTAAAATTTTAGTGTTGTAATTAAGTTCGAGTTTTTTGATGTAAGTAGTTCCTGTATTCTTACTAAAAAAAGGCATATCTTTTTTAGCGCAGAAACTATCACCGAAGAATCCTATAGTACTCATTAAATCGGTAATTTCCTATTTTTTAGATATTTGGGGAAACACAGTCTATTAGAAACATAACCTCTATTGTATTCTTGATATCTATTTTCAGTATCAATACCAAAAATTACAGTATTACTTGGTAAAACTTGTAATTTTTTACAAAAAGTTTCTTGCGTTGATCGGTAAGTATTATAATTAAAATCGGGAGAATACAGTTTTATAAGATTCTCGCCAACTGCTGCGCCTATTCTATTAACATACGACATTTTGTGTGCAATTAGTAATGTATCATCATCGTCAATTTTAGTTAATCTCATTCCTATACGTAAATGCGCCACTGGTAGGAATTTACTCAGACTAAACGTGATATCAGTAATTGCAGGATGCGTGAAGTCAAACACAATATCCGAACATAATCCAAAAAATGCACAATCAACTAGTACCGGTATTCCTAAATTAGCACACGTATCTAAAGTTTGTTTATATAATGGATGTTCACATCCTGTATCAGAAAACGGATGACTAATAATTACTACATCATTTTCTTTTAGCTCTTCATCGTCGATAAATTTCCAGTTAGGAAAATAATTTCTTCCAGATGCTTGATGATACATGTATTCACCTTTAAACACCCGGAGACGTTTGGTTTTATTTTTTAAATAAAACTTATCAAACGATTCAGTCGTACCATTACTATATGTAGTAACCGGAAAATTTTCTAAACCTATTATAGTGTTTAATTTTGTAGTAGAAACCCACTCTCGATATTTTATAACAAAATCCTTATGAATTGAGTTATTATCTAAACATTGGTTGTTTAGACATAATATAGTATTTTGTAAAACAACATTTTTGTGTGAAGAACTAACAACAGCTTCGGCTCTACCATATGGTAATTGTTTTCTCTCATCTGTTTTATTCATTAATGTACCTAAATTCAGTTTGTTTATAATTTCTTACATTAGTGCCTAAAAAATACAAACTTAGATAAAATTGTGTTTTGTTAAAGATACTTATTTTTATCGAAGGAGCATTGTGAGCAGAGTTGAAAAGAATTTTAGATTTTATCATGTGTTCGGGCCAACTGTCTAATTCCTGCTTGACTAAATCTATAGTATTATCCTCTGCTAGTATGTTAATTCCTCGTTTTAAATTATTATAAAAAATATCCTTATGCAGTTTTATACATTCGTCAATATTGCAATTTTCAACATTTAGTGCAAAAAGAGGAAAACCGTAATAATTAACTAGATTTGCATATACATTGTATTGATCTTTAAAATTTAATTTAACTAACAAATCGTCAACCGAATGATATGTATCGATAGTAACAACTGAAGTATCTGTAATATTTTGATAAAAAGCTAACCACTTAGTCTGATTAAATGCGCTATATACTAACTCTCTCAATAATCCCGGATGCATCTCCCAGTGATGTAATTTAAAATTCCAAGTTGATTGAACAGGAAATGTAAACCCAGTAGTTAAGTAATCGTTAATTAACCATTGTAACTTAAAGAAGTCTCGATCTTCTATGTAATTAAGATGATCTTTCCACTTAAATTCGAGTAAAGAAAGAGGCAACGACATAACAGGATCAACCGTTCTATCAATTTCGATTAATTGAAATTTAAAATTATTATAATATTGTTTACAGTAATTCCAATTATTATATACGTTATTATCAGTATGTATTATATTGGAAAATTTTGGAAGAAGGTCTTTTAATCGGTCAACTTCCTCTCTAGTCATATAGTATATGTCCAATAATTAATTTGTAAACATCTACGTATTTTATCAAACTTCGTTTCTGGATAACTATGCATTGTATGTTTGGCAGGAACAAAGAAAAAACATCGATTATCTTTTACTGGAATTCTGTATCCGTTTTCCAATTCAGTACCTGGATACAGTTGTTCATAATCTGTGTATAAAATAGCAGTTAGCTTTTTTTCTAAGTGGTCATGATGTGGATCGAGGTAGAATAACCCGTAATCACTAATAACTTCGACTCTCGGATATAATCCCTCAAATGACTGACTAGTAACAGATTCGAAAAAATCTCTATATTCTCCTTGATGTAAACTTTGGTACAATTTATACAAGTTTGGATAAGCATCTTGCACTTGCTCATTAATAAACAATCGCTGGCTACCAACTCTACGACCGTAGTTTATTTGCTCATTCACATGGTTAACATTTTTAACTTCAGCAAGGCATTCGGGTGTAAGAAATTCATCTACTATCCAATGCATCCACGGATCTTTAATCTCTTGCATTCCTATCATGAAAATAAGCTCTCTCGAAAAATTTCTGCACTTTCTTTACCTAACAATGTTCCGTCAATTGCACATCGATTACACGGATTACAATTTTTCCGATTTCCATTAATTAAGTTATGTCTGTATGTATTTAAATTATTTCCGAGCCAAATATTTTCAATAGTATCTATTAATACGTTTCCTATAAAACTTGATCTGCTCCAATCATTGTTACATACTAACACATCCCCATTACAATCAATAAACATTTTATAAAATGGTACATAACATGGTCTGTTGATGTTGAGTATTTTCGAGTTTTTATTAGCTAAATCAATTCTATTTACTAGGTGCAAATTATAATTAACTGATTTATCATAATGATGCCGCAATATTAAAGATACTGGGAGATTTTTTGCTAATGTCTGAAATTTCTCAGTATCATCTTTATCATACATACTGATCGAAATTGTATCACATCCAGCATTTATAAGTTCTTTTATCTTGTCACGGGTTAAATAGTCACCGTTAGTTTGAACTTCTAACCATTTTATTCGTGTAATAGTTTTTCGTACTATAGAAACACATTCAACAAGATTAGAATGTAACAACGGTTCTCCAAGACCATCAAACCCAACTCTCCCTTCAAAATTTATAGCTTCTAAGTCGTTAGCTATTTTTGTTACAACTTCTAAACTTACTTCGGTGTTTAATGTAGGATATAGTAATTCATCACTTCTCGGACAAATTATACATGTTCGATTACAGCGTTCTACTGGATTTATTACAACACTACGCAATGTAGTACGTAAATCATATGATCCTTGTTCTTGTTGTTGGCGTAAAGTGAATATATCCACATCTTTTCTTAAAATGGTGGAGTTGACAGGGATCGAACCTGCGACATCCAGAATGCAAATCTGGCGCTCTCCCAACTGAGCTACAACCCCTTAAATTGGCTGGCAAGGAGGGGATCGAACCCCCGACCCAGTGATTAACAGTCACTTGCTACTACCGTCTGAGCTACTTGCCAAGTACTCTTTATATATCATTTAAATTGGCGGAGAGTGAGGGATTCGAACCCTCGGACCAGGTTTCCCTAATCGACAGATTAGCAATCTGCTGGTTTAAACCAACTCACCCAACTCTCCTAATTTGGTACCTAAGGCCGGACTCGAACCGGCATGCTTTATGGGCGACAGATTTTAAGTCTGTTGTGTCTACCTATTCCACCACTCAGGCATAATTCTTTTGTATTTACTAAACAGGATCTTTTATTGTAAAGGATTTGAACCTTCTAAAACTGAGTATAAATCAGTTTATTTTCCATTAAGGTTTGCTGTAAAGATCCTAAAATTGGCGGGCTGTACGGGATTCGAACCCGTGGTCTCTGGCGTGACAGGCCAGCGCATTAGGCCGACTATGCTAACAACCCTTTAATTCTTTTTAAAATATCTACTCCAAATAAGTTTAGTCTCATTTGTGTATTTTGTCAAGCCTCGTTGATTTAACCACACATTAATTTGAGGGTGGTCAAACGTTGCTTGCAATTTAAGTGCAATATCTTGACTTTTTACAGGGTCTGCATGAGTCCAGTTAGTCATCCACGGAATTTCTGCACTTCCTACAACCGGAACTCCTTGACTAATTAAATCTGCACTAACAATATTAAAAGTCTCGCTTAAACTAACTTGTAATCCGATATCCATCTCTGCACAAATCTGCAAAAATTCTTCTCGAGGCATCCATCCATGTATAATCAACTCGTGTCCGGAACTTGCTAATTGTTCAAATAACGCTTTTAAGTTATTAAACACAGGTTCGCCTTTCATTTCATATCTGCCTGAATTAACATGAAAATGTAACTTTTTACCTACAGCATCTGCAAACTTAATTGCCGCCATTGCTTGTAACAGATGATTTTTTAACGGGCGAACGGCGCCAAAACATCCTACATTAATGTAATCTTTTTCAAAATTATGTTCCTTCTTTTTATAGAAATTAGGATAATAATTTGGAAGATATATAACTTTTTCTTCGGTATGTTTTTCAGGCCACTTATTACGAATTCTTAAATAAGTTCTAATTTCCTGTAAGATTTTAGGTGAATTACATGCAACTATAACATTACGATACCCGCTATATTCGCCTATCCAATCCATTGCAATTCCTTCACCAGCAATGAATGGTGTGTCGCTATGTAATCTAACAATCCAAGATACATCAGGGTGCAATTTTTGTAGTGCGCTAAATTTTGTAGGCACTACCCATAATGCTTCGATTATAACATGAGTTGGTTTGTATTCAGTAACTTCGCGATCAATGCAATTATTATCTTCAACAACTACAATTTTTGTTTCTATATTTTCTCTAATCAACATTTTATTCATAAAGTTGACCGAATTGTATAGACCTGTAGTAAGATTAATTTTATCGTGTTCTATTGGGTTGTAATCATGTCGTCTTTTAAGTATAAACAACACTCTTGGTTTTGTAATCATTTGAGTATCCTTAGTTTCGACTATTTATAATTAGTATGATTACAATAACATTAGAGAGAAAAATCAAAAATACGATTCTAACTTACCTTTTCGTTTAACATCTAAAGTAACACAATGAAATCCGCCACTTAATGTACGTGCTTGTCTCATAGGAAGTCCAATTGTTTCAATTCCCCATTTATCTAATTCTCTCCTTAGTTCATTTTGATTTTCATCGCAAATTACTAATTCTGGATTTACGGATAAAAAATTAAGTCCTATATACTTGCTACAAGGACTAACTCCGTTTTCCAAATTGCTTCCGATATCAACTACATTTTCACCGGGAAAGAAAATTTTATCCCATGACTCGAAAATTGGAGGATACCAATTAGGGTTGCAACGATCACCATTAAATAAAACTAATCCGGGCCTCAATGGAATTACGGTAGAATCAAAATGGCTGAAACTATAGTATTTTTCTGCAAGATGAATATTATATCTATCTCCGACAATACTTTTTAACCAGTCATAACCTAATTTATTTCCGCTATTGCTTACTTGAAACAACAAATCTTTTCCTAATCGTACTATATTAGGAGCATCGAATACTATTTCCTTGTTTAATAGTGTTGGTTCTACAAGATCATCTAATTGATAACTATCATCATTTAAAATAGGCTTTGGAGCACATATCCACCTTGTGCCTTCGGACATCCATTTATATAATAAATCATAATATGCTCGAGTTTCGAAATATCTTGCTCGCATAGGACTAGGACATTCGATAATAGTGTTATCTAGAGGAAGTAATAAGTCTCTGGGACAATATGTATACCATCCGGTAGTTTTCCATTCCGGTGTAGAAAATTCTTTACTATGATCGATCGGCGTTGGCCTATGTACAATCACACCTAAAGTTTTTAACTCTGTCGCAAGCCTATCTAAATCTTCGTTAGCTTCATCAATTACGGTTTGATTGTGAGATCCTTGCAACTTTTTAATGTTTTCAACGGTTTCCCCTGCATAACAAAAGCTATGGGTACTCTTATTAATTGTCGGCAGCATTGCATAATCAGCAATTCCGACAACTATTTCTTCTAGTTGATCCCAATCGTTATGACTTTGGACCGGCATTAAAGAATAAACCCCGAAATCTGCATAGTAAATTTAGGTTCTAACCCTGCGTTTGCACTAAGGTGTAATGTTTCTCGATCCCACATATGTCCTTGTCCAGCAGTCCAATGCGTAGAGATATTATCTCCATATTGTAAAAAATGCCCTAGTTTCCAATCTTGAAGATAGATATTAGCTCTAACTTTAGATTCGGTTCTGTCGGGATGTCGCAGTTTAATCTGATAAAATTCGTCTCTATGAGCTGGTATTACGCATCCTGGATCTTGTCGAATAGTGCTTATAGTAATAACTTCCATGCCTAATTGACGTCCAATTTCTTGAAAATCAAGTTGAGTGTTATCCCACCATAATTGTCGTATTAAAGTGTTCTGATAACAATAACTAGTTGGAAGACCGCCGTACTTATCATAAGTATCTTTTTGTTCTACCACTAGATAATTAATACAACTAGATTCATTGGAATCATAATCAGCATTGATTACAAATTTAAAATCGTAGTCTAACGTTATATTAAGAGGTTTCATGATATCCTGTGTTTTTTATGTAATTTTCTATTCTCTCATGCATGAAATTATAGTTATGTTCTATAATCGGTAATGCTTTTTCGTACAGGGTTTCGAGATTGTTTGATATAATGATATTTTCAAATAATTTTAGAACAGTTTGTATTCGTTCTCCATCATCATCGATATTGTCGTATTCTTCGGACCAAATGCTGTTAAATGTTTTATACCCCTTTTCCCTTAAAGATTGTAAAGTATGTTTAGGTCCTATAATAAGGAAAAGATGTTTATATAATATCGATCTGTAAGTTTTTTCTGTAATCATGTAACTGTCTACGGTCATACATCCTTCGCCGATTAAACTTAGATAACTATCGTTGTAGTATTTTTCTAAATCTGGCGAATTGTTAAACCCGTAATATTGATCTTTATGAAGAGTCCTATCAAAATCTGATACAGGAGGTTGATCTAATGTAATTCCTTGATCATTTTCCTTCCAATAGCTTAATGATAAGCTAATCTCATTATTAAAAATACCTGAATAACTATCTAACAAGTCTCGGGCCACATCTATTAACGATCTTCCGGTGATAGTATCATGACTAGGAATACTGTTATATCCCAAATCTAATAAATTATGAGATAATATATATGTATGTGCCAAAATTCGTTCTGGTGTATATCTACGACACAAATTAATGTATTTCTTACTTTTATGATTAATTATCAATCCAGTTGTATTATACAATTTTTTAGCCGATATCTCCCAATAAGGAACATCAACAATTGAACGATAGTATTTTAAACTTCCAATAACTCTGATCCAGTCCTCTTTAGGATATGTCCAAGGTGTCCATATTTCAAAATTAATTTCGCCTAAATGACTTAAAAGTCTATTACCTATAATTTTAATATCCTGTAACGTTAACGTCTCGATAAAAATCGAAAGTGCTAATGTTACTTTCTTTTTTTTAATTAATTCGATTATTTTCTCATCAATGTAACTGGTCCAATGATTCATACCATAATCATATAATTCAGGATAATCTCCCGCGTTCCGATTTAAATGTACAAAATAATAAATTTTATCGTCTTTTGTAAGAAAATTTGATGATAAAATGGTACTTTTATGGATAGGTGTTAATTGAAGAAATAATGAATCATTTTTAAATTTAACGTTTGATGTTCTAGACAGTTTATAACGATGTTCATTAAATTCTTCATAGGACATATTAAATCCATTTGGAATTACTGATTCTTTTGTAAAATAATCATGAACTACAAATATTCTTTTCATATTGTAGTTATTATGTAAATTGGAGGAAGGTGTGGGATTCGAACCCACGGACGGTTATTAGCCGCCGACAGTTTTCAAGACTGTTCCAATAAGCCAGACTCTGGCAACCTTCCGAAAAAATTTGTTGTAAACGTTCCGCCTCCCTCATTCGGAACCATTTTAACCGTTTATACTAGGCCGGCCGGTACAGAGGTACGTAGTAATAGTTGGTACAAGGTTACTAGTTTAGCCTCATCGCGGAGATCACCTGCTCACAAAGTTTTCGACGCTTTGCTTTCCCAACATCTACTTTACAACAAAACTGGTACCCCTAGTCGGATTCGAACCAACACTGAATGCGTTCTAAGCGCATCACCTCTACCAATTGGGCTATAGGGGCAATTTTCTTTTTTTACCGCCTTTATGATTTGCGGCAATTTTTCTTTTATGTTCTTCGCTTTTAGGTTTACCAGCATTTGCTTTTCCGCCCGCTGATTTATCACCTTTTGCTTGTAATTTCTTTGCTTCTTCTAAGCCATATTTTTCAACAGTTCTTTCCCAAATAGTTTTTTCACCATTTGTTTTTTGGTCCAACTTGTTTTCTTGTGCTGTTCCCCAATACAAATGATTAGGATTACTACACCTTTGATTATTACAAGCGTGACATATATGTATCTTGTGTCCCGACGGAATCGTAGTATCTAACAAATGTGCCATTAAACCTTTACAATAACTCGATAATCCTCCATTTTGCGGACCACCTCGTTCAATACACGGTTCAGACAGATTCAAATGTGATTGTCTATTCTGTTTCGACTCTGTGATGTATTCTTCTATTAGTTTCATACATCTATTTATCTATTCAAAGTGTCTACCATTCCACCACCCGGGCAAAAACTTTAACTATATTGTAACTTATAAAATGTTGGATTACACAGAACTTTGAGTAAAAAGTCTTCTGCACTTACACAGTTTCCAAAAGACTTCATAATAAGTGTAGCATTAAGTCCTTCTAAATTTACTGTCCGAATTGTTACAATATAAGAGCTAAGACCATAATCAATAACACCATACATGCCATCTGTGTCTAATCTAACTATTCTCATATAGTTCTCATTAATTTACTATATAGATATTAAAATATAATTTAGTAGTGATACAGTTTACTATTCTTTTCTGCCTGATGTCAACATTTTATAAATGTTGTTTACTAGTATCACAGGACTCCGAATTGAACAAGGTTAGCCGTGTACATTGGCTAACGAGCTATATCACTACTAAATGAAAATTGTTATGGTGGTTAGCACTGATCTCTAACTTGTGGCAATTTCGGAAAACACTTTTCGGATTCATCTGACGGGCGTATCAAGGTACGTGTCTTCGCCCTTCCGTTTTCCAAGCACCCTGCACGAGCTTTGTGTAGTTAATTCTACACGAGTACCTACTCGGTCTTGCTCACTCTGCTAATACGGCTAATTGTTATACAACCGTCCTCTCTCTCGTAAGTGGGTCAGTATCCCACATTCACCATATAGAAACATACTACTGTGGCTTGTTTGCAACTTAGGTACTAACTTCAAATAGTACAACCGTAATATGTTTTTATATGGCTCAAAAATTAAGTTTACGACCTTTTACCCATCCATCAGGAATAGGATCAGTAATAGGTACTTTCTTATTTTGTTTTAGCTCTTCATTATAAATCCACATACTTCCATATTGTGAATTATTACTTCCTGAAGATTGTGGTCTAAGACCTCTCATTTTTTCAATAGTATCAACTTTATGTTTTCTACCAGTCCAATCAGGAATCTTAACAGATCCTAATTTATGTTTTTGTTTAAGTATTTCACTCAATACGATATTTTTTCGGCCTTTGAGTTTTTCACTTCTTTTTTGATGCCCGATTGTTCTGTTAGGTGTCATTGTATAAGGTTTGCTGTTTATATGATCAAAACCCCCGTGACCTCCTCTTCTTAAATTGTAAACATCTTCTCGTGCTAAAAAATCTTCTGTTACAATCTCTTTTTCTCGATTAAACATTTCAACTTCTGTCGAAAAAAATTCAAGTATATCTTTTTGAAAATTTTCAATTCCATATTTTTTAATAGCTGATTTAATGATCTTTCCAGATCCCATATAGCCATCATTTATGTTTTTTGTCTTATGAACACCAACATAAATTTTGTTGTTTATTGTGTTTGTAACTTGATACAGATAAAAAATTGTTTTCATCATGTATTTATTAAAAGTGTACTCCCGACCGGATTCGAACCGGTGTCGCCGCCGTGAAAGGGCGATGACCTAACCGCTAGTCGACGGGAGCATATAAAAATTAAATTGTTAAAGAGCAAGTTAGTTATTTCCCTAACTTATGTACTGTATTATACAGCCTTTTATTTATCTGTCAACGATTTCTTAATTAAATAACACTATGACAACTTTAAATTACAATCGACTAAACCTTTCATTAAAAATAATACAACAAGACATCGAAAAATTTAATCCTACAGCTATTAATGTGTTTAATGCACATGAATTTGATGTCCTAGGAGCATGGTGGAGAGAATGGGACCATTCTCTCAGTGATAAAATTAATATTAATTTTGTATTAGGTGGACATGAATTAAATGATGTTCGACAATTTTGTATGATCGGTAAAGTTCATCAATGGAGTACATATTTAGGAACATTAACAGCCATGTTTCTAAATCATAACGATGTTGATCTTATTTCGTCAAACACTAATTTTAAATATCCCTTTCTCAGTTTAAATCACAATGCACACTATCATCGATGTCAATTAATTGATTTTTTATCTAGAGAAAATTTAATCGAAAGTAATGCAATCTCATGGAATCGTCTTGAAAATCCAACAAATTACGAATGGAAATATTGGAATCAAGTAAGATTATCTTTAACCGATTCATTTGACGGTTGGAATAATATGTTTACTGTTCCCAAAGAATATGCCTATTCATTTTTTCAACTTGTTCCTGAATCTACTATTAGAAGAGGTATTGTAACTGAAAAAACTTGGATTCCGTTATTGCTAGGAAAGCCCTTTATTGCGTTAGCATTACCTCGATATCATAAACATTTAGAAAATTTAGGTTTTTTATTGTATGATGAAATTATCGATTATAAATTTGATAGAGTTGATGATTTAACTCTTAGAACAAATATGATTGTTGAAAATATGAAAAATATTTCTAACAATAACTTAGTTTCTCAATATAATCAGATTAAAGAAAAACTAGAATTTAATAAAAATCTAGCATTGGATATTGTCACTGATTATAGTCAAGTTCCTCTTTTTGTTCAACAGTCAACATTTTATCAAGCAGAAAAAGAATTCATTCGATCAAAAGACAACTCAGTTAAGTATGATTTATCTAATTTTTGGCAACATCGTTAGTTACTACATCTTTTTCGATAATTTCAAATTTGTAAGGGTCGTCTTTTTTGAAAAGTTTTTTCCAACTATCAACATATGCTAATGCTGATTCATAATTGTCATATACTTCGACAATTCTTAGAATTCTTCCGGTTGCTACGTGCATTTCAATTACAATATAAATTTTCATAAACTAAATTTATCGTCTCTATCGTTATATTGATCTAATATATAATAGTTCATATATTGGTCAAAACTTTCAAATCCGTGCTTATTGTAAGCAATTGCATTATTATATATAGAATATAAATCTTTCCAATTTAAAATAATATCTTTATAATCATATGGTGATTTATTTGTGTACGTACTATATAATGGTATATCGAGAAAATTAAACGATTTTCCTATATATAGATAATCACTAACAAAATCTTCATAGTATATTATTTTTATATTATAAAAATCTAATGATACATCGATATCGTCATACCATTTATAATATCGTATTAAATTACCTATAAATGAATCTATAGATACTCTAACAGGTTCGATTTTTTTATTTGTGTAGTTCCATGTCTCACCGGTAATCGTAGACACTTCTAAGCTCATAATAGTTTCAAATAAATTGTTTCGTTTGTTTATTATTAATGTAATAGTAGACGGATTAAGATTTAACTTTGATATAATATTTTTTGAATGAGTATGAATAACATAATCTATATCATTATCGATACTTATATTAGGGGATTCGTCAAACCAATCGATATATTCGCATTTATCGGTTGTATATAGAAGATAGGAATGTATTATAGATGATAAAAATGAACTTCCTGTCCTACCCGGACTTAGTATTATATAAATCATTTTGTATTTATTTTGGCCCGCCCTGAGAGATTCGAACTCCCGACAACTTGGTTCGAAGCCAAGGACTCTATCCACTGAGCTAAGGGCGGAAAATTGGTGCGCTTGGCAGGATTTGAACCCGCATGTGTCCAGTTAGCTTTCTCCCGGGTAGAAACCGAGCGGCATACAAGCGCAAATCAAAACAGGTTAGTTATCTGCTTGGGGTTTTCAAGTCCCGGGTCGATTAAGCCCTTTTTCATGGTGAAAATTTAATTGCTGTAACTAACCTAAAATTGGCACCGACTGAAGGAATCGAACCCTCATTATATCCTTAGGACGGATCGGTCCTATCCATTAGACGAAGTCGGCAGTTTTAATATACTTAACAGCTTCTTCAAGGCTTTTAACTTCAAGTGTTCTAATCCACTCTCCGCGTCCAGCACTCATAGAAGTAATGCCGTTAATTCTAAATTGTTGTTTGTGTTTTATATTGATTCTACCTGACGGTAAATTTTCAAAAATAAAACCCTGTTCTTCTAATGCTTCTTTTGTCATTTTAACACTAAATTGGTTTTAAATACTTCTGTGCAGGATTCCCAAGACCAAAGATTAGCTTCTTTTGCTACTGTTTCTCTGTCAAGTTCCAATGCTTTAAGTATAGCATCAAAATCAAGTGTGTTAACTAGGATTCCACTTATACCATCATTGATGATTTCTGATGATACAGTATCTTTGTATGCAACTACTGGAACACCCGATGCAATTGATTCTAATTGTGTTAATCCAAAAGTGTCAGTTTTTGATGGAAAAATAAACACATCTGCATCTGCATAAATTTGCGATAATTCTGTGCCAATTTTCTTTCCAAGAAATTGTACCTTTTCAGTTCGATACTTACTTTTTAATTCATTTAAGTAAGGACCGTCACCTACAAGTATTTTATAATATCCGTCAGGTACTGGAATTTGGCAAAAATCATCTAATCCTTTTTCTTTAGAAACTCTACTTACACACAAGATGTATTTTGTTACCGGAGTTGTACCCCTAAAACGATATGTTGGATTAAATGTGCTAGTATCAACGCCTCTACGCCAGATTACTAAATTTTTAAATCCTTTTGATTCTAATTGATCTTTAACTTGATCCGTAGGAATAAGAACCGCTTTAGATTTTGCATGAAACCATCTAAAGTATGGATATGTAAGTTTAACAGGAACTTTAAACATATCATATAAGAACTCTGGAAACTTGCTGTGATAACTAGTGGTGTAATTATATCCTTTCTTATCACAATATAGTTTGCCTGCTAATCCTACCGGACCTTCTGTAGCAATATGGATATAATCAGGATTAATTGATTCAATCTTTTCACTGATTGCATAAATGTTTAACGAAATGTCGATCTCTTTGTACACAGGTAATGCAACAGTTTTGAAATGAACAGGGTTAATCCAATGAACGTCAAAGTCATTGCATAGTATATTAACAGTAGTTTTAAGAGTTCTAACAACGCCATTAGTCTGCTTTTCTGTAGTATCAGTTATAATTAGTAATTTTTTCATTTCTTTAAACAAACGTATAATTCACCGTCTTTGTGTTCTTTTTTAGCATTATGTAATTGAACGGCTGCTGCTTTACATGTTGACTCAAACTCAAACTCGCCGATCGGTTGCCAGAACAAACTAGTCCCCAATGCTGCTACTGCTTGTAGTGCTACTAATATGTACATCTTGATACTTCTCCCAAGTAATAATTTCAAATGTACCATCAAAGTGTTCAACAAGTGCGGTACATGATTCTACCCAATCACCGTCATTCATATACACAATACCGTCGATTGTTTTTATTTCTGCATGATGAATATGACCGCATATTACACCGTCGTAATACTTACGTTTGCAGTAATCGGCTAAGTTTTGTTCAAATTGAAAAATAAAATCTACTGCACCTTTGACTTTGTGTTTTAAATATTTACTAAAACTCCAGTATCCAAATCCGCACTTATGTCTAATCCAATTGTACTTAGTGTTTAAGTAAAGTAACACATCGTAGGCTTTATCTCCTAAATAACTAATCCATGGCGCTAATTTAGTAATACCGTCAAACATATCACCGTGAATAACTAGATATCTTTGCCCGTCCACTCCGATATGATCGATCTTATTAACAAAATCAATCTGTCCAAATGACAAATTATAAGGTAACAGAGGTCTAAGAAACTCATCATGATTTCCGGCTACATAAACAATCTTCGATCCTTTCTTAGAATGTTTAAGGATGTGGCGTATAACATCATTGTGCGACTTGCGCCATCGCCATCGATTTTGTTGAATTTTCCATCCGTCGATAATGTCACCGACTAGATAGATTGTATTAGCAGAATTATATTTTAAAAAATTACAAAGAAGTTCTGCTTTGCAATCTTTTGTTCCGAGATGTATGTCTGAAATAAAAATTGAACGATATTTATTTTTCATTGTGTTTCAGCAGTTTTTTGAAAATATCGGCGTAGTACTATTTCAGTAAGAACCGTAATGATCAAACTGACTGCAATTTCAATAATGATCTTTTTCATATCATTATTTAAACACACAAAGATTACAGTATTATTACAAAGTTGGAGCTCTAACCGAGAATCGAACTCGGATTTCGACTTTACCAAAGTCGTGTACTGACCATTGTACGATAAGAGCAAAAATAGTGAGGGAAGTTAAAGCCCTTCCCTCTCAGCTTCAATCCTAGCCAGTACCTGTTCAAACAGAATGGGTCTGTAGCCAGTTTGTTCAACACATACACTATGGTACCAGGGGTCGATATTCCCTTGAACTTTCACTCTGTTAGCATGAGTATGCCCGTGAATGTTTGCGTTGAACCTACCTTTGCTTTCTGCATGAACTGGTATATGACTAAGAATCATGTTGTTCATCACATGGTAACCACGGATGTCTCTAAAATGAGGAGTATAATCTTCTAACTTAAAGATATCGTGGTTTCCCTTGATAAGAACTTTGTCTCCGTTTAGACGATATAAAATATGTAATGCCTTACGGTTAATTACAACATCACCTAAATGGTAAACCTTGTCATTTGGGCGAACGGTTTCATTCCATGCTTCAACCATTGCTTCGTCCATTTCTGCGGGATCTTCCCACGGACGCAATTTAGTAACACCGTCGTCGCGTAAAAAACGGCAAACACCAGCGTGTCCAAAGTGTGTATCACTTACTAAAAATACTGATGGCATATTGCCTCCTAAAGAAAGTTAAAAATAACAGGATGCTGTGTCTAAGCCGGGACTCGAACCCACGACACACCCCCAGCGGGCCAGCCTGCTGAAAATGGTAGCAGAAAATTGTTTGCTGTAATCATCCTAAAAACGCATTATACGACAACTGTTATCAATTGTCAATATAAAAGTGGAGCGGGCAAAGAGACTCGAACTCTCGACATCAACCTTGGCAAGGTTGCGCTCTACCAACTGAGCTATACCCGCAATAAAAGTGGAGCGTCAGGAGGGATTTGAACCCCCGAATCAACGGATTTGCAATCCATGCCATTAAGCCACTCTGGTACTGACGCTTATGCGTAAACTAATGTAAACTCGTTAGATTTAGTTTGATGTACTAACTCGTTATAGTCATTATAAATTTTTAACAACGACGGTTTTGTAATTAGAGATGCAAATTCCTTTGCTGATTCAACATCTGCAAATACATGTTCGTGTGTAATAAGCGTTCCATTCTGCCAAAAGTGCATTTTAAGTGTATGTGACATAATAAATTCCTTATGCGTACATTAATTCGTCGAATAATACTGGAACTACTTCGTGTACTAATTCCTTATTTTCATCATAAATCTTTATTTTTGCAACTTTTGGAAAAGACGCAATAAACTCGTGTGCTTGTTCTAGTGTTTTAAACTTATGCTCATGAGTAACAAGTGTTCCTACATGCCAGTGTTGAATCTTAAGGTTGAACGACATATAAATCTCCTAAAGTACTATTTATTTGTCGCAAGCCTTCTTCCAAAGCACATAGTTGTTTACTTTACATTGGATTAATCCGTTTTGTGCAGCAATTTCCATTCTAACTGAATCTTCACGATTTACTACATAAGCCATTACTGAAAATGCAATTGCTGTTAATGCAATACTAACCATAATAATTGTCTTATACATAAAAACCTCACTATATTTGTGAAGATATTTATTTTTTAATTTGGTAGTAACGGCGAGATTCGAACTTGCATCTTACACCTTATGAGAGTGCTGGATTACCATTATCCTACGTTACCATTATAAATTGTGTTGTAAAAATCCATAATAAAAAATTAGATATGCCATGTAGAAAAATACAACTCTAGTATATCGAGTTCTTCCGCCCCACATACTAGAAAGCACTACAAATGACATTCCTATCATTATAGAAAATAAATTTACGTATTGTATACCGATATCGAAAAAATGTTCCATACAGTATATATCACTATATAGAAACACACTATTTTCATATCGATTAAGTCCTGCTGATCAGATGTTGCCAGGATAGTGTGTTTGTATATGGTGGGACCAGAGAGGTTCGAACTCTCGACAGTCGCATTAAAAGTGCGATGCTCTACCTGCTGAGCTATAGTCCCGTTATTTGGTAGGGGCCCACGGTAACGATCCGTATTCTTTCGGTTAAGAGCCGAGTGCTTCACCATTAAAGCTTCGCCCCCATAATTATCAGGTTTGCATTTTTTGTGCTACCGTTACACCACACTAAAGACCAACCTAGCGCCGGGATTCGAACCCAGACCTTCTTTTTAGCAGAAAGATAAAATTAAATTGCTGAAACAAACCTTTTATGGTCAATTTTAACAGGATAGTTTTTAGCGTTTTTTCATTAAAAGTGAAATGCTTATTCTTGCTGAACCTATCCTAAAACTAAACAGGATGCATTTTTAAACGTAGTCAATGTGTGAGATTGATGTTTTAAAATTTGCTGAAAGCATCCTTAATTCTTAATATACATTGTATTATACAGTCTTTTTAAACTGTGTCAACTTTTATTTTGGTACCCAGTGACAGAATTGAACTGCCAATTTCGCGATGTAAGCGCAATGTTTTACCATTAAACTAACCGGGCATTGTTTGGTGCTCCTATTGGGGATCGAACCCAATTTTCCGATTTGAGAGACCGGTGTCCTTAACCTTCTAGACGATAAGAGCATGTTTGGCGCCGATGATGGGAATCGAACCCACCTATATCTCGCAGACAACGAGCCACCCTACCCAGAGGACTACACCGGCATTATTTGGCACCGAAGCTAGGAGTCGAACCTAGAACTACAGTTTCGTAGACTGTAATGATATCCATTTCAACACAACGGCATTATTTGGTAGGTCCAGTCAGAATCGAACTGACGATCTTTACCATGTCACGGTAACGATTTTACCGCTAATCTATGGACCTAAATTTGGTGCTACCGACTGGGATCGAACCAGTATCCTTGGATTTTCAGTCCAGTACATGAACCATCATTGTTACAGTAGCAAAATTGGCTGGTAGGGTGGGATTCGAACCCACATAAAACTGATTAACAGTCAGCCCTCATTACCTATCGAGCACCTACCAATTGTTTATTAATATCAAATAATAAGTTTATACCGTTAGTATTAGTCTGTAATCTATTTGCAACTATATACTATATACCCTGATGAAAAAGGAGTCAGTATGCAATCGTTACAAGGAATTGGTATTTTGCTTATTACGTGTGTGTTTGTTGTTATAGTTATCGAAACAACATTATTTTAAGTGGTCCTACGGCTAGGAATCGAACCTAGACCTGGGGGTTATCTGCCCGAAACGCTTATAAGACGTCCTGCTCTACCAAGAGCCACCGTAGGAAAAATAACAGGATACTGTTCGTATATCGAGTGCTCTACCAAATGAGCTATTTTGCAATGATGCAAAAGTTGGAATTGAACCAACTACCTATCGTTTATGATAGTTTGCTGTAAGTATCCTAAAACTGGTGGAGGGCTGTCCCGGCTCATGATTACCGGTAAGGCTAGCACCGCCCCCCATAAAATTGGCATCTCAAGGAGGAATTGAACTTTCTCTCTATGCGATAAATATGTATATGTTAAAATGTCATTATTGCCAGACTGAATTTACACCATCAAGGATAAATTCAAATAAACCAAGGAAGTTTTGTTCTAATACATGTGCAGGAGCAGCCCGTTTATCTAAAACATTAACTTATTGCATTGTTTGTAAAACCGAAACTTACAATCCTAAATTTTGTAGTAAGTCGTGCTCTGCAATTCATAATAACAAACTTCATCCTAAACGAGTTAAAACATATAATGTATGTCCAACATGTGGCACACAGCATTCTCGTCCTAAATTTTGTTCCGACGAATGTAATCCAAATCGTTTACATCTTACAGAAGAAGAAAAATATCGATATATCCGTTCTAAAAAGAATGAATCATGGGCAAGATATATGGCTAAGAAGAAAAATCAAACTCCTGCTGATGCCGATATTAATGCAATTCGATTATTTTATTTTCACTGTCCTGTAGGATATGAAGTTGATCATATCATTCCTATTTCTAAAGGTGGACTACATACTTTAGAAAATTTGCAATATTTAACTATTACCGAAAATCGAAAAAAGTCAAATAAATTGCTATAAGTGGCGGGCTACGAGGGATTCGAACCCCCATTACATCCAGATTTGGAGTCTGGGATCTTACCAATTAGAAGAATAACCCTTTAACCTAACATTAATATAAAACTTATAATCTTAGCATCTTTAAAACCTATCCATAATGGACGATCTTTACGAGCTCTATACACATACCATTTTTCAGTATCTTGACCAAATCGGTTGCGCAATTCATTGATTAACTCATTTACTTCCCGAGTTCTATATTCAAATCGAATTGCATGTGTATATCCCCAACGATGAAGATTGTGTGTTCCATTGAGTTTTACTACTTTCATAAGTTGCCTATTAATAAAATTGGTGCTCCTACAAGGTAACGATCCTTGGTCTACCGGTTATCAGCCGATTGCTCTACCTTTGAGCTATAGAAGCAATGTTTTTATAAATTTGTTAATTTTTTCCTTAGTGAGATTAAATCTGTGAATGAGAACATTTGCATTGTGTTCAGTAATTTTAACACCAAAACTAATATTAGTCACTCTCGGATTATCCAACCAAAAACTAATCGCATGTAATATAGTTTGATTAGATAATGGATCTTCGTACTCAAAAAAATCATTAGTTTTTGGTTTTAAATTTGATATACCTAAATAAAGAATAGGAGTTCTTACTGTGGGATCAAAATTTAAAGACTTACATCTATTTTTTAAATCTAATTTATGTTGACTATATTCAGTTTCCACTAAAGGAATAAAATCAGTCATAATAGAACCACTAACAATTATTTTATCAACCTTTCCTATTAAATCTTGTAATAATGTTTCTTGTTTATTATGAGTATTAATAATTACTAAATTTGTATTGTTACATATTTGTAATATCTCATTATAATTTTCAAAAACATTATGTCCAGTTGACCGTGAAAGACCGATAGTTTCCCAACCAGTATTTTTAAAATAAGAAAATAAGTCTGCTCCTAATTTAGAAGTATGGCCGATAATTACGCATTTCATAGTTAAATCTCACATGTTAATTAACTTAGGGGTGACCGACGGGACTTGAACCCGTAAGATTCATATTCACAGTATGAGATGTCTACCAATTCCATCACGGCCACACCTAAGTCAACTACAACAGGATCCGCTTTTTCACATTTCCAAAGTGTTATAATTGCTGAAAGGATCCTAAAATAAAACAGGATGCTGTTTTGCTTTTTTCCAATAAAAAGTTTTTTAATTTGCTGGAAGCATCCTAAAACTGGATCAGCGACTAGGGGTCGAACCTAGATTCACAACTTCAAAGGCTGGTGTCCTGCCAGTTAGACGATCACTGAATAATATGGAGTCGGGCCCGTCGACTAAACGGGAGTCTTCCCGACATAATTGGTGGAGACCCAGGGAATCGAACCCTTGTAGACAGCGTCCTTGCAAAAGAAGCCCGTAGCCCACTACTGTCCCCGTAAAATCGGCGTCGTTATTACCTTTAAGCAGAGCAAAATAACATATTGTTACTTATTAGTCATTTTAAGTCGGGAGAACGACAGCACCGACATTAGTTGCAACGTAAATTGGTCTCCGTGGCCGGATTTGAACCGACACCATACCGCCCCAAACGGCACATGCAACCAAGTAACACTTCACAGAGATAAAATTGGTACACCTGCGGGGACTCGAACCCCGTTCCCCTGATTGAAAGTCAAGGATCCTAAACCAAGTAGACGACAGGTGCATTAGAATGGTAGCGGGCAGGAGTAACGCTCTCCTTTCCATCTTGGCTTATGAGACCAGAGTGTAACTATTACAACCCGCATAATTTGGTGGGCAAAGATGGATTCGAACCAACTCATCCGGAGGAAAAAGATTTACAGTCTTCCGCGCCTCTCCAACTGCGCCGTTTGCCCTTAAAAATAAACACTCTCCCTCTATGAGTTTAGACGGTTCGTAGCCGAATGAAGAGTGTGTATTAAAGTATACTATCCAACCGACAAGCTCTTAGACATAGGCACTGGAAGCAACTCCTGTCTCGCTAGTATACTTTAAAAATGTAACACTCTCCCATTATATGTTTTACTAGTTTATGCTAGTGAAGAGTGTGTATTAAAAGACACTAAAAGGAATCTAGCACGTACATCTGTACACAACTAAAAGAAATCTAGTGCCTTTTAATACGCTGGGTTCTGACTTACTATCCTTTCGTGAATAGCGTTTATGCCCCCAGGCCGCCCGTTTGCAACATGTTTTAAGTGCGTTGCCAGGACCTCGTTTCCTGTATATGCACACTTTACGATCAACGGAACTTAAAGTCAACCTTTAATTTCCTCCCGTTTATCAACAAAAAACCCGGAGTGTTTAGTTCCGGGTCTTTTGAAATTCTGTAGTAGTATTTTACGCTACTTTAGTCTCTCTCCAGACCCACCTTGTTCTTGATCGCGATAATTTCTGAAACTAATCACCGACCACATAGGCGCTATGCCGGCAATTGTCGGTAAGCAAATATGTTGTTTTGATGTCAGTGTAAAGTTCATTTGTTTTATCATTCTCTAAGTTAAGTTTCTATTGTATAGTCTTTGTTTAACTGTGTCAACCACTTTTTTAATTTAAGTTGTTGCGCTGTTAAAGTGTGTACTATACGCTATAAAAGTTAGACTGTCAACCCCTTAAAAAGTTGCATCAATCTTAAATTTCTAAGCTAGTATAAAGTTATTTATATCTTTTGTCAAGACCCCTAGTGAAATAGGCAATTTTTAACAGATTTATTTGCAAATACAGACATTGCTGGTATATAAGGGTAATCATCATAACTCCATTTTTTTGGTATTACATTTTTAATACTTTTAAACTTTTCAATTCCACATATTGCAGTCTCAGGAGTCATATAATAATGATATCCTATATCACTAATATCTTGAGATCTCCACGGAACGGATGTATCCCGACCATCATAAATCATTCTTTTCAATTTTACATAATCGTCTTCTTTGTCTAGTAGGATCATACCTCCCCTGCCTAATGATAAATGTTTTTGATATTGAAAACTTAAACACATATAAGTATTAGGAATATACGAATTAGCTTTCCAAAATACAGCCGCGTCAATAATCTGAGTATTACCTATATAATAATAATCATGCCATTCATTATATTCAAATTTCCAATTTAAATTTAATTTTTCAAATGTAAATGGTATTGAAATATATGTATGGGAAGGACATGTTACTGTTACGTCTACAGGATTAATAAGCCGCAAACACGCTTCTATAGCATGTGTGCAACAATCTGTACTAACTGCATACGGAGAATTGTAATATTCAGCAATTAGTTTTTCAAACTCTAATACTTTATTAAACATGATATGTAATTTGTGCTGTATAACGTGTCTGAGGTCCTAAATTTGCGGCCATATGCGGAGTACGATAATCCCAAGTTATACAATCGCCTGCAATCCATTGAGTAATCGGAGTAGATTCAATTTCAAATATATGTCCAGGTTTCCAATCTTCTAAGAATATAACTGTGCGACATATTTTAGTGGGGTCAGCTATGTTATGAGCATGTCGATAAAAATTATACGAGTCTGAATGATACGGTATAATATCACCAGTACACATTTTAAATATTGTTATGCCCATATCTTTGCCGTAGAATACTGAATAAAATTTTTTAATCCATACTTGTTCACTATCTATATTCGATGCAATATATCGACTTCCTACATTTTCTCGTAATAAAAATCCAAGTTCTTCCCACCGTTCTATATCATCATTGTTATTAAATTTTGTAGGGATATACTCAAGATCGATATATTCTTTATCCCACCATTTATTAATATGATTAAGATGATACATAGTGCTTCCAATAATCTATAGTACGTTGTAATCCATCATTGTACGTTATTTTTGGAGACCATCCTGTTGCTGCGTTTAAGTCAGTAAAATTACTGTTTAAATAATAAATTTCACCATGCCTCTTTGGTTTTGTGTCCCAATTGATTTTCCCATTCCAGCCAATCATTTTAGCAATATTGTTTGCATGATCTGAGATACTTATAGGATTATCAGGACCTAACGTGAAAATATTGTTAGCACATACTTTTTTATATGTAATAATATCGTCCCATGCATCAAGCAAATCATCAATATATATAAAATTTCTATATGGTTTTCCGTAACCAAGATTACATTCGGTTTCGTTACTAAGCATTTGCCAAATAATTTGTTCTGTAACAAAAAAGTTATTATCTTTTCTCCCATAACTATTTGTTTGTCGAACTATTGCGTAATCTATATTATATGCCCGGTTTGCATATTCTAAGTATTTTTCTACACCGTATTTTGCTACAGCATATGGTGCATTTGGATTTACTGTGGTATTTTTATCAAACGCCGGTAAATGGTCAAGAATAACCTCTTGTTCAATTTGATCGCTAATCGGTTGCCATCCATAAACTTCCATTGTACTAGCAAATACAAAATAAACTGGATTTTTAAGTTTAGCAGCCGATTCGATTAAATTAACTGATCCTACATAATTTACTTGACTAAAAGTTAGTTGTTCATAAAAACTCTTTTCTACTTCTGTTCGTGCTGCTAAATGCACAATAATATCAGGTTGAATTAAGTGTACTTCTTCAGCTACTTTTTCAAAATCTAGTAAATCACTTTTAAGATGATATAATTCAAATTTTTGTTCTAATCGAGGTGTCATGTGTTTACCGATAAATCCACTCGATCCTGTCATTAATACTTTCATAAGTTTGGTTTAAATCCTGTTTTATATATTGTGTACCATTCTGTCACTTCATTTGACAGATTATTTTTATGTTCAATGTGTGAATTATCTTCTGCAAAAAACCTCGCAGACATAATGTTACTTGTTTCAAACCAATGCTGTAAACACGGACTTAACCAAATTAAATCACCTGATTCAACATCTATTACATACATTGCTTTTTCAGTTGGTATAAAGAATCTTCCTTTTCCGGATAAGATTAACCTCTCTTCGGCACCGTAATGCCAATGTGGTTCTGTTCGATAATCTTGTTCGATAGAAATTACATCATGCCCTGCATTTTTATTTTTTAATGTGTTAATTTCATAAGGAGACCAACTATTCTTATGCTCTACCGAAAATAAATTGTCTTCATGATCGAAAGGAAGAGTCGTAATTTGTCGAAAACTGTCCAGTTCGTTGTTGTTGTTGATTGTAAAAATTGTTGCCATATCTAATCCTCGTCATCGTACATATCAAAAATTTCATCTTCATCGATGTATTCCTGGCTTTGGTATTTCGGATCGTCATACAATTTATAATAATGTTCGTTTTCTTTTAGAATTCGAAAATCATTCATGTTCAATTGTAATATAGACAAGTGAGATTGTTTCAAAATATCTACAATGTAAAATGTAGTACTACACGCACCGCCGACTGATCTAATGGGCCCGTGTTTAATGTTACTTTGCTGTAAAACTTCTCGCAATTTAGTACCCCACTTGGTAATAATACGAGTAATGCCCCTTTCACGATTTCGAAGTCTAATCTTATCGTGTTCAGAAAGTTCGGTGATAGTAGCTAAATTGTCATCATCGATTGTAAGTAAACAATTTTTGATTTTAATTGAGCCTTTAGTATGAGAGTTGTCTGGAGTTTCTTTTGTACTCCAACCAATTTTGCAGTCTACATGTTCTACATAATATGTTTCACCTTTTACTTTAAGGATCCACATAGGAACAGTAGCATCTTCGAGATGTTTTTTGTTAAAGTGAAAAACTACGTCTTCACATGCAAATTCTAAGATCTATTTCATATTAATCTCCTTGTTTATATATTTACAGTTATCGAAATGATATCTGTACATTGTGTTTACTCCGCCTTCTTTTTTACAATGCGGACAAACTACTTTCTTTTTTGGAACACCTTTATTTGCTAATGATGAACCTATGTTTGGTAATCCTTTTTTAGGTGAAGGTTTGCCTTTTATTGCTCTATCAGTTCTTCCTTTTAATGGCGATTCTTTTCCTTTTAAGGGAGAAGGTTTTCCTTTATTAGGTGCGATTCTACCTTTAGTACTATTAGATATCTTTAACTTGTGTTCTTCTGTTAGATGTCGTCCTTTTAATTGAGACGGGGATCCTGCTACAAAACCGTTTATGCCGTTTTCTAACTCTAGATTTGCCCATTCGTTAGATTCAACAATATCAAATAATTCACTAACTGCTAACCCAAACTCAATACATTCATCTTTATCATAAAATACTTTAGATTTCCATATTGTTTCAACGTATTTTTCACCGTGTTGTTTAATATGGTTTTTCCAGTATAATCCACCGCCTCTATAACGTCCTTCTGTTACATCAAGGCGTGTAGTTTTTCCAAAGTATTTTAATTTAGTAATACAATGTTGTTTTATATAAAAAATGGTAGGTTTGAACATACAGTATTTAGTAGAATATTCAATCTATGCCATTTTTGTTTCCTCTAAAAAAATATTTAGGTATTGTCTTTATTGAATATAACCTAATGGCTTGTATGCTTCTGTGATTACACGAACATCAAGGTCGCTTTCCACCAAATTGTATCTAGATCTCTCAGCGAATTGTTCTGCTTCTAGGGCTGTGTCAAATTGATAAAGTTTCATTTCTTTGTTGACGCAGAAATAATCTTTGTAAATGTGATAAATTCCATATTGTGCCATTTTTGTTTCTCCTAAAAAAATATTTATAAAGTTAAAAATAGTGTGTGATAATCTTGGGCTTTTCGTAAGTTCCCTACTTGCCAGTATCAACGGTTAAGCCAACCTACTCTGACCGCTTTCGCGTATGCGCTTTTTCCCGATTATCGCAAGGGGTGTCTCGTAACTTAGAACTACTCTACCCGTATCTTATGCTTCGTATGCTGCCTTATAGGACGGTTACCATATGTTCACGGGCGGACACCCTTATCGCGCTGTGCTTTTACACACTCAACTCTTAAAATGCTGAATAATAATCGAACTTCTTATCTTTAATACGAGTAAGTTCGAGCTTGTGGTTGCTTCTATTAACAAATGTAAACACCTTGTTATTAGCATCTACAGTTACTAAGTCTTGCGGTCCAAAACGAACGCTGTTCCAATCCCAGTCGCCATCCTTGTCCTTATGTGTTCCGCAATAAAAATGAATGTTGCTAGTAAGTGGATTACCTTCCCATTCTTTTTCATTGAAACGTTCGGTACCAAGAACAACGCCGTCAATTTCGAGACTTGTAGCAAACTTTCCCTTGTCACCGAACTCAGGCTTTGCATTAAGCATACGGATACTTTCTTGGGGTGTTTCATTGTAACGATTCATTTCTTCGATAAGTGCCTTAAGCATATCAAAGTTGAATTCGTCAAACAATGAACTCATCTTACAAACTGCTTCGGTATGCTCTTGTGCCTTGAGATTATCCGCACAGTATTCACGAATAAAATCATGGTCGAGCCCTGCAAAGTCAAGCATGTAATAAATGCGCCCAGGACGGTTACGCATATGGATATCTACACGCCACTTATCATTACAAGTTAGCAAAAACAGCTTCTTGCTTGGAAACACACCGTCTAAAAGAGTAAGGATTTCTTCCTGATCGTCCTTATCGTATACTTTCTCAAATTCGTCAAACAGAATAATCGCGGGTTGTTCAATAGACTGAATAAGCGTATTGAACTGATCTCCCTTCCAATTAGTGTTAATGATAATCGTCGGGTAACCTAACTTTGCACCTTCAATGCTAATCAGTTTTGAAAGAAGCGTCTTACCAGAGCCTTTTTCGCCCGTGAGCATAACTCCAGTAGCGTTTGGCCGTTCATCAAATGTATTAAGAATACGGTCTGCATTTCTACCTACGTCCCCGTAAAGTTTACCCTTAGTTGTAAAATCATCAACCTGTTCGAGATACAGATTGTCCATATGATCCATCTTAACGACATAGTTTCCGACAGGGAGGTTATTTGAAAGATCAATTGATTCCTGTGCGAAAACTCTAAAAGTATTGCCGTTCTTTAGAAAGTGTGCCATGTTTTTGCCTTAATTAAATGCCTTGTAAGTTGATGCCATAAGTGCAAAATTATTCTTCCAAGTCCATTCATCAAGAACTAGTTGGTTGAATACATCTGCGTCTAAATCAATTTCCTTTTCTACGCTAAGTTCAAGCATACGAATTGCACGACTGTACTCATCTTCATAAGACTTTGGTGCCCCCAGTATGCTTTTACACTTAGCAATAGATTCTAATGTCCCTTCATTGATTTTGTCAACATTATAATTGACAATCTTTCTTGCTGCTTCTTTATAATCGTTAACTGCTTCATTGTATTCGAGAATATGCTTTGCCTTATTCTCACGCACAATACCTAACAGTTCCTTTTTATTGATCTTAACTGATCGCATTACATTTCTCCCAGAATCTCTCATATATGCCTCTATGTTTGGCGCTGGTAACGAGAATCGAACTCGTACTTGGGGTGTTAGAAGCCCTCGTGCTAACCTTTACACTATACCGGCTTTGTTTAATCATGTTTATAGTTTATGAAATTTTTGATCGAATGTCAAGTGAAAAAGAAAGGCTCCGAAGAACCTTTCTTACCAAATTGTGTAACAAGGTTTGGTAAACCCCGGAGTTGCTGGTTATTAAGCAGCGATTGCGAAATCTTCGTCTAAAGAAACGTTGACTTCGAAATACTCAAAGTTAGAGCTGTTTGCGTCTAAATTTATTTATGCCGATTAGGTCGGGCATCTATCCTGTTGCCATCTCTGCTATCTTACCACGTCGAAACTGTGTCTGGCCCATTATAAAATAAACTCTATAGCTTCCAATTCACTTTAAGCACTCTTCTGTGGGTGCGCTACTTCAATCTACTTAGTTATTTGCAACTAACTAAGTCTAAGGTAAGTTTATTTTATGGTGGACCAGGCCGGTTCTGCCCCGGCGTCCGCAATACCTTCACTTCAATGGAATTACAACAATTACTTTCGTTGGTTTTTCATCCACGGAGGTTGATAACCAACATATTCTTTACAAAATAGCCGTTTAAGCCACTTTATCATTTTACTTCAATGCTCCCTTACGGAATGCACGATCTAACTTATCACCGATGTTTTCAAGAGCGATATTTGCCTTATTAGCAGAATCAACCGCCTTATTAGCAGCAGCCTGTGCTTCATTAACGGTATCACGTACATCCTTCAAATTAACTTGAAGTGCATCTACTTGATTTTGTACTGCCTTAAGGTCGCTCTTTGATGCGCAGCCAACAGTGAAAAGTGTAGCAACTGCTACGATTAAAAACTTATTCATATTTACCTCTTATTATTTTTAAATTTAAAATAGTTATACTAACATCATTTTAACAACGGCCAAATCGAATTGGATGTATTTGCAGGAGCGGTACCAGGATAGCACTTTGCTTCTTTTAAATCCGTAGTTAGACTTTGAATGATAGTCATGTTTTCTTCAATGTAAGTCGTACATTGTTCTTCATTTTGAAATTGAATTGTAGAAACATTTGTAGTGTTAATGTATGTAATCAGAATAAACCATTCCATTATAATTCCTTGAAGATTTTTATTTATTAAAGTTCTAACAGAATCATCCCTATAATAAATCCTGCTATAGCAATTAATGCTAGGTATGTGAAAATTGCAAATAAAATTGATATATCCATGTGGTATTTAAAAGATCACTAACGTGATCTAAGATAATGCTGACGCATTATCTTCTTTTCTTAGATCAATGATTGTAATACTCATCTAGATCGTAGAGCCATAAGACACCCTGTTACGGATGTCTTAAAAGATTCTCATCTGAGTCGCTTTCGCTTTGACAGTAGGTATTTTGTGGATCCGCGTTTTGGGCTCTGTACCTTACCCCACCTACTACGATTTTTAAAGCAACCTCGGTGTTAATTGTTGCTATAAACGCATTGGATCAGCAGAAACAATTACTTGTTCTCAACCTATTACGACAATTCAAATGTTATCAGTCATGGACAGTCATTTCAAAGGCATCCTAGTCAAAAGGCCAGGGTAGTGAATTGAAGAACTCTTGTGAAATAGAGAATTTGGGCATAGGATCACCTGTAAGAATCTTACCCAGCAGAATGCCATCCGGCCTGCCAACCTTGTGTTCACATTGTATTGCCTAGATAGTGCCTAAATTATGCCTTTATAATGAATAGTATACTGCCTAGTCCGATTTTGGTCAAATTTTTTGAAAATGATTTTGGATAAATACTGTACAAAGACCGGGAGCGAATCAATGGGCGATGTATTTAAAATCATAGGCGATCTTGGAATGCCAGTTGCAGCAGCGTTAGCAGGCGGATACTTTGTATACCTTACTATTAAACTTTTATTGCAAGGTGTATTAGGATCAATCAAAGGAATGGCAGGAATTATTACTGCATTGGATAATCGTGTCAAAACCATGAACCACGATGTTATTAGAATCGACACAGTAGTAAGTAACGCATTGGGGTTAAAACCTGATGTTGATCGTATTGCGCGTGCCGATGGTAAAAACGATGCTCGCAGGGATTAATCAATGACATACTATATCGATTATAACTGGGATGTACATCACGATCGTCTTGTTTTAGATAGAGACTTTGATTTAAAAAAAGCAGGATGGTCCGAAGGGGAATACTTTAAGATAGTCTATAAAGATGGACGTTATCAATTCATAAGGCTTGATCCGGTTGAACAATTCAATATGGGAGCAAAAGTCAATGGCACTTGAAGATGTTGGGTTAAAAGCAATGCGTAAAACCGAAGAAAAATCAGATTCTTCAGATATTAAAATCAAATCACGAGCAGGACTTGTGATTAATATCTTTGCTGCATTATTAGCGGCAAACACATTTATTAACAATGGACTTAACAGTACTATTATGAATAATACTATTAAGGCTAATGATCTTTGGAATTTTTACCAAGCAAAAAGCGTAAAGCAAACTATGTATGAATTAGCAGCAGCAGAAATGAAAGATACTGCACTAGTACAAAAGTTTCTGGCCAAGGCAGCAAGTTATGAAAGTGATCCTGCAACAGGTGAAGGCAAGAAAGAACTGTTTGCAGAAGCAAAGAAGTTAGAAGCAGAACGAGATCTTGCTAAGAAAAAGACACCGTGGATAGCATACGCAAGTACAGCATATCAATTAGCAATTGTTGTTTTATCTACGAGTATTTTATCTGCTAGTGTTTATCTATTCTACGGTAGTTTTATATTTGCAATTAGCGGAATTATATTAATGTCGCAAGGGATACTGTTATGGATGTAGTAGAGTTAGTCAATAAGTACGGATTTCCGATTGTTATGGCAGTCGGAATGGGTTTCATTATTAAATATGTATGGGAATGGGCAACTAAAGAAGTAAAGCCTGTCATTAGTGAAGCAAATACAGTCTTAATTGCGTTAATCGACCGTATTCGTATGTTAGATAACGATTTAATCCGTTTAAATCAAAAAGTTAATACAGTATTACACTTACGCGGTAAGACAATCGAACGTGAACGTGTACATGCTGAAGAAAAGATTAATAAATTTGATCCAGAAGATGAGGATTCAAAGTCTGCATCATCTGGTGAAAGTTAAGAATCTCCTTAGGACCGTCGCAGTTATCTGTGCCTAAGGCGTCACGGCGCCCACTGCCGTCAAGCAGGCTTCGCTACCCTTGCTTTGTAAAGTGTGGGACTTTTTAATCGTCGTTATTATTTTGAGAAACTACAGGTACTTTCCCTACTAATTGTAAAACGCTGGTATCGAACCATGCTGTTGATTCTACATCCCATCCATACATAAAATCATTTCCTGATCCGTATCCGCTGTGATGAACTCCGGCAAAATTTTTAGAAATTTCATCCCACGGAAAGACACT
>Ga0007876_1000070_pt1 | contig 43400 bp, 66 predicted proteins | sample CryBogCBH24Aug09_FD_70958 | JGI IMG/M metagenome (GOLD analysis project Ga0007876, IMG submission 70958) | Freshwater microbial communities from Crystal Bog, Wisconsin, USA - CBH24Aug09 | ecosystem: Environmental > Aquatic > Freshwater > Lake | place: Crystal Bog, Wisconsin, USA | collected...
AGTCCAGTGTGGATTTTGTGTTTCAGTTTGAACGCAATCTTGTAGGTTACTGCCGTAAGCGCGGTTTTGATGGAGTCATCTGCGGGCACATACATCACGCTGAAATCAAAGACATGGATGGAATAGTGTACATGAACGACGGCGACTGGGTGGAAAGCATGACCGCCCTGGTTGAACATCATGATGGACAGTGGGAAATAGTGACCTGGACTCAGCAATAATCTGTTGCCAAAAAACCACACTTTTTGACCCCGGTAAAACGGGGTTTTTTCTGGGTTTACCAAAAGGTTGACCAAAAATGCCCAATTTGTTATACTATTATTATAGTGAACATAAAGGAGCAAACAATGTCAAGACTTACAGCATACACAGTAGAAATTTACAAGGCCGATCGTCGTGTTACAGCGGGTCGTAGATTGCTTGAGAAGCGTGACTTTGATCCGGTCACCCGTGACTATATTGATACAGTGGTCGAAAAGCTTCAGACCAAAGGCATCACTGTTGAGTTACACGAAACCTTTGTGACCAAGAAGAACCTGATGGGTGGTCGGGAATTTACCGAGCGTTACGATACTCCGTATTTTTGCTCACCTGCAAGTGAATCCTACTGGAGCATGTGATTCGGTTGACCAGAAATAACCGATTTGTTATAATATTACATATAGTTAGAAATTAGGAGCAGAAATGACAAGAAAACATTTCGTCGCAATGGCACGTGAAATCGCAGAAATGACTGATCGTAAATCAGCTCGTATTGCAGCCGAGGCCTTTGCGGCAGTAGCCAGAACTGTGAATTCGCGTTTTGATACCAACCGTTTCTTAACCGCTTGTGGAGTTTAATATGAACTATACCGTAGACCAAATTCGAACAATCGTAGCCGAAGCACGTCACGAAGCATATCTAGCCGCGGACCAGTTCTTCAAAGACAAGCTGGGTGGTGAAGACAAATATAGCTGTGGCTTTGCCTGGGTAGATATTTTTGGCATCAAGGGCAATACCCGTGTAGGCCGTGCAATGAAAGAAGCCGGCCTTCGCAAGAGCTATACCGGCAGTTATCAGATTTGGAATCCAGCCAGTTATGCGTGTCAGAACATCGACACCCTTGAGGCAGGTGCTGAAGCGGCCGCTCGAGTATTTGAGCGGTATGGCTTTAAGGCCTACGCCGGATCGAGGTTAGACTAATGACCTTGGACCAGGCCTGTGCTAGAATTGTTGCCTACAGTGTGGTCAACAATATTGAAAGTCTAACAGCGGTAGAGCGTATGGTCAAACACTATCGACTGTTGTCTGCAGAAGACCAAGAAGCAGTTACAGTATTCATGGACAAAACAAAGGAGACAGCATGAAAGCATTCGTATTAGGAACCGTTTTTGGTATTTTGATCTGTACCGTTGGTCTATCCGGAATCGCCAAGATCCTGGACAATGGTGTAGCCAAAGTCCAAGAAGTATCCAAAGAAGCCGCCAAATAAGGCTCTTTTGGATAACCAAAATAGCTATTATGGTTGACATTGTGCTCAATATCAAGTATAATGGTTATTGTAGTAGGTAGTAAATTAAATCAACTTAATAGGCAACTTAGAAAGGCAACACAAAATGGCAACAGAAAAATTATTTACAGTAGCAGGTACAGCGACCAATGCAGACGGCACCGTTAAGGCACGTTTTGCAAATGACTTGGTAGCTCGTATCAAGATCCTAAACAAAGCCGGATGCACCAACATCAACCTGGTAGAATTGCCAAGCGCAATGACCAAACTCCAAGCTCTCCAGTACTTGACAGAGCAAGGCGTTACCGGTGATGCAGGTTATGCTGTGGCCAACAAATTGGCTGAGAAGACCAAGATCGCCAAGAAAGGCGAAATCAAGGTTGCTGGTGCGTCGATCAAGACAGCCGCAAAAACTTCTGCTAAAGTAACGGCCTAATAGGCACAGGGGCAGGGCAACTGTAAGTCCCCTAATACAAATACAAAGCGGCTTAGGCCGCTTTCTCTTGGATAAATTATAGTATGTTGGAAGATCTCAAACTGGAAGAAACAGTGCGCATGGCCATCTTGAATCTCATGCTGGTCCTGTATGACTGTGGTATCCAACAGGTACACCTGGGCGGTCTCATGCGTCTGCTGGGCATACCCAATGAACGTGCTGCTGAACACGACAATCAACTGGTGGAATTGGATGACAATTTTGCTAAGTATGTAGAAGCGATCAACACGCCGCGTCCATTGGACCAAACCTTACATTAATGACCTTACCGATATTCAAAAATGGAGATGCTCTTTTTACCATAATCGTCCGAGATCCTCAGGCCAATGATCTCCTGACACGGTGGAGTCGCACCAGTCGTAGCATACAGGCCCGTGTAGAAGAAAACCGCATGCATATTTACGATCACAATACCCTGAGCCTGTTTGTGGTAACCTGGGCGCATGCCTGGGATAATGTGTTGATCTGGGATCCTTGGACCAAACGGCACATAACAATTTGACAACATCATTTTGTACTGTATAATTACAGTATGAACGATATTCCTTTTGTCAGCAACATCAATATTGAAGATCTACTCAAAGATCTTGACCATAGTGAAGCACGGATCACCGTGGATACCGATACAGTTACCGACACCTTGACCCTCAGCGGAAACCCTTTCAACAACACTACCATTGGTGGTGGCTATGCGTTTGGGCCTTCTAACATATCGGTTACATCTCCTGGTACCATTGGCAGCAACGCCAGCCCATATGCTTACAACAGCACAACCGGTGACCCATACACCATATCAAGTGGTGCTGGAACAGGTATCAGTCAACCCTGGTCCACCTCACTCAGTTCAAAGATCAAACTGGATGGTGAAGACGCTGATATCGAAGTCAATGGTCGGAGCCTGATGGATATGATTGGCAAGATCGAACAACGCCTGAACATTCTACATCCCAATGAAAAACTTGAAGCCGAATGGCAAGAACTACGTGCCCTGGGCGAGCAGTATCGTAAGTTAGAACAACACATTAAAGATAAACAGGCCACTTGGGACAAGCTAAAAGCCATGCCGCCACCTGTACTTGACTAAAGGGTATTTTGTGCTATAATATATGTATATTATGGAAAAAATATATCAAAAGTGCTAGTTATCTGGCACTGATTCAGCACCGGAACTAAGTATTTTAGCAACAAGCAGTATGTATAACCAAAGAGGACTTCGGAAATCCTCTTCATTGACAAATGGTATGAGTGAATCGGAAACAAAGATTCATTTAGAGAGTATGGCACTGAGGCCCGAGGTCTTAATCTGTCTCAATTCTATAACCACCTGTCAATGCGCCCATCCTGGGCATCCGCTGATGCGCTCAGTACAGCGCCGAGGAGATGACAGTGAAGATTACTCACTTTCTATTATCGTTAGCACTAGCAGCAGGCAGTACCGTAGCAGTAGCAGAAGTAAAGCAGGATCAAGTAGTATTGGCAGACAACACGACCTTCAGCGGTCAGATGGTGGATCAAGCTACCAAATTTGTAAGAAATACCGTTGATAGAATCTCTGCTCCATTCTTATCTCAACAGGATGTAGAATGCCTGGCTCGTAATATATTTTACGAAGCAGGATCAGAGCCCTTAGAGGGCAAGGTGGCCGTGGGCATGGTCACTCTCAACAGGACACAGGACGAGCGTTATCCGCAAAATGTATGCGGAGTGGTGCGTCAACGCACAGTGGTCACTGTGCCGCAGAAAATCACCGAAGTGAAAACTGTAAAGACCAGCTGGTTTGCACCTCCCCAGCAGGTGACAGAAACACGCACTCAACAAGTGACCCGGGCCGTATATCAGTTTAGTTGGGTAGGACAACGCAACATACGTATACGCGATGATGACCCACGCTGGATCGAGTCTAGAGAAGTTGCCGAAGAATTGGCACGCGGTGGCTACGAAACCTGGCAGGAAAAATACAGTGAGGCCATGAATTTCCATGCAGTTTATGTGAATCCTGGCTGGAAATTAAAGCGAATTGGCCGGGTAGGTAACCATATATTTTACAAAGGAAATGCACCGGTACAACAGGGTGGTTGACCCAATACTCGTATTGTGTTATAATTGTAGTATGAATAACACTTGCGAGTTGAAATAATGGCATTCCATCTTGAAGGACCGTGGTTAAGCACAACTGGTAAAAAACGAGGCCCTAGAAAATGGGCCAGCAGTGAAGCCAAAAAGCTAGCCCAAAAAAGACAGGCCGAATGGGATCGTAAACTGATCGAATTTGAACGAATGGCGCCTAAATTTAGCACAGGACCTTATAATGCTCCAAGAAAAACAATACAAGACTTTATTCCACGCACTCCGCCAGGCCGCGAAACAGTTGCGGTCCCTAGCCAGGATACTGGTTGGGTTACCTGCGTAAAAGCCCAAGACAATACCTATACCGGTACCAAGGTCAAGGGCATTGGCACCATGCATAAAAGCAATGGTGTACCCATCTTCTCTGATGACGAGGCCAAGGATATTAGTTCTATGCGCCGTTAATCATAAGTAATATGAGGAGATAATACACAGCTTTGGCAAAAGAAGACGTAATCAAAATGGAGGGTGAGATCGTAGAGGTCCTGCCCAATACCCAGTACAGAGTTCAAATTGTAGGTTTTGAACGACCAGTTTTAGCCAGTCTCAATGGTCGCATGCGCATGAACAACATCAAGGTTCTAGCCGGCGACTTTGTGGAAATAGAATTTAGTCCCTACGATCTCACCCGCGGCCGTATAGTGCGCCGCAGATAACTAAAACTCAAAACTATCTAACACATACTTGACAGCACTGTCGTGTGCTGCTGGTTCGGCATGAGTGTCATTCTGTACCTTGAAATCATTTTTATATACCCAATGCAGGAATCCATGTCCTTCAAACAGGAAAACCCGTGTCCAGTCAATCATGCTTTTCAAGGCACTGATGTATTCGTCGGGTTCGGTCAGCAAACCACTGGTTATGATGTCATCATGATCAAAGGTAAAGGCATAAGGTATGTTTCTGGCCGTCAGGAAGGCTTGAACCAGAGCCATTTCTTTCAAGGCCGAGTAAACGGCAGTGTATTCCCATTGTCCAGGGCCTTGGTACCAGTGCTGTTCAAAGTCTGATCCAGGTGTAGGATCTACCCGGCTCACTGTCATCCAACCCTGCTGGGTCCTGAACTCATGTCGCACCGTGGTTCCCCAGACCACTATGACATAGTCATCGTCTCCGTAGTCCTGACTCAGCACCATCCTGGCCATCTTATGATTGGAATTAACTGGCTTGACCCGGCTCACATATTCGCGACCCAGATGATCAGCTATCAATGACGTGAATGCGAAATCATCTCGTATGGGACTGGATCCAAATGCCAACAATCTACTCATTTCAGAATCTTTCGTTGAGCCAGGTGCGAGATATCTTGCCCGATGGACTTATTGGCACAGAGTCAACCTGCTCCAACACTGTGGGCCAGCAGTAGTGTCCCAGGCCCGAAAGGAACTTGCGTATGACCTGTGGGTCAACATCACCCACATAAAGACATTTTACTGTGTCGGATCCAAATATCACGCAGTCGCTTATTTCGGGTATGGCCATGCGTAGCTGTTGTTCCAGACTGACCGGATTCAGTTTGATACCGCGTATGTTGATCTGATCTCGCGCACGACCCAGGATACGATAGTATCCTGCCGAGTCTCTATCGGCCAGATCCCCGGTATTATACCAGCCATCGTTGCACACTGTTGATCCGCGTATGTACAGTTGACCATCCACGATGTCGGCTTCGATGCCATCTGGTAAGCCAATGGTTCCGACCCGTTGTTCGCCCTGCAAGGGATTGGTAAAGCAGTGACTCAAGGCTTCAGTCATACCAAAAGCTTCTATTACCGGAACACCATAGCGTTGTTGCAGGTGCTGATATAGATCTGTGGGCAAGGGCGCACTGGCAGATCTAACAAATCTGAGATGATCAAAATCAAAATTGGCCACCACTCGCAACACATCTGGAATGGCTGTTATAAATGTGGGTGCATGATCAACTAGATGCTTGATTTCGCGTATCGAAACAAATGACATTTCACAACCGGCTGATCTAGCAGCCCAATACATGCCTTGTCCGTGTGCATGCCACAAGGGCATGATGCTGGCATAACGATCATTGGCTGTGATCTCATAGGTGCGACAGATCTCATGTGCTTTGAGATCCAGCTGTGACTGAGTAAAACTACAAAACTTGCTGTCACCAGTGGTGCCCGATGTGTACCAAAACAAGCGTTCGTCACCATGATCCTGTCCCTTGCGTACATGTTGTTCCTGATCGGTGATTAATAAACTCCAGTCAGCTCGTTCCAATAAATATTTTTGTCGTGACTCAGCAACACCAGGATTGATTATCATGATGCTGTAATCTTTTAATTGGTCGATGTAGTTTTGTGGATCAGCAACGCACAGGACTGCTCGTTTCATGGTGTACTTATTAACTCAACTACTCAATGGCAAAAATAGTATCATTCGGTGACAGTTTTGTGTTTGGATCAGAACTGGACCATAACATAGATGGTTCTCGGGCCTGGGCAGCATTGTCAGCACACAATTTGGGCGTGACATATCAGACCTTGGCGGTACCCGGGTGTGGTAACGATCACATAGCACGTCAGATCTACAGTTACTTTGCCACCAATTCAGCACAGCACACGGTGGCAGTGATCAACTGGACCTGGACACAGCGTTGGGATTTTTATATTGTGGAACACGAAACCTGGATTACCCTAGGTCCAACCTGTGTGCCAGAAAAACTACAGGATCTAGTGGACAGGACCCAAGCAGAAGATCTAATAGAATTTTATCAGGTCCGCGCCAACAGCAGTTTGTTGTGGAACAAATTTAGAAATTTACAAACCATTTGGGCGGTGCAGGGATATCTGGCTCAGCGCGGTGTCACTGCCGTGCAAACCTACATGGATTATCACCTGTTTGATCAGGAGCATCATGCGCCTGACTATGTTAAAGAATTGCAAGAATTGTTGTTGCCCAAGTTAGAACTGTTTGAAGGACGTAACTTTGTAGACTGGAGCAGGGATAACGGACATGCTGTGACTGACACTCTGCATCCATTGGAGTCAGCACATGCAGCTGCCTGTGACCTGTGGCAAGATCGTTACGCTCAAGCCCTGGCACGATAAATATCTACATGCGCGAAATTATTGACCTAGTAGAAGCCACTACCAAACCAGCCAAACTGGAAACCACACCCCTGCCCTATACTCACACGGCGTTAGAGCCAGTGATGAGTGCAGAAACCATTGAGTATCACTACGAACACTTGGCCAAGGGCTATGCCAAAAAGTACAATGCGGGCGAAGGTGATCCTGACTTTAACCGTGCCGGATCATTCCTGCACAACAAATTTTTTCCACAGCTGAGAGAGCCCAAGGGTGCCAATAGACCCAAGGGCGCGGTGTTGGAACTGATTGAATCCAACTTCAAAACCTACGAAGATTTTAAAGCAGCAGTTAAAGAAGTGGCCATGAAGATCCAAGGGTCTGGCTGGGTTTATCTGTCAACCGGCGGCGAAATCAAGACCATACGCAATCATGCGGTGCGTACAGATATCTGTGTGCTTATTGACTGGTGGGAACATGCCTGGAGCCTGGACTATCAATGGGACAAAGAGAAATATCTAGACAATATCTGGAGAATCATCAACTGGGACGTGTGCAACGAAAGACTATGATAACAATTACCGATTCAGCAGTGGCCAAAATTCAAGATATCCTGGCAGAAGAAAACAAACCCAATCTCAAACTTAGAGTATTTGTACAAGGCGGCGGCTGTTCAGGCATGCAGTACGGCTTTACACTGGATGAAGAGCAGGCCGAAGACGACTGGAATCTTGACATCAACGGTGTTGAAATCCTGGTTGACAGCATGTCAGGCGGATACCTCCAGGGTGCCGAAATTGACTACAGAGAAGACCCCATGGGTTCTGCATTCAGCATCAAAAATCCCAACGCACAGACCACCTGTGGTTGCGGATCCAGCTTTAGTCCTACCTAAAATCCAAACTGGCCTGCGCTGTATCTTCTGGTAAATACATCACAGAGGACAGGATCTTATGAGCCAAATTGTTATTGACATCGGAGCAACAGCCAACGACGGCCAAGGAACCACACTACGAACAGCATTTGCAGATACCAACAACAATTTTGGTCAGTTATTCAGTATTGCTCAACCTGCTCCACCCGCAACTTTGTATGGTAAACCAGGAGATCTATCTGGTTGGTATGCCTACAGTGCCGGCTATTTTTACTACTGTTATGCCAACTATACCGACGGTACCAGTCAAATCTGGGGACAACTATCACCAATAGGCAACATAGCAGCCACCCGCTTGTCCAGTGGTAATACCAGTGTGGCCATACCCAGTGCCAACGCCAATGTGATAATCACTGTGTCTGGCGTGGCCAACGTGGCACAATTTACCACCGCAGGTGTAAACATTTTAGGAACTGTTTCAGCCACTGGTCGAGTTTCGGCCAACATAGTGGCAGCCACAGCCAACATCAGTGCGCAGGGCAATGTGATTGGAAATTATGTACTGGGAAATGGTTCCCAACTAACCGGTATAACCAGTTACAGCAATGCATTAGTGTCCGCATACATGACCACCTATACCGGCAATTTGTCTGCAGGCAACCTGTCTGTGGCACAGGCCACCAGCATGTCAGGTGATCTCAGTGTTGTGGGCAATATTGCCACTGGTAACATTTCTGTTGGCGGGGCATTGAGCCTGGCGGGCAACGTTGCCGTGCTAGGAAACATTCAGTCAAATCAAAATCTTTATGCCAATGGTGTGGTTTCTGCTACAGGCAATATACGAGGTGGCAATATCAACACCGCGGGCATCATAACAATCAACACCAACAATGCCACAACTGCCATCGTAAATGGCGGTACCAGTGCAGTGGGCAACATTGGCAGTGTGGCCAAACCATTCAACACAGTATTCGCTGTAGCAACTTCGGCACAGTATGCCGACCTGGCTGAAAACTATCTAGGCGATGATGAATACGAACCCGGTACCGTGGTATCGTTTGGTGGTGCTCAGGAAATTACAATGACCTTGAATGACAATGACACAGCCGTGGCAGGAGTTGTTTCAACACGCCCAGCCTACAGCATGAATTCTGGCTTGACAGGTGAATATGTTACCGCAGTGGCCTTGATGGGCCGTGTGCCATGTCAGGTGGAAGGCACAGTGATCAAAGGTGCACTCATGGTTGCCGCCGGTAATGGACGTGCCAGAGCAGAGTCAGCACCAGCAGTGGGCACTGTGATTGGTAAGGCCTTAGAAGATTTCACCGGCGATATTGGTACCATAGAAATAGTAGTTGGAAGAGTGTAAACTCATGTCTCAACCAGTTTGGAAAACACCTCCAGGTAGTCTAGGAACCATACCCGAAGGTGTGTTCTACACCATTCCTCTGGTGGCATCAGCAGTGGGTTCTTCGGTGACCTATCAGGTCATAGCCGGGGCCCTACCAGCTGGTATAGAAATAAATCAAGATGGCATCCTGACCGGTGTGGCCAATTCGGTTTCAAAGATAGAAGGCATCGCGGCTCCGGTACCGGTTGATACCACCAGTCGATTTGCTGTGCGTGCCTATTCCGGAACCAGCATTGCTGACAGAACCTTTACACTCACAGTCAGTCCACAAAATACACCCAGCTTTGTGACTCCCGCCGGTCGCATTGCCACCTACATCGACGGTGATCAAATTTTTGATCTGCAGGTCGAAACCTACAATCCAGATATCTACGCGGTCAGTGTCATAACCTTGGTGGCTGGTGCCTTGCCACCTGGCTTGTCAATTTCTCCTCAAGGAGTGATTTCCGGGGTCATACTGCCCAATGTTGTGCCCGGTGGTACTCCTGGCTACAGTGTTGAAGGTCAAGGATATGATCAGTATCCTTATGATTTCAATACCGATGCTTCCAGTCAAAACTATCAATTTACTCTACAAGTCAGCAACGGACAGGCCAGTGTGTTGCGTACCTTCAGCATATACGTGTACAGTCGCAATAGCATGACAGCTGACAATACCTTGATCACTGCTGACAATACCTATATTACCGCTGACACTATCAATCAGCGCACACCTGTGATACTGACTCCAGCTGGTAGCCTAGGTACAGTACGTAGCGATAACTTTTTTGCATTTCAATTCAGTGCTGAGGATCTTGACGGAGCTCCATTTAAATTTACAATAGATTCGGCACCGCCAGGACTGACCCTGGATCCCAACTCGGGTTGGTTATATGGACTGATCCCTGCCAGCGGCATACAGATCACCACATACTCTTTCAATGTTAGAGTCTACAAGGCCCAGAGCCCTGACATCATCAGCCGGGCCTATCCTTACAGTCTGACTATCACTGGCACAATAGTGTCCGACGTGACCTGGATATCTCCTAACTTCTTGGGCGCCATCAGCAACGGCGGCCCTAGTCTGTTCAGCATAGTGGCCAAGAACAGATCTGGTATACCTTTACAGTATCAACTGTTGTCAGGCAGCAACAGTCGACTGCCACAGGGACTACGTTTGAGACCATCTGGCAACATAGTAGGCACCGTGAGTTTTGATACCTTTGCTCTGGACAACGGAACCACCACCTTTGATCGTACTACCCGACTGCCCAGCAATGCCACGTCGGGTACTGGCAATCTAGGTACAGAGACCACATTTGACCTGACCTTTACATTCACTGTGCAGGCCTTCAGCTCCAATGGTCTGGTCAATGCAACCAATACATTTACCATACGTGTGCTCAGGACCTTTGCCGAACCATTCAACAATCTGTACATACAGGCCATGCCACCTGCAGAAGATCGCTATCTGCTGAATAGCCTGTTGCAGAACAATGATATATTTCCTCCTGACCTGCTGTTTCGCAGTGATGATCCCAATTTTGGAGTAGCCAGCCGGGTGATCTACGAGCATGCTTATGGACTCAACGCCACGGTGTTGGACAGTTATGTAGAAGCCATGAATCTCAATCACTACTGGAAAAATTTAACTCTGGGTCAGATCAAAACAGCTCAGGCCTTGGACAATTTGGGCAACGTGATCTACGAAGTGGTCTACAGTGAAATAGTGGATGATCTGGTCAACAACAATCAAAGCAGTGTGGGCAAGGTGGTTGACTTGCCTTATGCCATTGACGTTGCTGGTACAACCACACGCCAGGTTTATCCCAACAGTTTGACCAACATGCGTACTCAGATAATTGATCAGATTGGTCAGGTCAGCAATGTGTTACCGCGCTGGATGGCAACCAAACAGGCCAACGGACAAATCCTGGGCTATCAACGAGCCTGGGTCATAGCCTATACCAACCCGGGTGCCAGTGGTCAGATTGCCTACAACATCACCAGTCAGATTGGCAACAAGTTAAATCTAGTTGACTTTGAAGCTGATCGCTACGAGCTGGATAATTCACAAACCTACAACTGGGATCGAGCTCTACAACAGTGGATACCCACACCGCCTACCAGCGAGAGCTTTGACATAGACTGTCATTACCAAGTGACTAGTTTTGTAGGTGGTACTGGCTACGAAATCAAAACAAAAAACAATCCTGGCAGTGTAAACAGTGTGATACGCATACTAGGCACACAGGTTGGTGGCGTCAGCCCCAAGAATGACATTTATATCACGGTAAACCAGGTCAGTCCATCAGGTGCCATCCAAGGCTTCTTCATGTCAGGTATAGCCCCATTTGGATCAGCAGGTAGCACCTGGACCGGCATTACCGGAACCACTATTGTGGGCACTGGTAGCAACGCTGTGTTTAATCTGGAAGCAGTTCCGGGAATCGCCACCACGTTTGACGGTGGTAGTGTGCAGTTTAGTGCCCCTAGCACCCAGTTTAATGACGGCACCACAGATTATGATAAATATCTGGTATTTCCAAAACGAGACATTTTACAATAATATAACATGGCCAACGTACGAATCAGTCAACTACCAAGTCTTAGCACACTACAAGCGGCCGACATATTCCCAGTGGTGGATACCAACACCACCTACAACATCACAGCGGCCAATATACAGGGTTTCATGCTGAGCACAGCCGGCAATGTGACAGCACCTACCTATCTTGGCTACAACTTTAGCAACCCCAAGGCCTACAACTATAACGTATCTATCTTGGGCAATGTCAACGGATTCCTGCAGGGTTCCATAACCATTGGTACTGCTTACAATTTGACCGTGCCTGACACATCTACAATAAGTGTGCTGACCAGCAATGATCCTTTGGGTGGTGGCGGAGGTGGTGGCACTAGTCCTGTCAATGGAACCAATATAACAGCTTCAGGTTACATTTCGGCTGTGGGCAACATAACAGGTGGCAATCTAAGTGTTGGCACTGCCGGTAATATCACAACCGGCAACATCAGTGCGCTAGGCAATATTTACAGTGCAACCTTTACCGGCAACGTGCTGAGTGTGTCTGGAAACGTATATGCCAACACTGCTATTTCCACTGCAGGCAATGTGTATGCTGCCAATGTCATTACTTCTGGAACAGAATCGGTTGGAAATCTCAGTGCCACTGGCAATATTGTCCTGGGCTCCACAGCAAACATTTCATTTGCATCTGGCTTCGCCTTCCAACAGATCAACGGCAATCTGTACTTGACCTACAATGGATTCAATCTGGTGGCCTTTAACAACAATGGAACCATCGTGGCCAGCAACAACGTGACTGCATTTGGAACTCCATAATGGCATTACCAACATCGGGCCCGCTCAGTTTATTAGATATAGCCAACGGCTTTGGCGGTGCTACTCCTATTTCCTTAGGACAATACTACGCAGGTGGTGGTCTAGTGGCGGCCGGTACCACTGGCACCTATGGTGCGGTGCCTAGTTCGGGCGCCATTTCAGTTCAAAATTTCTATGGTACAGGTTTCTCGGTCACACTGACTGTGTTGGTCGTGGGTGGCGGCGGTGGCGGTGGTATAGCCAGTCCCGCTGGCGGATCATCCGAAGGTGCTGGTGGTGGTGGCGCCGGTGGCATCGTATACAATCCCTCTCTCAACAGTGCTACCAATGTCACTTACTATATCACAGTGGGTAGCGGCGGCGCCGCTTATGGCGGTGTAGGTGGCAGTTCCTCGTTCATAGGTGGTCTTTACAGCTTATCAACCACCGGCGGTGGCTATGGTGCCAGCAGTGACAACATCAATGGCGGTAACGGTGCCTGCGGTGGTGGAGCCTGTGCCCGTAGTGGTGCTGGTGCTCAGCCCGGCACAGGATCAGTGGGCTACAATGGTGGCTACAGCGCACAGTATTCTGGTGGTGGCGGTGGTGGTGGCATGGGCGGTGTGGGTGGCAATCAGGGTGGTGGACGTACCGGCGGTGCCGGTGGCGTGGGTCTTTACTACAGTGTTTTCAGTTCCTACGGCGACAGCGGTTACTTTGCCGGCGGTGGTGGAGGTGGTGGCGGATCAGGTCCGGCCAACGCAGGACCATTTGGTGCTGGCGGAGCAGGTGGTGCAGGTGGCGGTGGCACAGGTGGACAATTCCGCGGAGCAGGTGGCACCAACGGAACCAACGGAACCGGTGGTGGTGGTGGTGGTTCAGGATCATTTGGCGGAACAGGTGGCGCTGGCGGTTCTGGCATAGTGCTGGTACAATACACAGCTCCGCGCCAAATATGGTACAATAATGGAACCGGCACACTCACAGTCAATGGCAATACCTACACGGAAGCTTTCTACAATTCCACGGGCATACTGATTCCTCTTCCAGCAGTTATCAACATCACCTACTACAATATTGGCGCAGGTGGTACTTCAGGCAACGATACTTCAGGTGGTGCATCTGGAGCCGGTGCCGTGGTAGGCACACTTAACATATCCAGCGGAACAGCAGCCACTATCACGGTGGGCATGCCTGGTGGACGAGGTAATGGTCAGCAGGGCGGTACTACCAGTATTGTGTATCAAGGCTCCACCATAGCCTATGCCACTGGTGGTTACGGTAACGGTGGACCACCCTGCGGATACTGTACAGGATCACCACAATATGCTGTAGGAACCGGTGTAGGCGGAAGCCTGCAACTGTCAGGCGGCTATGGTGGTGGTTGGAACTCAGGTGCTAGAACCGGTGGCAACGGAGCCAGTGGCACTTTCAACGGCGTGACCTACTATGCCGCCGGTGGTGGCGGTTCGGGTTGCGACTCGGCTCCGACCTCTAACGGTGGTGGTTCGGGCGGCAGCTATGCCGGTGGTGGTGGTACAGGTAATAGAAGTGGTCGCGGCAGTGATGGTGGTGCTTATGGTGGTGGTGGTGGTGGTGGTGGTAACTACAACGGTGGATCTGGAACAGGTGCACAAGGTGTATCGGTCATTACCTATGTGTCACCCATCCAACGGGCCACGGGCGGTACAGTATCCAGTTCTGGATCTGGCGCCAGCACAGTGTGGACACATGTGTTCACATCGTCGGGTGCATTTACTGTAAACTAAGGCAGAAAACATGACAAAAGTTTGGGCAAAAATTGAAAACGATCTGGTAGTAGACATCATTGGTGCCGAACCCGACTTTATTGAAACTCTCATAGCCATGGAAATCGATGGCAAAACTGATCACAACTGGATTGATACCACAGACTGCAAAAATGCACCCGGCGTAGGGTCTACCTATCGCGCAGATATCAATGCCTTTGTACAACCAAAACCCTACTCAAACGCAGTTTGGGATGAAACAGTGTTTGACTGGATACCACCGGTACCCAAGCCCGATGAGGGCAACTGGTTCTGGAGCCAGACCGACAACAAATGGTTACACGAATCTGAACTGCCTTGATCAGTCCAACTAAATATACCATAAGGATCCAGGAACAAATATGACCAGTCAAATCAACCCCAACAACATCAACGGTGCTTATCCAGTAGCCGGGCAGGACAACAATTCGCAGGGCTTCCGCGATAATTTTACCAATACCGGTACCAATTTCCAGTACGCTGCTGATGAAATTACCGATCTACAGAACAAGGCTGTGCTCAAAGCCGCCTTGACCGGAACCACGCTCAACAACGACATGGGCACCAGCATTCTCAGCAATGCTACCTTGCAAAACATGTCCTATACCAGCACCAGTCTGGGCACGCTCAGTAGTACAGTAACCCTGGACTATAGCCTGGGACCCACATTCAGCTTTACTACCAATGGATCGGCACAATTGGCCTTCAGCAACTTGCCGGCAGCAGGTGTCACAGCCGCTTGGTCCGTGGCCATCACTGTGGCCAGCACAGCACATACCATCACATTCCCCGCTTCAGTCACGGTCAATACAGCTGGTGTACAAGGTCTCAACACGTCAACCAACATCATGACGTTTGCAGCAACCGGCACCTATACCTTTGCGTTTACCACCAACAACGGTGGTAGCACAGTCACTCTGACCCAATCCAATGCTCAGTTGATGCCACAGAACAACAGCCTCAGTTTTATTTCAGTCACCGGCAATGTCAATCTGGCCACTACCAGTGCTGTCATCACCACATCGGCCAACATCACCAGCAACTTGAATCTGGGTGTGGGTGGGCAAGAAGTCAATCTGGTCTATGCCAATGCCAGCACCGGCAACACCCTGGTAACGGTGTACAATGCCGGATGGAAAGCCGCTGGGCAAAACGGTCTAGCCAATCTACACACAACCGGATCGGCCTGCACGCTAAAATACATCAATAGCCAATGGATCTGCATCGGCAACAACGGCGTGACCTTTAGTTGATCTAAAGACTTGACATAGTCCAGTTCTGGCAGTATAATACTAGCATGGAACATCCACTTGTACCCAATCTAGATGCCTTGTCTGAGCAGGAACTGCTGGACAAGATGACCGAATTGAACAAAAAACTCAGCATAGCCTACTCAACCGGCAATGGACATCTGTGCAATCAAATCCGCATGGCCATCGAAAGCTACCAGACCAAATATCAAGAAAAACTGCGTGGCGGTCCTGCCACCGAATTTGATTCAGTGATTGATATTTCATGAACGTGAGAATCGCCCAACTCATAACTTTCCCAGCCGGTTCCTGGCACGAAGAATGTCTGGAAATGAATCAATACACCATCAAGCTGTGGATGATGACTCAGAGTGCAGATGCAGACGAGCAGAACATAGCGTTCCGCAGGATGAAGTGTTTTGTGCATACACAACTGGACAGTACTATATTCCTAGATCAAGCCGACCCCAACGCGGTAGAATTTACTCGACTGGGACTCAATGTCACTACCTTGCCCGGGGATCCAGCTGATCAACTGATTGGCATCATGCTGTTCCATAAACTCAATGCCATCATGGAAGGACGCATCGAAGTTATAGAAGTCGAAATATCAGCCGGTGATGCTGTGATATATCTGCATGGCGAAAATGAAACTTCAGAAAGCCTAAAGCAACCTGACTGGTGGCATACCGCGGATCTGACCCATTCTGATGTTTCAGCCGATCCTGACAATGTGGTCAGTATACATCCGATTATAGCCTGGCGAGATCTAGAATTGGACTGGCCCAAAGCCGAACCCGGCATTGACAACACCACGGGAAATGTAGTATCATTTGCAGATATCAAAAATGATGCAGAATAAATTTGGCCAAATGGTATTTGACGAGTCTGATGTGTGTGACCTGGTCATGCAGGGTCGTGCTGTGGATAGCTTGCACAATCTAGTAGTCGATGAATCAGTCAACTTGGAAGAGCTGGCTAGATATATCGAACGTCCAGAAAGTCTCCTGACCTGGTCATTGCCCTACGATCAAGACACTTCGGTGCCAGAGTTTCACCTGCGCCAACAACAGTCCTGGCACATGCCTGCCGAGTATCAGAAACTGGACATTGCCGAACATGTGTTGAGCCTGTGCGACAACGAAACTGAGCTACAGAGATGTGGAGCCGAACTACTGTTGTATCAGGAACGCGATCTGTTTGACCTACTGCGCTACTTGAAATACCTGGTGGATGTCATGACCGTAAATCGAGTGATCTGGGGTGTAGGGCGTGGAAGCAGCGTGGCCAGCTTTGTGCTGTACAAACTGGGTGTGCATCGCATCAATAGTCTGTACTACAATTTAGATATCGCCGAATTCTTGCGATAAGTACCTATATATTCCAAAGGAAAAGATCATGACCAAACAAGTTTACCAAACAGCACAGGGACAAAGTGTTGACCTGGGCGCCATCGTTTTGAAAAACGAACATGTACGGGCTGTGGGCAATATGAATGTTAATGCTCGTGGCGACAAGATCGATGCTGATAATCGTGTGGTTGATCAGCGTAATCAACAGGTACAGCGTCAGGCCGAACGCACCACAGTCATGGGCAGCAATGTAGATACTTCACCGGTACATACCAGTACTTCGCATGCCAAAAGAAATCGTGCTCAGATGCAGGCACAGGCCATACAGGCACAACAGGAGGCACAAGTCGATCCGGTAGTAGAAGAATCTGCGCCGGTTGAAGCTGACACAGTAGAGGCAGATCAAGTGGTAACAGAACCTGCTCCTTTAGAGGTAGCTCCAGAGCCGGTGGTAGTCGCAACTCCACCAGCACCACCTAAAACTGTCACTGTTGATGACACATCAGGGCAGGGCGGACTGGCTTCAGCTATTGCTCGCAGCAAAGTGATTGAGCAAGAAAAATTAAAAACAGCCAAACAGATTGCGCAGGCAAAACCTGGAGTCACTAGAATATGACCAAGGCGGCATTTGAACCACATCGTCTCACACAAGAACAGATCAAGGCACTGCACGACAATATCATCGTGGCCGACATGGAATTTGATACTCGTATTACTTCAACAGGCCTGATCCTACCCAATGACAACGGTACCGGAGCAGGTATTCGCCCAAGGTGGGGACGTGTGTATGCTGTGGGACCCAAACAACAGGACATACAAGTGGGCCAATGGATCATGGTAGCACACGGTCGTTGGACACGTGGTATCGATATCGAAGATGGACAACAGGATCATAAACGTACCATACGCAAAATTGACCCTAAAGACATACTGCTGATTTCTGACAGCGTGGAACGTCCCAAAGATGAAACACAAAGTGATGCAGTCCATGTACAAAAAAAGGTCATGGGTCAGTAATTGGGTTTCCAAAAAGCCAGCATAGATCAGGCCTATCAGATCATACGTAACAGCTTAGGCGAAATATATAGCCCTTATAACGATGGTTGGACCAGTGGCTCTTGCAAACAAGAACTATATCTGTTAAAATGTTGGTTAGAAGATGAATATTCTAAATTACCAACCTTTGTAGGAGAAGAAACGTGGGCACAGGAACGACTAATCAAAATACTAAAAAAATAGTTTGTCCTGGGTGTGGAACCAGCGCCGATCCAGCCTGCGACTGGCGCCAAGGTCGTTGTCCGCACAAGGTCAACACCGGCGTCTCGTTGATAGATTACATTAAAAGGAAATTAAAATGGCTTTAACCAAACCAAAACACACACAATTAGAACACCCACATCCTGGCAAGCACAAGACAATTAGTCTGATCAAAAGTGCGTTGCGAATCGTGGCCTGCTACTTCTTGGCCTACTATGACATGCAGTATGCCGCCATCCTGCTGGGCTTGGCCGAGATCTTGGGTATCGCTGAAGAACTGGTATGATCCAACCCTTGAGAGATGATCTCATGGTGCAACAACAGTTGCCGGCGGGTCTAGAAGGCGCCAATGCTCGTTGGCAACACATGACCGCTGTGATCATGCTGAACCAAACTGGACGTAAACCCGTTAAAACCGTAGCACCAATCTTTTGGTCAAATTGGAAAAGTGCCTATAGTTTCTTACAGGCCACCGAGGCCGAAGTCAAGGACATAATCTGGCCCTTGGGCATGGTCAATGTGCGCTACACGCGCCTGCATCAGATGAGTCAGGACTTTTTGACTTGGGACGGCAATGATGCTACAATGCTATATGGCATTGGCAAATACGGTAGTGACAGCTACGAAATATTTTTCAAAAACAATCACTCAGTGGAACCTGCTGACAAAGAACTTAAACGCTATTTAGAGGAAGAGGTGTTTGCATGAAAGAATTATGGGTAGAAAAATACAGACCCAATACCATGGATGGTTATGTATTCGTAGATGAAGCACAACGCGAGCAGGTATCTGCCTGGATCCGCGACAAATCAATTCCACATCTGCTATTTTCGGGCAGTCCGGGTACAGGCAAGACCACTTTGGCCAAGATGCTGGTCAATGAGCTAGGTGTGGACGAATATGATGTGCTGTATGCTAACGGGTCAAAAGAAGCACGCAAGATTGAATGGGTTGACAAGCTGATCTCGTTTTGTCAGACCATGCCGTATGGCGATTTTAAAGTGGTCATGATTGACGAAGCTGACTACATGAATCCTACCAGTGTACAGCCAGCCTTGCGAAATCTCATGGAAGACTACAGTGCTTCAGTACGTTTTATCTTGACCTGTAACTATCCCAACAAGATCATTCCACCCATCCACAGTCGCTGTCAACAACTACATATCGTCAAGACCGATCTGACTGAGTTTACCGCTAGGGTGGCTACTGTGCTGGTGTCGGAATCGGTAGAATTTGATTTGGATACCTTGGACAGCTATGTGCGTGCTACATATCCAGATCTGCGTAAATGTCTAAACCTAGTCCAACAAAACAGCCAATCTGGCACCTTGACAGCACCCAATAGCACAGACAAGAGTGTAGGTGATTGGAAACTGGATTGTGTACAGTTATTCAAAGATGGCAAGATGCGAGAAGCCAGAACACTCATGTGTCAACAGAGCACTCCTGAGGAAGCCGATGACATATTCCGCTGGATGTATGACAATTTAGATCTTTGGTCAACTGATCCGCACAAGCAGGATCAAGCGATTGTAATTATTCGCAACGGCCTGGTCAATGTGCCCATGGTAGCTGATCAAGAAATAAATCTAAGTGCTACACTCACGGAATTATGTCAACTGTAAACAAAAATTTAAATGTTTGTTTCAATGGATGTAGTCTTACTGTTGGAGAAGGGTTTCCTGAGCAACTGCGGGATGATTACATTTATGATAGACTACTAACTAAAAAATTTAATTTCAACAGCACAAATATTGCCCAACCTGGGTCTGGCAATCATGTAATTTTTATGCGCACGGTACAGGCGTTAAAAGAAAAAAAATATGATATTGTGTTTGTGCAGTGGAGTGGGTTGAATAGACTGTGGTTGAGCCCTGGGCCGGAAGTATGGTATGTTGCCATGATCAACAAGAGCATCACCGAATTTAGATATCGCGACATTTACCTGGGCAAAAAAGACAAATTAAAATTTGAAGAAACCGTGGCATTATTAAATCACAATTATCAAAACATATTTGATTTAATCACCTATTGCGACATTTTATCGAATCTGGCAATTATAAATTCTACTAAAATTGTTTTTATAAATGGACTGGTTCCTTGGCAAGATGATTTAATCAAGCCGTTTGATACCAACAATCCTGGCGAGTCATTGAGTGACTATACAAAAAACATGTTAGAGTTTGATGATCGCAACGATGAAGAAATTATTTTATTTTTTTCTAAACTACAACAAAAATTTACCGAACTAGATAAATCGTTATGGGTCAATCTATTTGATTCGTTTTATGAGAATAGTATCGACGTCGGTCCCGAAGGACATCATCCTGGTATAAAAAGTCATCAATGGATGGCAGAGCAAATAACTAATTACATTAACACTAAAAACTTTTTATGAGATACTTATTTTTAACCTACTATCAAAAACCCACTGGCAAGATCGATGAAGTCATGACTATCGCTAACCGGATACGTCGCAAAGATCTCCAGACCACCAATGTGATCTTAGACTTTGAAGAACAAAAGGTTGTACTGTGCAGTGTGTCGGGGATCACAGCCAAAAAGGATTGGGACACCATTGTGAGCTACTACTATCAACACTATCCGGCCACCATTGAGCGCCTGTTCCAGGAGAACGGGCATGAATTAGACATAAAAGCACCTGCTACGGCCGCCGCTACCGCCGGTTGACCAAAAAGTCATTTCGTAGTATAATAATACTATGAAATCAAAATTTAAGAACTTAAAACGACTGATCCTAACCGATTGTGATGGCGTGTGTCTGGATTGGGAATGGGCATTCAATGTCTGGATGCAGGAGCACGGATTTACCGAAGTAGAAGGTAGCAAGTTCAGCTACGACATGGCCCAACGCTACGGCATCACCAGAGAACAGGTTATCAAATTGATCAAGGTCTTCAATGAAAGTGCCGCGATTGGATTCCTTCCAGCACAACGTGATGCCATGTTCTATATCAAACGCCTACACGAAGAACACGGATTCCGTTTCCATGCCATTACTTCGGTAAGTCTTGATCCCAACGCGATCAAGCTACGTGAAATGAATATCCACAAGCTGTTTGGTCCTACTGCATTTGAGCGTATCGTATGCCTGGATACCGGAGCACACAAAGACGAAGCACTTGAAGAATATGAAGGCACTGGTTGTTGGTGGATCGAAGACAAGCCCGAAAATGCCGAAGCCGGTTATCGAGCCGGCCTCAAGTGCCTGTTAGTGGAACATGGACATAACATGAACTACTACCATCCTGAAATCACCCTGGTAAAGAACTGGAAGCACATTTACGAAGTAGTTACTGGGTGCACCGCCCAGTAACTTTCTATGTAGTGCCGGAGAGCGGGGTCTAGTTGTTCATGCACGTCTAGCCAAGACAAACAACGACGCACTTCGTTCACAGTGCGATCAGTATCAAAATAGCTAGCATCTACGTCTAGTCGGAATGCATCAGGCAAGTCAGGCCATGTATTTTTGGGCGCAACAAAGTCTGAATCCGTCTTGAACTTTTTAGATAGATTTTGAAACTGTTCTGAATTGTCCAGGATAAGGTGTCGAGCCTTGGGCCAAGATCGATAACTATCGGCCAAATCGAGGTCTCTGTGATTCACAATAAAGCATATATGATCCTGTAACAGCGTGATGGCCTGGTCACAGGGGCGATCCTTGTTTTGTACCAGACGGTAAAACAATGCTCCCCAAAATTGTATACACCCTAGTTCGTATCTATTCCAATTGATCCGTCCGGCCACTGGCGGTATTGTGCCCAAGATACGCTGTATTTTGCGTTGATTTTTTTCTTCTGCTGGAATATCTTCCAAGATCCAGGAGTCGTGGCCGTAGGCCACATCCAGTCCTGGTAAGATATTTGCATTGTGAGCCAGGCAGTTGATAAAAAACTTACCACCGGCGAATGGATCGTAATGGACCACCACTAGATTAGGATGGTCCATTGGGTTTAAAGGCATGCCCTATTTATTCATAGAGCCTGAGCACGCTGTCAATGATAGCATGCCGCTGTATGTCGTGATTGTCCAAATGACACACAGCTATTCCCTTTACACCCCCTTTCTCGAGTCTTTGGCACAGGTCCATCAGACCATTGTTGCCGCGGTTGCGATCCGCCTGTTCTACGTCGCCCGTGATAATAATTTTTGATCCTTCGCCGATACGGGTCATCAGCATCTTGCACTGGCTAGGAGTTGCGTTTTGCATCTCGTCAGCTATAATGTACGCACTTTTGAAAGTCCGACCCCGCATGAAAGCTAGTGGTGCTATTTCAATAGTTTGTTCTTCTAACATGGCAGCAATGTCGGGTTGCCGGTAGTATTCTCTTAGGATGTCGGTCAGAGGACGCACCCAAGGATCCATCTTGGCGTTCAAGTCACCGGGCAAAAACCCGTGCTTCTCATCTTCTACTCCCACTGCTGGTCTGGTCAACACTATTCTATCTACTGCTCCTTCTCTAAAGGCTTTGACAGCGGCCAACATGGCCAAGTAGGTTTTACCTGTGCCGGCTGGTCCTGCTGTGATCACTATAGGCTGATCGTCATTCTGCAAGGCCAACACAAGACGCTCTTGATTTCTTGTGCGTGGCACAATATCAATGGGTCTTTGTTTGACTGGTTTTGCTTGATCAAAGCGTATGGTGTTTTCTTGTTGTGTCATGGATTGACGTTTCTGTGCTCTAACTGCTGATTTTCTACTCATTGAACCCTCTTGTAGTTAAGGTTAAAACAACAACGACCCTGTGTCGCTGTTGTCAATATTTACAGTGTCGGCTCGTAAGGTTTAGTGTGGGTACTTAATTGGCGCACAACGGCATAAGTATTAGACTGTCCTCAGTAGTTTCCAAACCCAACCCGCGCTAACAACTGCCATAAATATTCATATGAGCAAAAAAGACTTTGACCAGCCAATTTTCAAAGATGGCGCTGACTACTGGCAAGTAGCCCAGAACATACAGGATATCTATCTAAGCGAAGGTAGCCTCTTGACCTTGTTGGATTTTGAACGGGTCATGGACGAACTAGATGTGTTTGCATTCAAAAACTGGGCCATCGGCGAATTGGTTTCAGGACCTGAGATTTCTAAGTATCGGGTGACCTGTATTTTCATGTGGCCCGAGGCGCTCATGCCCGATCCCCGAGGCGGGCGCAGATTGTTGCCGTTTGACTGCACAGTCCGGTACAAGTTGACCAACATGAAGATTCCAGTCAAGATTGAGGATCCAAGTGATTATCGTCCTGGTACCAAAAAAGCACGTATCACTGAAAAGAAAATCTGGCTGGTAGAAATTACCATGCCCAAGAGCCTGATGAGCGATATCAGAACCGGCTCGGTGGAATTAGAAGATCAAGAAATTGATCTAGAGGACCTAGATTCGGCCTACGAGCAGGATCTGGATCAAGAAAGCTATCACAGCGATGACAAGGCGCAAGATGCACAACAAAACCTACAAGCCCAAAGTGTCAGTCCTTTCTGAAAGCCTGGGATTCCAGGATCTTGAAGGCCTGATGAAGCCCACTATCCATGTGGACGAATTTTCATCCAAGATGGGTGACGATGATGATGTTATCGTGATCAGCTTTTTTGTACGTGATCCTATGGCAGCTAAAGATCTCATGAACTGGTTTGAAAAAGGTTACGACTTTGTGATTGATGCAGACAAGAGCCCTGGTGAAATCAAACCCAATCGTTATCTAGTATATGTAGAAATACGTCGCCGTAGCACAGCTGGCAGCCATGTAGAAACCTTGCTCAACGATCTCAACACACTGACCGAATTCAAAGATAGCTCAGACTGGACCATGCACTATCAAGGCAAAGAAACACCCTTCACCAGGGACACATTTGACAACCTAGTTCCACTCAGCCCCAAGGCCTATCGCGAGCGTGTGGAACGAGATCTCAACGAAATGCGTACAGCCGCCGGCTTGCCCGTCAACAGCTACTACGATCCCAAAGATCGTGCTCTGCAAGCCATCCAATCAGCCGCTGGCCTAATTTGATCCCCCGGTAGCACCCAGGTATATATGTACCTATGAAATTAAAAAGTTTTGGTTGCTCATTTATCTTTGGTTCTGAATTGAGCGATGACGGCGGAGATGGTCCTTATGCTACACCCAGTCGGTTGACCTGGCCTGCACATGTAGCACGATATCTAGATCACGAGTACGAATGCTACGCCAGACCCGGGTCTGGTAATCTACAGATAGCCGAAGCCGTACTTAATCAGCTGGCCAATCCAGAACCTGCGTTATATGTGATTGGCTGGACCTGGATCGATCGTTTTGATTACTATCCGGTCGCTCCTAAAAATCCCAGCCGCAGTCCCTGGCGTACCATCATGCCCATCGACGAGGATCCAGTGGCTCACATGTACTACAAAGAACTGCATTCTGAATACAGAGACAAGTTGACCACTCTGATACACATGCAAACCGTCGTGGACGCTCTAAACAAGCACGGACATGATTATGTTATGACCTACATGGATGACTTGACCTTTGATCAACAGTGGCACACCACACCGGCTGTGCTCAAACTACAAGCACAGATTCAACCACATACCACACAGTTTGAAGGACAGAGTTTCCTGGACTGGAGTCGTAAACAGGGTTATCCTGAAACCGAAATGTGGCACCCTCTAGAGGCAGCTCATCGAGCTGCCGGAGACTTGATGATCAAAGTTTTTGATAAGAAAAATACAAGCGAGAGTTAGCATCTTTTTTGAATTCTAACAGTTTGAGACCGTATCGATCTGCGAATTCACTGGCAATTTCAAAGCTCCAAGGAAAGATATCTATGTAAGGTCCGGTTTTTTGATCAATGCCAGGATTGGCACGCAGGTAAAAATATCCACCGGTCTTGAGCAGATCCACACACTGACCAAATCTAGCTTCCACTTCATCTCGGCTGTTGAAATTGATCGACCCCAGTGCTATGATCACGTCGTGCTGGTATTTTACTCGATACTCCAGTACATCCACCTGGTAATCTGCACAGTTGTTGTAGGGGTCAATGCCAATCAGATTTGGTATACGACCCTTGAACGGATGATATCCGCAACCCACATCCAGCACCTTTTCGGGATTCAGCTGATTGATCTTGTCTACCAGTTGCCATCCGGTGTATTCGTAATCGTCAGTCCTAGGACGCCAGATTTCACCAAAAAACCGCATGGTATAACGTTCACTGATTTTATCTACTATCTTGATCAACGGACCATTGAACGCACAGTCATCCAGCATGAGCTGGGCTTCCACGGTGTCTTTGAACTTGCGATAACGTGCAGGAGTCCAAGGAAGCTGATCCACAACTGTATCTGCATCAATGGTTATATTTTTGTACTTGGGTAAATTAAAGGTTTTCTCTAAATTTTCTTTAACTAGATTAAAAATTTTGGTATTCATTAGTAAATTTTCCGTTTCAGGTAAATAATTTTACAAAGACATAAAAAATTTTATGCTCTTGTAAATTCATGATAACTATTTAAGGAGATTTTATGAACAGTAAACAATTTGTTGCCAAGATCGTGGCAGACAACCAAGCACTATTCCAAGCAAGCCAGCACAATGTTCGTGCTTACTTTGATAGCAAGCCAGCTCAAGAAGAATTGGTCGATCACTTTATTGGCCGCATGGTCAATGAGCGTATGAACATGGTTGAAATCAGCCAGGCCATTGCTACCATGCCTGCTGATGCAGATCCGGTAGAATTGCAGTTGTTGACTCAACAAGCCGCTGATGAAGCCATCCACTTCCGCATGGTCAAAGAAGTTATCGAACATATCACAGGTGCTCCTGTTGATGTTGAAGCTGCTATCGCTCGTGAAGCTGCTAAACCAACAGCCAAGGGTGCTGGCCTATTAGCCAAGTATGAAGCAGAAACGGATCCAGTTGCTCTCGCCGCTTATCAGTTAGTTGCAGAAGGCCGTGCTGAAGCGGTATGGAACACCATGGCCGAGTGTGTTGAAGACGAGTTCATTCGCAAGAGCTATGCCAAGATTGCCAAGGACGAAGGTTTCCACGCTAAAATTGGTGCTCGCAAGTTGGAGCAGTTGATTACAGATGCAGAAGTTGCTGCCAAGGTAGAAACCTTAGTGGCCGCCATGCGTAAGGACCTGTATGAAATTTCATGCCGGAACACTGTGGCCGCAGAAGCTGGTAAAGAATTGGTAGCCGACGCATACGGTTGGTAATCAGTTGTAATCGGCAGTAATTTGTTGTACAATAATGGGGTAGGGCGACTTACCCCATTTGCATTGAGAAAAGAAAGCAAATGTATAAAATTTTAAAACGAATATGGCACTGGCTCAACACATATGAAAGTGATGTGGAATTCACTTTGAGAATACTAAAAGAATATGAACAAAATCAACTAAGGAAAAATCAATGAAACGAATACTAGCGATATTGCTGTTGGTTCCGATAATGGCCTTGGCCTGGGAACCCACACGCACTGTGACTGTGATAGAAGGCAATGCCCCCGGTGCCGGCAATGAAATAGCCTTCAGAGAACTGGCTGGCATCGTGCAAAAGACCAATCCCAAGTTCACGTATGTGATTGAAAACAAGCCCGGTGGTGAGGGTGTGTTGGCACAAAATCAGTTCTACACAGCGGCTCCGGACGGTTATACCATAAACACACCCGGTGAAATGAATGTGTATGTTGCTCATGATGTCTGGCAGGCCAAGATCAAAAAAGGCTGGGCCTGGGACAGCTTCACTGACGTGATAACAATTGGTAAAAGTCCCTTGGCCCTGGTGGCCAGTCCACTGAGCCGAGTAGATACTCCGATTGAATTTGTACGACTAATCAGCACTACTACCCGACCCGTCAATGTGGCCATGGGAGGTGGGGGACATCGCACGGCATACGAATTTCTGATGATGAGAAATCACGGCAATGAGCTGGTTAAACCCATCATGTTCCAAGGACCCCTACCTGCGGTACTGAGTGTGGCACAGTTTGATGGCCGTGAGGGTACTGAGTTTGGCATCATGCCTATTGCGGTAGCACGTCCCTTGGTTGAAGCCGGCAAGGTCAAAATCATTGGATTTACCGGCACACACCGTATGCCACAATATCCCAAGGTTCCGTTGTTAAACACTGTAGCACCCGGCATCAATGTGTATGCCGCTTGGTCACTACAGTTGCCACCTGGTACACCCAAGGACATAGCGGCCTGGTATCAACGCGAATTTACACGGGCCGTGCGCAGTCCAGAATACAAGCGCTGGTGCGATGAAAATGTGGTCTTTATAGAAGAAGCTGAACTGACTCCCGAAGGTCTATATCGACACATGAAAGAACTGCGCTCAACATTTTTACCAGTGCTCAAGTCCCTGGACTTAAATAAGGAATGAAATATATATTTGTAACCGGAGCTCCAGGATCTGGCTGGAGCACCATACCATTTTATGCTTCCCAGAGTCCGCAGATTGATACCAGTGACAAAAGCGATCAACGCAAGTGTTTTGAAGTTGGCACGTCCAACCTGAATCATCAGGGATCCTACTTTGATCCCGGCATGGAATTTGGCAATTGGTTTGATCAGTTGGATCAATATACCAAACAACAGTGTGAAGCTGAATTTGATCGTCCGTTTTCAGGCACAGGTGTGCGTATTATTCGCAGTCACATGTTTGCACACCATGTGGATTTTATACGGGAAACTTGGCCTGATTGTCCCTTGGTATTGGTGCGCCGCACAGATGATGAGTGTGTAAGCTGGTGGTTTGAGGCCGGAGGATTCAACATTCCCTACCCATCCTATATAGAGCATTACAAAAATCGTCCTACCATGACGGCCAAAATTGCAGAACAAAATCGTGACATACTGGCCGCCTGGAACAAGTATGACGGTCAATTGCCGTTTACCAATGTTGACCTGTGCAACATGCTGGGCATACAAGCCCCTGCGCCTGACCCTACCTGCGTGCTTAACAGTACTCCGGACAACATGGCTCCAATACTGGTCAAGGTGATTCGATGAAATACATCTTCATGGCCGGAGTTCCCGGCTCAAAATGGAGCAGTGTCAGCAAAAATATCTATTTCAGTCCAGATGTAGATCGCTCGGACTATTCAGAAGAACGTACCTATTGTCATGATGCCACAGGCCAAATGGAACTGTTGCACATGGGTGCCTATTTTGATCCCGGCATGGAGTTTGGTGATTGGTTTGATCAGTTGGATCAACATACCAAGGCCGAATGTGAAGCTGAATTTGATCGTCCGTTTTCAGGCACAGGTGTACGCATCATCAAGAGCCATGTGTTCTGTCATCATTTGGATTTTATAAAACAGACCTGGCCCGACTGTCCTATCATACTGGTACATCGTGGCGACGATGCCAGTCTAGGCTGGTGGGTCAAGTGCGGACATTTCAACATCACGTACCCTAGCTACAATAAGTACTACAAGGATTTGCGGCAAATGGCGGTGGAAATCCAAAGACAAAACACAGACATGCGTCCCGTCTGGGAACATGCCAGTAGCGTGGTTGACAATATTGATCTATGTGAACGTCTGGGCATAGCGACTCCGCCTGCTGAATATCGACAGAACTATGCCAACAGCAAGATAAGGGTAAAGGTACTATGACACAGAGCAGCTGGGAATTGACCAAACAGCGTAGCACATATCATTTCGATAATTTCAGGATTGATCCTGATCAGGATCGAATTATCAATCTGGGCAATATCAGTCCTTTCTGGCAGGAGGAACTGGCAACTGTTGTAAAGCTGGCGCAGCCCAAGACCTGGCGCACTCGTGGCAAGGGTGCTGACCGCCCAGGCGAGGAATATGATCAAGAAGAATATGACCTCGAACAGTTCGGTTATGGCAAAGACTATGTGGTAGGCGATTTGACCTGGGACGTACCAGAAACATTCAACAAGATCGCTGTATGGTTTGGCATGGACAACTGCAAAGTGCGCCTGCATGTACAACAGCCCGGGCAGGTGTGGAATCTGCATCTAGACAAGCTGGAAAAATGGAATCCTGAGGATCCAGGTCAAGTCATGCGCATCATGATAGCTCTTACAGATTATGAACCAGGGCATTTTTTCAGCTATGGCAATTACCTACACACCGGCTGGCGGGCCGGTGATGTACACACATTTGACTGGCAAAACATTCCACACTCTACAGCCAATGCCGGACATGGCCCTAGGATTACGCTACAGATGACCGGCGTGGTCACTGAGACCACAACAAATTTCCTTAGAATGTTACGAAGTCGAAGCCCCTACACAACATCACAATGAAATATGTATTCATTGTAGGACTCCCTGGTAGTTGTTGGGGTTGGCCATCAACCTACATGAAGGTGGCCAGTGATCTGGCAGATACATCCAATGAACAACCTTGGCGAGTCAACAATAATCAGCCCTGTCTGGCCAGTCATGAAACCAATGTGTTTGCTGGTCCCTATCACGAAATCGGCGAGCAGTTTGATGCCTTGGCCACCTACACCAGCAAACAGGCTATTTTTGATGAGATTGACCGGGCATATAACCCCACTGATCAACATCTTACCAGATTTGTACAGTGCCACTGGTTTGCTAGTCAACTGGACTGGATTGCTGAAAATCTACCCGAAGTTGATATCCTGATGAGCCTACGCAACCCCGAAATGTGCTACAATGCCTGGCATGCCAGTGGCGGTTGGGACATAGAATACCCCAGTTACAAATGGTATCATGACAGTCAAAACATGTGGCGGCAGAACCAGATAGATCATAGATTTCTGCAAAATTTTGTAAATAAGCATGAGCTGACAGTGATACCCGGTTGGAGTCCTGATTGGTTTGACTGGCATTGGCCCGAAGTGGCGCCATACATTGACAAATCAAAGTTTCCCGGAAAGATCAGTTCAGCAGTAGCAAAACACGGCAAGCCTGCTGTTGCCATTGGATGGGACAGCTTAAACTGGGCGTTATACCGGGGCCGATGCAGTGCCCCGATTGTCATTGATCAGTCTGAGACCAAATCAAGATAAATAAAAATGCATTATTCCACAGGAGTTAAAAAATGATGAACCCATCTGAATTTGTAGATCAACTTTGGGCAGATACCGAAGTAGTTTACAGAGCAAGCGAATTACAAATTAAAGCCTTTTACGACAGCAATCCTCCCAAGGAACATCTCGTAAAGAATTTCACACGCAGAATGGTGAATGAGCGTATGAATCTCACGGAAATCATGAAGGCTGTAGCTACTTCAGATCTGGGTACAGATCCAAAAGAATTACTGAGTCTCACCAAACAGGCACTAGACGAAGCCAATCACTTCCGCATGGTACGTGATGTAGTCGAATACATGAGCGGCGAAACAGTTGACATGGGCCCTACAGTAGAGCGTGAACTAAACGATACCGCTGTCAAAGGTGCCAAAATGTTGGCCAAATATGATTGCGAAAACGATCCTATCGCTTTAGCATTATACCAAGCACTTGTAGAAGGACAAGCTAGCCGTAACTGGCAGATGATGGCTGACACATTGAAAGACCCTTACCTGGCCAATACCTATGGTAAGATTGCCGCTGATGAGCGTTTTCACAGCAAATTGGGCCGTGTACAATTGGCCAAACTGTTGGACACAGAAGAAAAGCAAGCTCATGCTGCAAAACTGGCAGATCAAATGCGTCGTGACATGTTCCAGGTCAACTGCAACGGTACAATGCGTGTTGAGGAATGTCGCGCCATGGTCGACGAGCACTACGGTGCTGACTGGGCTCGAGACGCAATTGGCGAACACAAAATGACTTCGCTAGCTGAAATTTACTAATTGGGGAAACACATGAAATTTGATACAGCAGAATTAGAAAAGATGGTTGACGAAACTCCTGCTTCCGAGCAGATTCAAGCCTTTGTCAATCAGGTAGAAGCCGACAACGAAGTGCTGTTTTCTGCAAGTGAAAAACAGATTGAAGCCTACTACAAGAGCATCACTGACAAGGCCGCGTTGACCAAGCACTTTACAGGACGCATGGTCAATGAGCGCATGAACATGGTTGAATTGGCCAACAAGGTTGCCAATGCTCCTGCCGACATGGATCCCAAAGAACTCCAGTTGTTGAGCAAGCAAGCCCTAGATGAAGCCAACCATTTCCGTATGGTCAAAGACGTGGTAGAGTACATGAACGGTGGCCCAATTGATGTCAAGGCCGCAGTAGAACATGAACTTGAACACAATCGTGGCATCAAAGGTGCCAAGTTGCTCAGCAAATACGAATGTGACACAGACGAAATCGCCATGGCCCTGTATCAATTGATCGCAGAAGGTCGTGCTGCTCGCAACTGGAGCATGTTGTCCAGCTGTGTGGAAGATACCTTTGTGTCCAACACCTACGCCAAGATTGCTCGCGATGAGAAATTCCACAGCAAGATGGGCCGTCGCAAGCTGTTGCAACTTTGCGATACCCCAGAGAAACAGGCTCGTGTGTTAGAAATTGCCAATCAGATGCGTTTGGATCTGTTTGAGATCAACTGTGCCAACTCGGTAGAGTTGGCCGATACTCGCGCCATGATTGAACAAGCCTACGGCAAAACCACGCCGTTGCAAGCAGAAATAGCCTAAGGAAAAATATGAAAACTGCAAAACAATTTGTAAAAGAATTAGAACAAGGCAATGAAGCCTTGTTCAAGGCCAGCGCCATGCAGGTCAAGGCCTACTTTGAAAGTGAACCTGATCTATCTGAATTGGTTGATCACTTCACAGGACGCATGGTCAACGAACGCATGAATCTAGTTGAAATCAGTAAAGCCATCAGTGAAATGCCTGCTACCACTAGCGTAAAAGAACTACAGTTGTTGAGCCGTCAGGCCAGCGACGAAGCCAAGCATTTCAAAATGGTTAAAGAAGTTATCGAGCACATTACCGGTGAAGAAGTTGATCTCCAGGCCGCTGTTGACTCCTGGGAAACACGCATCAAAAACAAAGGCGCCAGCTTGATCAATGAATTTGATGCTCACAATGATGCTATCGCCATGGCTCTGTATCAGATGTGCGCAGAAGGTCGTGCTGAAGCTGTTTGGAACCAGATGGCCGAAACCATCAAGGATGAATTCATCTCAACACGCTATGCTGAAATTGCCAAGGACGAAGGCTTCCACAGCAAGATCGGCGCATGGAAGCTGGAGCAGTTGGTTGAAACACCAGAAGCTCAAGCACATGCCGCTGAGTTGGTGTCCAAGATGCGCAAAGAATTATATCGTATCTCCTGCGCAGGCACCAAGTATGTTCCAGAAGCCAAACAGCTCATGGAACAGGCATATGACATGGAAATTGTTATAGCCTGATGAAGATTGCTATTAGTCAGCGTGAAGAGGCCGTTGGTAACAACGGCCTTCTTTGTGACTGCTTGGAACAAGTCTGGTATCAGTTCTTAAACAAGCACGAAATCGTCCCCATACCCAATGTGGTCACAGATCAAGATTACGATTTTGACATGGTCATTTTCAGTGGTGGGAATGCCAGCCTGGCCCGACTGCATACCGAACTGAAGCTGTACAATCGCGCTATGGATCTAGGACTGCCTATCTTAGGCATCTGTCATGGTGCTTTTTTCCTGGCCGAATTGACCGGAGGAACCTGCGGCGACATTGATGGCCATAGAGAAACTGAACATGTGGTGGCCATGGATGGACACAATGTCCTGGTCAACAGCTTTCACGGTTCAAACATCATCTCAGTGGGCAAAGATTACAAGGCCATTGCCCGAGATCTAGACGGCAATATCGAAGGATTCCGCCATAACACGTTGCCGGTTTGGGGACTGGTATGGCATCCAGAACGCATGGAAGTACCGGTCCTGCCCCAGGATCTGGATGACCTGCTGGGCATTACCAAAAATGTTTTTAATCACATACCCGACTGGATGGACTCGCTGTAGTTGGTTTAATAACAAGTAATAGCAAAGCAACTAAATATTGGTATCTACGAGGCACCAATACTATGCAAATTACACAAGATCAACTAAGTCAGATTCTACCAGGCAATGCCTACATTGAGCACTGGTGCGACGCCTTAAACAAAATACTGCCCGACTACGATATTACCACAGTAAATCGTGTGGCAGCTTTCCTAGGTGAAACCTATGTGGAGTCAGCTGGCTACACAGCCCTGCACGAAAACTTAAACTACACAGCACAGAGTCTGTGCCGTGTGTGGCCCAGCCATTTTTCAGCTGATATCGCTGATCAGTATGCCCACAATCCTGAACGGATTGCCAATCGTGCCTATGCAGGACGCATGGGCAACGGCGACGAAGCGTCAGGCGATGGTTGGAAGTTTTGCGGTCGTGGCCTGATTCAGGTCACAGGACGCAACAATTATCAGGCCTTTGCTGACAGCTTACAAATGAACATAGATGATGTGCCCGAATTCCTGACCACATTTGAAGGTGCTGTGCAAAGTGCCTGCTGGTTCTGGGAAAATAACAATCTTAATCAGTATGCTGACGCTGGCAACATCAAAGAACTCAGCATCAAGATCAACGGTGGTACCTTGGGTCTTGACGAGCGTGAACAGCACTGCACTCGTGCTTATCAGATCCTAAGCGCATAATGTTTGAACTCATAGTCAACCATTTTTTGGGCAATATACCTGTCTGGGTGTTTCCCTTTATGGCTGGCATAGGATTCGGCATTTTTATCATTGCCGGCATTGCTGAACACATTGAGCCGGTGCGTATCTATGCACTAATAGCTAGACCCGTCAGCTTTATTGTGTTTGTGTTGGGTGTGTTCCTGTATGGCGGTGCCGGTGTGGTTGCCATACAACAACAGGCCTTGTTAGAAGCCCAACACCGAACTGAACTGGCTGAACAAGCAACTGCAGATGCGACCAAACAGTTGGCCGACAACTTGGCCAGTCAAGAACATTTAGTCAAAGGTCGCGGCTATGGAGTAGGTCAAATCATCAGCAAGGACAAGGCCAAGATTGACCGTGACTGTGCTAGACTCAACAATGATGCCTGGGAAGACTACAATCGTGCAGTGGCCAATTCCGGCAGTAAAATTTCAGGTCCTAAAAAATGAAACGACTAATCATCATGTCAGTGTTCCTATTGACGGCCTGTGCCAACACTGCCACACAGGTCATTCCCAAATGGCCCGAGGCACCGGCTGATCTACAACAACCGGCTGTTGACTTGACGCCACTACGTCCCGAGCAACGAAATCTTTCGGACCTGATTAGCAATTCCAACGAAAATTATACACAGTATTACATCCTTAAAGAACGTTACGAAGGATGGCAAAACTGGTATCAAAGCCAGCAAAAGATCTGGCAAGGCCTACAGTAAGGAGCAATTATGGCACTATTAGATTCAGTATTAAGTATAGTAACTCGACAACCTAAGGATCCCAATGCGGTCAAACCACCTGCGGGCAGTCGTAGCGAGCGTGAAGCTCGTATCAAAGACAAGGCCGGTATGGTCATCAACGTGTTTGCCTTGTTGCTGGCAGTAAACGCTTGGTATGCCGGTAGCCTCAGTTCAACTGTATTAAACAACACCATCAAGGCCAATGATGTCTACAGTTTCTACCAGGCCAAAAGCATTAAACAGAGTCTAGCCGAGCAGAGCCTGTATGATGCCGAACACAACCGCGACTGGGCTAGGGCCGAAGAAATGAAAGCCAAGATTGCCAAGTATGAGAATGATCCCACAGAAGGCAAGGTTGCCTTGTTGGCCCGGGCACGCCGGTTGGAAGCTGATCGTGATTTGGCCAAACAACGCAGTCCCTGGATTGGCTATGCATCAACCGCGTATCAGATGGCCATTGTGCTGTTGTCGGCCAGTATCTTGGCTGTGAGCATGGGTTTGTTTTGGAGCAGTTTTTTGGTAGCAGGCATTGGCATCTTGTTGAGCAGCCAAGGCGTGCTCCTATGGTTCTAACATGCGACTTCTAGCTCTTGCTCTGGTGCTGTTGCTGAACGGCTGTGCTGTTTACGATGCTGTCACAATGACCAAGTATGATCCCAACGAATACCTGTTGATTTCAGAAATTCGTGTGGATGCCCGCCACTATGCCGAAGGTTGTAACAATCCCATAATGAGCCAACCCAATGCTGTGGCCATGGCCCGCAAGACTGAACTGTTCCAGGCCTACAGTGAAAATTTACCCAGTAATGGTGACGGCATCCGAGCCGCCACTGCCCTGAATGAGATAGCACAGGGCCTGGTAACACAATATAACACTAACGGTAAAGTTAGTCCGCTGTTTTGTAAATTGAAGTTTGAAGGAATCGAGCACAGCGCCGATACAATACAACACGTACTGGGAAATAGACCAAGATGACATTAGATGATATCAACAACCAATTGGCAGCATTAGCGAACTCGGGTGATCCAACCTTTGCCAATGCCGCAAACTATGTAGCACAAGCAACACAGGCAGCACAAAGCGGACAATTGAGTCCACAGGAATTGGCGGAAACGCTGAAAGATCTGCAACGTCAAATGGACATTATACAAGACATGAGTCAGTTGCAGTTTAAAGAAACATTAAACACCTGCATCAACGGTTTGTTAATAATCGCTGGTGCTGTATAAGGAGAATCAAATGGGATTATTTACAACAACAGAAAAAAGAATTGCCAATGCAATCACCAACGCATTTACTCGTGTGGAGCAAGTGGTAGTCGATGATATCAAAGGCGCATTTGATGGTGCAAGACAGGCTGCTTTGGATGCCAATGCCGAAGTCAATCAACTCAAGGCTGATCTACAAGACGCTTTGGCTCGAGCACGTGACCTACATCAGGTTGCTGTGCAGGCCGCTGCTGATGCGCAAGCCGCTGCTGAAGCAGATGTGGCTCGTTACAAGGCCGCAGTGGCAGCGCATACCGCTGACATGAACACACAGGCTGCACAGATCACAACTCCGCCTGCACCTGTTGACACGCCTGTAACAGATCAGTAATAATTATATACACACATAATAGGTAAATAGGTGTGAAACTGTTTCACACCTATGACCCAAACACTATTCATACTCAAACGTCGTCCTGACTTCAACGCTGAGGTACATGCTCACGTGGGCCTGTCTACAGGTCTTTACAACAGCGCCAGTTTCATGAACAACATGTTGAACGACATGGGCATTGCCAGTGCGCTGGAAGTGGCCATTGACAACAACTGCATTGATCGCTTGATCACTCGGCATCGTCCTCGTTATGTAATCTTGGAAGCCTTATGGGTGGTGCCAGAAAAATTTGCAGTGCTGTGCCGATTGCACCCCAACGTGACCTGGATTGTGCGCTTGCACAGCGAAATGCCGTTTATGGCCGGCGAAGGCATGGCCATGGATTGGATTGGTGAATACAGCCAGATTCCTCGCATGATCATAGCCTGCAATGCTCCACGCATGTTGCGTGAAACACGTTTTTATTTGGGACACCTGAATCAATGGACACAAGAGCAGACCGAGCAACAGGTCATTTATCTGCCCAACTACTATCCACAACAGTATCGCACACAACGCATAGGCAACAACAAGGATACTATAGACATCAGTTGTTTTGGTGCTGTGCGCCCTTTGAAAAATCACCTGTTGCAGGCCATAGCAGCCACTGAATTTGCCGAAAGCATAGGCAAGAAATTGCACTTCCATGTCAATGCTGGTCGTATCGAGATGCAGGGCGGGCCGGTTATAAACAATCTCAAAGGCTATTTCCAGCACTTGTGGGATCGCGGACACAGGCTGATCAATCATACCTGGACTCCTCGTGAAGAGTTTTTAGAACTTTGTGGTCGTATGGATCTGGGCATGCAGGTCAGCCTCAGTGAAACCTTCAATATCGTGGGTGCGGATCTGATCAGTCAGGGCGTGCCGTTGATCGGTACAGCAGGAGAAATACCTTGGGCAGTGCCTATGTTCTGTGCAGATCCTACCAACAGTGCCGACATGGTACAAAAACTACAGCTCAGTTGGCAATTTGCTGACATCAATGTGGCACAGAATCAGGCCGCATTAACGGCGTACACAACGGAAACTCGCCAAATTTGGCATAAATACTTCAAAGGATAACTATCATGGCAAGACAATTTCAAGTAAAAATACACAACTGGATCGATGGCGAATTGCAATCAGTGTTGATGTCATTCAACACCTTTGCCGAGGCCATACATCATGCTAGACACGGTCTACATCATTTAGCCAAAGTGTATGACCAAAATGGCTTTTTGGTACATACCGAGAACAAAGCCGGATTTGATGCCGCAACCTTGGCCACTTACGCTTGACCAAATAAATATAATATAAGCAGTAAAACGCAGTAACAATAATAATAAAAATCAGGAGCCGACGTGTCAAAAAAGAAAAATGATAACTGGATGCAGACCCTATGGCGTCCAATGATGGGCTGGATGTACATGTTGATATGTTTATTGGACATGGCTGTGTTTCCAGTGTTATGGGCCTTGTGGCAAGGGGTCAACCATGTACAGATCACACAATGGAATCCCTTGACACTTCAAGGTGCTGGCTTATTCCATATTGCCATGGGTGCTGTGTTGGGTATCAGTGCGTTTGGTCGTACACAAGAGAAGTTGGCTGGTACCGCTGTCAATCCTGAAGCCACTGTGCAGACACAAAACGTCAACATGACTGGTAATCAGTCAGGTGGCTTTGGTTCTGGATCAACCAACAACTTTAATGGCGGTGGTGGATTTGGTGGCGGTATGAGCTCGGGTGGATTTGGATCTACACCGGCTCCGGCATTTGGCAGTACCACAAGTGGTGGTTTTGGATCTACACCAGCACCAACCTTCAGCACAACACCTGCTACTACCGCTTCAGGCAAACCAGCAGGTCCAGCACAGTCATTTCCTCCAATGTAAGGGGATATAACATGAAATACATAATCGCATTAGCATTAGTGGCCTTTGTTGGCACAGCACATGCAGAAGCAGTCATGCAAAAGGTTTGTCATGAACAAAAAGGCAAAGAAATTTGCAAAACAATCAAAACTCATAAAAAAGTTGAAGGAACTCCGGTTCCAGATGCACCTGCCAAAAAATCCAAGAAAAAGTAATTGACTGCTGGTCAATAAGACAGTATAATTAAGTACTGCCATGACTACTTTGATACCCAACGGACGTGCCATCATCTTTAATTTTCCAGCCGGAGCCGGTGGGAAAATGTTGCAGAACTGTGTGGGACTCAGCCGTTACTGCGTGTTGAACCATGCAGAAGCCTTGCACTGGCAAGTCAACTATACCGGCAAGTTCGATCAGGACTACTATTATAAAAAACAATCCTGGGTCATGGCCACAGTGCCGCCTACACAAGCCAACATGCGCGAGTGGTTAACCTACGAAATAGATTATAATCAGCCACACGGATTTGAATTTACAGGATTCCAAATACAAAAAACTCCTGTGACCAATCAAGATTATTATCGTGCGGCTCAACAAGGCTTGTGGGCCACCGTCACAGTACACAATTCTGGAGCTTCTGAACACTATACCCACTATTGGCCAATTTGTCAACAGGTAGATCTGGTCAACAACCGTAGGTTCACTGATCGCAGTCTATCTTTAAAATTACCTGATCAAGAGTATGATGCTGACTGGGACACTAGAGGACGTACTCGTGGACCTTGTTTTGAATTTGACATAGACGGTAGCATTTGGCATCCCACAACCTTTGAAGCTGAACTCAGACGACTTTACGATTATCTGGGCTTTGACGACTTTGACCATGTGCGTGAAGCCTGGATTGGTTATTACGCACGATACATAAACATACACGCATGAAAAATCACTATCATACTCTAGGCGTAGAACGCTCGGCCAATGCCGATGAAATCAAACGAGCTTATAGAAAGTTGGCCAGTCAGCATCATCCCGACAAGGGCGGTGACAAGCTGAAATTCCAAGAAGTGGAGGAGGCCTATCGTACTCTCAGCGACCCTAACAAGCGGGCGCAGTATGACAATCCAGGATTTGGTCCATTTGATAACAATCCAGGATTCCAGAGTGCTACCTTTAACTTTGACTCGATATTCAACATGTTTGGTGCACAGTTCCATCCACACATGCAACGACAGCAACAGGCCCAGATGACCTTGTGGGTAACCTTGACCGACGTGGCTCAGGGCGGTCCAAGGACCATCACAGTAGGCACTGACCGTGGCACCATGGCAGTAGAGATCGACATTCCGCCGGGCATCAATGATGGTGATCGTGTGCAGTATGCCCGCATAGGTCCGGGCGGTATGGATCTGATCATTACCTTCCGCATACACAATCATCCGCGTTGGCAACGCCAAGGGCAACACTTGATCTGCGAAGAAACCATCAACCTGTGGGATCTTATCTTGGGCTGTGACATCACCATCAAGGACATATTGAACAATCAATTACAGGTGACTATACCACCTCGCACACAACCTGGCAGCATGATCCGTCTCAAGGGACGCGGGCTGAACAGCCGCCAACAGGTACCCGGGGATCTTCTGTTGCGAGTCCAGGGACGCATGCCCGATTCAATCGATCCGGAACTTTTGAACCTGATTGAACGCACTCGTGCCAAATAAATACCAAAGTCATTGCAAATATCTGCAATCTAGTGTAAAATAGTAAGAACAACAATATTAATCAAGGAATTCATGCAGAACAATCCCGAAATCGAACAGATAGTTGATGCCGCGGTCAAACTGGCCAAAGACAAAAGGCACGAATATGTCCTGACCGAGCATGTACTGTTGGCCTTGGTACGTTACAATCCCTTCAACAAGGTATTAGAAAAGTTTGGGGTCAACACGGCCATGATGGATCAGGAGTTGGATGCTTATCTTGATAGCCTGACCAATCTTGTCACTGACAAAGATATACAGCCCAGAAAGACCAATGGACTAGAACGCTGTTTCAATCGAGCATTGACTCAGGTCCTGTTTACTGGCCGCAGAACCGTGGCGACCTTGGATCTGTATCTGGCCATGCTGGCTGAAAACAACAGCCATGCTCAGTATTTCTTGCTCAAGTACGGCATCAAGAAACAGGAGTTTGTTGAATTCTGGCAACAACATTACAATCACTCGGAAGTATCGTTGAGTGCCCAACAGGCCGACGAAATCTTGAATGAACACTGTACCAATCTAACTGAACTGGCGCGAACCGATCGTCTTGAACCCATGATTGGTCGTAGCGCAGAACTGGACGAAATGATTGTTGTGCTGGCTCGCAAGTTCAAGGCCAACGTGCTCATGGTTGGTGATCCTGGCGTGGGCAAGACTGCTATCGTAGAAGGCCTGGCACAGGAAATCGTAGGCGGACGTGTGCCCGAGTTCCTCAAGGGCTCAGAAGTATGGGGACTTGAAATTGGCAATCTCCTGGCTGGATCAAAATACCGCGGTGAGTTCGAAGAAAAATTCAAAAATATTATCACAGCCCTAGACACCAAGAAAAACTGTATACTGTTTATTGATGAAGCACACACCATGAAAGGTGCCGGCAGTTCCAGCAACAGCACCTTGGACTTTGCCAACATGCTGAAACCAGTGATTACCAAAGGCAATCTCAAGGTCATAGCCAATACAACTTGGGAAGAATACTACGAGTCTTTTGAGAAAGATCGCGCACTCATGCGTCGCTTCCATAGAGTCAGCATAGATGAACCATCAGATGAAGTCACAGAACAGATCTTGATCGGACTCAGTCCAAGATTAGAATCATTCCACAATGTGTTGATTGATACCGAAGCCATGACAGCGGCTGTAGAACTGAGCCGACGTTATATACACGATCGCAAGAATCCTGACAAATCAATTGATTTGATCGACGGTGCCTGTGCTAAAGAACGTGTGCGAGATGCCGGCACGGTAACTGTTACTCGTGACATGATCATGGCACAGGTCAGCCGTGTGACCGATGTACCTCTGGATCGCTTGCAAAATGAACGCAGCACCAAGATCGTTGAGCTGGAAAGCAACATCAAGCAACGCCTGTACGGACAGGATGCCGCGGTTGATTCGGTGCTGGAACGAGTCTACATCAACTTCTCAGGCATTGGCAACGAGAAACGTCCCATTGCTTCGTTCTTGTTCCTGGGCCCTACCGGCACAGGTAAAACTGAATTGGCCAAGTTGTTGGCCGAGAATCTGGATATGAAACTGCTCAAATACGACATGAGTGAGTACCAGGAAAAGCACACTGTGAGCAGCCTGATTGGTGCTCCTCCTGGCTATGTAGGCTTTGAAGATGGCAATGTGGGTGGCGGTAAATTGATTTCAGATGTCAGCAAGAATCCTTTCTGTATACTGCTGTTTGACGAAATTGAAAAGGCACACCCTGATGTGATCAATCTCATGTTGCAGATGCTGGATGAAGCTAGAATAACTTCTGCCAATGGCAAGTCAGTGGATCTCAAAAATGCCATCATCATCATGACAAGTAATCTAGGTGCTAGAGATAACGAAAACAACAACATTGGCTTTGGACAGACGTTAGAAAAAACTGGCTCGGAAGATCGAGCCATGAAGGACTTCTTCAAACCCGAGCTACGCAATCGTATTGATCAGATCTGCCGATTCAACAAGCTGGATACCTTGGCCATCAAGAAAGTAGTGGTCAAGTTTGTAGAAGAACTACAGGCCAGCCTTGGCAATCGTAACATACGTCTGACCTTGTCCGAAAGCGTGATCGACATGCTGGTTGACAAGGGCTACGACAGCAAGATGGGTGCCAGACCCTTGGCTCGCAAGATTGATGAACTGATACGTGTACCACTCAGTAAAAAGATTCTGTTTGACCGCTTGGAAAATTGTAGCTTGATTGCCTACATGGAAGATGACCTAGTGCGTTTTGGCATGGATGATGGATCCACCTTGCCCATGGTTGATAATCAAGGCTACATAGTGCTCAATGGCTCTGAACCCACAGTATAAACTGGTCACCAAAGATCGATTGTTTTACGATCGATTTGAATACTCCATTGGATTTCATCTAGACGAAGTCAGTTGCCTGCGTGAACTGGATCATGGCTATATTGATACCATGATTGAACGCAGACGGGCCTGGAAAGAAGTTGCTCAACAGCGTTTTGCCAAGAGCAACAACACATTCAGCAACGTGATCATGACACGTCGTACCAAGGCCATCACCAATGAAACTGTGGAAAATCTACATGGTCTGGCTGATCTCCTATTGACCACCGATGCCGATTTCAAACTGGTAGTCAGCGCCAATCAGGCCTGGGTCTACACCAATGATCGAGCTCTTGTCAAGACCTTGGGAGATTTAGATTACGTAACCCATAGATCCTATACTCGAGCAGTGATCACCCGTCCAAAAGATACCATATGTCTTAAAAATCCGCAACATCAGTTCCGTAGTTATCTACGTGCAGTTAAATTGACTGACCAACAAAAAAATCAGTTGATGGCATTTTTAACCACGCAGAATGATTGGATACGCATTAGCCCTGCTCTGAGTGGCTGGTTAGTTACTCCGTTCAATCGTACACAGGACTATTTTTTTGTAGACTACAGTTCAGCCACCTGGTTGACCATGCTGAGCCTGGTACACCCAGGTCTTGTAAGAAAAACGCTAGAGATAATCCCATATAAATAATTCACTATGGCAAAAATCAATCAACAAAACTTGGTAATTACTGTCAGCAACTTGATCAAGGATTCTGATCCAGAATCTGCAATTTTAAGTGCCGATGCAGTGGAAAGTCTAGAAGCTGTGATCGCCGAATTGGCCGGTTCCGGTGTAATCGTGGAAATCCAACAGGCATGACCAACTACACTACCGTAACTCTGGTGCCCTTTATACAATGGGGTGATCTTGGCAACAGCAGCTATCAAGGTGGCAACACCTATGTGGGCAATGCTGTGCCTGCGGCCAACTACTATGGTGGACAAGGTAGCCTACAAACCATCACATTCGATGTGGATGCCCTGGTTGGAAATATTAGCATACAGGCCACCTTGACAGATCTTCCAGA
>Ga0007876_1000075_pt1 | contig 42255 bp, 51 predicted proteins | sample CryBogCBH24Aug09_FD_70958 | JGI IMG/M metagenome (GOLD analysis project Ga0007876, IMG submission 70958) | Freshwater microbial communities from Crystal Bog, Wisconsin, USA - CBH24Aug09 | ecosystem: Environmental > Aquatic > Freshwater > Lake | place: Crystal Bog, Wisconsin, USA | collected...
ATCAAGTCAAGGCGGATCAGGGGCCCCTACTGGTGGTTCCTCTTTAGCACCTCAATCTAATCCTGTCACTGGGTTTACAGGGGCTGTAGGTTCTTTAATGAACGGCGCAAACAACTTTGCGTCCAACAGCGCTCCTCAACAACAAAGCTTTAATCCTAATCAGGGCTATGGTGGCATGGGTTATGGCGGTATGAACGGCGGTTACCAAGGTGGTAACTATGGTCCGCCCCAGCCATGGATGCAACAAGGCGGTCGCGGTATGGGCGGCTTTGGCATGGGTAACGGCTATGGTATGCAAGGCGGCTATGGTGGTGGTTACGGAATGGGTGGCGGATTTGGTATGCAGCAGCAATATCAGCAGCCCCCCTGGATGCAGCGTCAGCAATATCAACAACCCCCTTGGATGCAGCAACAGCAAAACTTTGCGCCTCAACAACCAGAGCAACAGCAAAACTACCAGCAGCAACAACCCCAGCAACAACAGCCTAGTAATATGAATAGCGGGCTTGGCGGTTTAGGTTACGGCGGTTACGGTATGGGCAGAGGCGGACAACAGTACGGAGGCTTCTATGGCTAAAAATTGGATTGCAGATGCTACAAAAAATAAAGGCGGCTTGCATAAATCTTTGGGCGTCCCCAAGGGTGAAAAAATTCCGGCGGGAAAGCTGGCTAAAGCTGCTAAGAGTTCTGGTAAGGTTGGGAAGCAAGCGCGCCTTGCTGAGACTCTTAAAGGAATGAAGAAGAAATGACAATCTCCACGCTCAACTCAATGACGTCTGGTACGGCGTCGTTTAACCTCAATCTCACGGAAGCGTGCGAAGAGGCGTATGAGCGTGCGGGATATGAAATGCGTTCCGGCTACGACCTACGCACAGCACGCAGGTCACTCAATTTATTGTTTGCTGATTGGGCGAATCGTGGCATTAACATGTGGACGATTGAGCAAGGTACGATTACTTTGCAACAAGGACTGAACACATATGCCCTTCCTAACGATACTGTTGATCTACTTGATCATGTTATTCGTACGAACCCTAACGATACGTCTACTCAAGCGGACTTAACGATCACACGTATTAGCGTCTCCACATACGCAACAGTTCCAAACAAACTCAACCAATCGCGTCCTATTCAAGTATGGGTTCAGCGTTTGGACGGACAAATTTACCCAACTGGCTACACTGTTGCAAGCGCAGTGGGCACAACAGACACAACGATCACATTAACTTCTACCGCGAACATGGCATCTGCAGGTTTTGTAAACCTTGTGTCAAGCGGAGTTACGGAAACAATTTACTACAACAACATATCAGGGAATACCCTAGGTAATTGTTTTAGGGGGCAGAACGGCACAACGGCTGCAAGCTTTCCTGTTGGTGCGACTGTTAATGTACCTAATCTTCCAGCCATCACAGTTTGGCCCACACCAGATAACGTACAGACCTATCAGTTTGTGTACTGGCGCATGCGCAGGACGCAGGACGCGTCTCAGTACGGCAATAACGTCATGGACGTACCTTTTAGATTTGTGCCAGCAATGGTGGCAGGCTTGGCTTATTATGTGGCGCTTAAAGTGCCAGATGGTATGGACCGTTTGCAAGTGTTGAAACAGCAGTACGATGAGTTCTGGGAACTCGCCGCTTACGAAGATCACGAAAAGGCTGCTTTGCGCTTAGTGCCGAGGCAGATGTTCATAGGTGGTGGTATCTAAATGGGCAATCGGTTTTCATCCGGCAAGAACTCGATTGCCGAGTGTGATCGGTGCGGATTCCAATTTAAGCTGCGCTTACTTAAGAAAGAGGTCATCAAGACAAAAACGTATGATCTCAAAGTTTGTCCGCAGTGTTGGGATCCTGATCAACCACAGCTTCAATTGGGTATGTATCCGGTAGATGATCCGCAAGGCGTCAAAGATCCAAGACCGGACACAACCTACATAACTTCTGGACTTAGCGGTTTGCAGGTACAACAGGGCAACGGAACAAGCGTCTTGCAAAATGGTGAGAATGAAGGTGGTAGTCGGATCATTGAATGGGGCTGGAATCCTGTAGGTGGTTCGGAGTTTTTTGATTCACGGCTTACGCCAAACAATTTGGCTTTGACCGTTGCAATAGGTACAGTTACAATCGCTACAACTTAGGAGCACACAATGGCTAAGAAACATGAAGACGAAGCAGAAGACAAAAAACTAATCAAGTCTATGCTTAAAAAAGAAGAGAAGAAACTTGGCGTCAAAAAGATGGCTAAGGGCGGCGTTACTGGTAAATCAATGCGCGCTGTTGGTCGCAATTTAGCACGTGCACAAAACCAGAAACCTGGGAGCAAGTAATGGCTAAATTTAGTATGAAAAAGGGTGGCAAAGAAGTAGGTCCAGCTTCGTTATATGCGCAAGCACATAACATGAAAGGTAATATTATTAATGGACAAGAGGCTGTTCATTATGCTACTGACCCAAATACAATGCGTGCAGACGAGTCTACTCCTGGGGGCATGCCCGCAAGACGCGTAAGTTTAGGCAACATTACAAATGGTCCTAAAAATACAGGGATTGAAACTCGTGGCAACGGTGCAGCAACTAAAGGCCGCATCGCTAGGGGACCAATGGCGTGACCTACACTGAGCTTGTAACTGCAATTCAGTCTTATACGGAAAATCAATTTCCGACTGTATACCTTGCTGATGGAACGACGGAGTCTAGCACTACGCAGCTCAATCGTTTCATCGAGCAGGCTGAGCAACGTATTTACAATACGATTCAGTTTCCAAGTCTTCGCGCTAATGTGACCGGAACAACGACAGCAGGCAACGCCTATTTGTCTTGTCCTAACGATTTCTTGTCGGTTTATTCTGTGGCGGTTTATCCAACCACAGGCGCCAATGCTAACCAGTACACATACCTTATCAATAAGGATGTAAACTTTATACGGGAAGCATTTCCTGGTACGAACTCGGCGTACTATCAACAACCCCAGTACTATGCTTTGTTTGGTCCTCAATACAATAATGTTGCCGAACTAAGTTTTTTACTAGGACCTACACCTGATCAGGCGTATAACGTAGAACTGCATTACTATTACTACCCGCCCACAATTATTCAAGGCGCCATTACAGGCACAGCTATTACGGCTGCGGGTACAGGCTATACAAACGGTACATATTATGATGTGCCCGTAACCTATAACGCTACACAGCCGACCAATGCGGGCGGAGCAATTAACGGAAATTCTGCTGTTGCAACTGTTGTGGTAGCGGGCAATGTGGTCACAAGCGTCAACATTACCAATGGAGGAGCGCTTTACACTGTTGGAGATGTTCTGACAGTATCTGGCTCTTATATTGGATCAAGCGGTTCAGGATTTACTTTTAACGTTTCTGCAGTATCTAATTCAACAGGGACTACATGGCTTGCAGACAACTATGACTCCGTACTTCTTTACGGCTGCTTGGTTGAAGCTTACACATTCATGAAGTCTGAGGCGGACATCATTGCGGGCATTGATGCCAAATATAAAGAAGCGCTTATGGAAGCCAAGCGTTTGGGCGACGGTCTGGAAAGACAAGACGCCTATCGTTCTGGTCAATATCGTCAGAAGGTGACATAAAATGGCATTTACTGGCAACTGGACTTGCGATGTATTTAAAACAGGAATGCTGAACGGCGTGTACAACTTCACGTCCGGTAATTTCTACATTGCACTTTATACAAATGCGGCGACACTTAATCAGACCACACAGTCTTACACCACTGCTGGAGAGACAAGCGCTACAGGTTATACGGCAGGGGGGCAGTTGCTAACAGTGACCACTACACCGACAACAGGCGCTAGTGGGGACACGGCTTATGTTTCTTTTTCTAATGCGGTTTGGACTGGGACAATCTCTGCACGCGGGGCGCTTATTTATTTGAATAACGGCACAACAAATCCGGCAGTTTGTGTTTTAGATTTTGGTTCTGCAAAGACTTCTACAAACACTTTTACGGTGCAGTTCCCCGCTGCAACCAACACATCAGCAATTATCAGAATTTCTTAGGAGTCACAATGGCTAACGAAGTACAAGGATGTGGAGATTACGCAGTAGCTACGCTCCATACAAATACAAAAGCAGACAACCCAGTTGGCTTAGAAGGCTTTTGGACTATGACTTGCCGTGACGCAAACGGTAATGTGAAGTGGGAAGAAGGGTTTGAGAACCAGGTTGTACAGGTTGGTAAGATTCTAATGATGAACACCACTTTGTATACTGCTTCTGGCTATACGCTTGTTGGACCTTATCTTGGTCTTATTGCTACAAGTACAGGGTATTCACCTACAGACACAATGTCTTCTCATTCAGATTGGACAGAGTTTACGAACTATACCGTTGGTGGTTCTGCCGTTCGCGGCACAGCAGTGTTTGCTACTGCTACAGGCAATAACGTAACGACTTCAGGCTCTAACATTGTGACGAGTTCTGCAACGGCTATTACTTACACAATCACAGGTTCTGGCGGTACGATTACAGGATGTTTCTTGGTTACAGGTACAGGCGCAAGCTCAACACAAAGCTCAACAACTGGAACTCTTTGGAGTGCAGGTGGATTTGCAGTAGCTAAGACAACAACCGCTGGAGACACAGTCGCTGTCACTTATAGTACAACCGCTACGTCTTAAGGATTATGAATGGCTTTTGTAGTTGCGGATCGCGTTCAGGAGAATGGCACTGTAGCCACGGGCACAGGCTCGGTTAATCTATCGGGCGCAGTAAACAGCTTTCAGACATTTTCTAACGGGATTGGTAACGGCAACTCCACTTATTACACAATCGTAGATCCTACTGCGGCTACTTGGGAAGTTGGGATTGGTTCTTATACTTCCTCTGGTAATACGCTATCTCGCACAACGGTGCTGTCTAATAGTTCAGGAAACACTTCGCTGATTAGTTTTAGCACATCAGATACACTGACGGTGTTCTGTACATACCCTGCCGAAAAAGCCGTAATTCAAAACATTAGCGGGCTTACTACAAATCCCGCTTATACTGCTACAGCTAGTATTTCAAGTCCATCAAGTACGGGCGTATATAACTACGGCACACTAACATACCAAGATACTAATATAGTTTCCGAGTTTTCCGGCAATTTTAATGGCTATATTTATGCCGCTATACAAAATCAAAGTGCTGGCGGAATTGCTTCCACAGACTATGCTATTTATAACAACCTTGGCTACTATGTCAACGCGGGCATTAACAGTTCTGGGTATGGAGCTTTTAGTGGAACGGGATCTACAAGTGGATCATCAACAACTCTAACCATATCTGCGGTAACAACAGGTAATTTGCTTTATGGCGCTTCGCTTACTGGCACAGGCATTACCGCAGGGACAACAATTACTACGCAATTAACATCGACTGGAACAGCATCAGCTTCTCCAACTTGGGTTAGTGGGGGAACCACAGGAACAAGCCAACTATATGTATCTTCGCTTTCTGGTATTGCAATTGGGTATCTTATTTCTGGTACAGGAATACCAGCAGGAACGTTTGTAGGCAGCTTTACTGCGACAGGCAACGGCATTAATCTTGTTACTGCAGCACTAGCTTCTGTAAACACAACAACGAATGCTTCTGGTACATATAACTTTTATGTACCTGGGGGAGTGGGCACTTACACAATGAGTGCTGCTATGACGGTATCAAGTACAACTATTACCGCACAAGTATTAGGTTCTTTTAACCAGCCTAATAATGGATACCTTTACTCGTATAGCGGTGATCTTGTTGTTGGAACATATAGCGCTAATAGTTATCGTATTGTTACAAACAATAATGCTATTGATGCAATAACAGCAGGTATAAATAATCAAATTGCATTTAATGGATCTTACGGTACTGCAGGTCAAGTTCTTACTTCTCAAGGACCATCTGCCGCGCCTACTTGGTCTAGCTCGGGTTATCCGCCAGCATTAAATGTAACAGTGCAACAAAATTTTGGAGGTTTCTTATAAATGGCTGCTAATACTTCACCAATCTTTCCGGTCTTTCCTATTGTTGGGATTGCAACGCTAACTTCGGCTACTGCGATTACTTCCAGGGCTAACATTACCGGCACAACTGGCTTGGTTCAATTGACTGCAACTTCTACCAATGGAACAAAAGTAGATGCAATTACGGTCACTGCCAAGGGTACGACAGTAGCTAATATTGTAGATATTTGGATTTATAACGGCACAACTTCGTTTTTGTACGCTGAAATCCCAATATCTGCTGTTACTCCAAGCACAACAGTTCAAGCTTTTCAGACAACGGTTCCTTTTAACAATTTAGTTTTGCCACCAACTTATCAACTATATATTTCTGAGCAGGTGGGTACTACAAGTGCAGACTTAAACATTGTTGCATTTGGAGGTCAATACTAATGTCTTTTCCAGGTCAGTCTTTTCAATTCAATCAGACTGTGCCGGTGGTACAGGCAACGACTCCGTTTGTGGTTAACTCCCAGACGGTCTCATATAGTTATGTAATACCCCAAGGTTCTAGTGTTATGAGTACAGGGCCAGTAAGCATAGCAAGCGGTGTAACAGTTACGATCTCTAGCGGTTCTCGCTGGGTTGTTTTGTAGGATAAATATGGCATACGGCACATTAGCAATAGACACAATCCAGTCCAGTACAACGGGTACACCTACTCAGTTCCAGGATGGATCGGGTACGCAAATTGGTACGCTTGCAAGGGCATGGGTGCAATTTGCAGGGGCAAGTGGAACTCGTAATGGTTATTTTAATGTTAGTTCAGTTACTAGAAATTCAACAGGAAATTACACAGTTAATTTTACAAATGCAATGCCTAATGCTAATTATAGTGCGGTAGCCGCACTTGATAGTGGTGCTGTTGTTCGAGTTCCAACTTATGTAACAAGTTCAGTAACTGTGTTAACTTACAACACATCGTTTGCATCTTTCGATGCTACAACTGTTTCTGTTGCAGTATTTAGCTAAGGACTAACAATGACTTGCACAATAAACGCATCCACTACAAACAATCTTCAAGTATCAGCGGATGGCTCAGGGATACTTAACATCCAAAGTAATGGCGTAAATACTAATGCACAGGCTTGGGTGCAATTTACTTGCCCAACTGGTACTGTAACTGTAAACCGTTCGTACAATGTTAGTTCTGTTACTAGATTAAGCCAAGGAGCTTATACAATTACTTTTTCAAACGCATTGCCTAGTTCAAGTTATTCAGCAGTAGCTTCAAGTTCAAATCTTCAGAATAATACTAACGGTGGTTTTGCTCAAGTATTTTCTAATCCAAACGTAGGCGATGTGGCTCCAACTACAACTAGTTTTGTTGTTGGTTGCAGAGGTTTATCGGGCGCGGCTTATGATGCAGATTATTTATGCGCGGTAGTTTTTGGTTAAAAAGGAATAAAAATGAAAGTAATCATATACACAAACACAAATGGAAATGTCTCGGTATGCGTACCCACAGGCGAACTCGATATTCAGACGGTACTGACCAAGGACTGCCCAAGCGGTGCAATTATTGTGGATGACTCTACTTTGCCACAAGGTACAGATGCCCAATTCTTTGACTCATGGAAACTAAACAGCACAACGGTATCTGTAGATATTCCTACTGCCATAGCACACCAAACCAAAGCTTTGAATAACTTGGCTTATACAGAGGCACAGCACCGTGCGGCTAAAGTGGGAGCAGGGCTTGCTAATGTTATGTCAGATTCAGACTGGGCTACGGCGCTAACTACTGCTCGTGCGGCGGTAACGGCATCCACAACAACAGCTCAACTGGTAGCGGCAATAGCACCTATTCAATCAGCAATAACAGGTAACGCACTATGAGTATTACCCTGGACGGTAGCAATATATTAACAGGCGGTCTGATTAACTCTGGCACTGCTCAGGCTAGTACGTCCGGTACGGCTATTACGTTTACTGGGATACCTAGTTATGCCAAGCGTATTACTGTGATGTTTAGCGGTGTTAGTACAAGTGGAACATCAAATATATTAATTCAAGTTGGTTCAGGCTCTGTGATTACAACAGGATATACAGGGCAATATAATTTTTATTCTCAAGGAAGTTCAAGCTCGGGTGGAACTCTTAGTGCTGGCTTTTTAACGATTAACAATAATGCTTCAGGTTTAAATTACGGTTCTGCCGTTATTTACAACATTAGCGGTAATACTTGGGTATGTTCTACAAACATTTCATTAACTGTGAGTGGTTATGTAACAAACACAAACGGAATAATTGCTCTTTCTGGAGTTCTTGATCGAGTAGTAATTACAACCGTCAACGGCACAGACACATTTGACGCTGGTTCAATAAATATCTTATACGAATAATGTTTGGCTACGCCGCATTCGCCCAACCACCCTTTGCTTCCCTAGGGTCAACTCAGTACATCATAACGATTACTCAGAACGTTGGGTTTGCGGATACTCCGACCATTACCGCCAATTTCCCATTGGCTTTATCAGAGCCTTTAATCTTTACTGACTTTAACAGCGAGATTGACACCTATATTGAAGGTATCGGTGAGCCAGTATCTTTTGCCGATTCAAATACTCAGCAGTCCTCATTCCTTGAGACGCGCTCAGAGAACTTCAGCTTTGCCGATTCCAATACGCAGTCTTGGGCTTTTGTTAACTCTATCTCAGAAAGCCTGATATTCGCAGACTCAAGCACCCAGACTTCAGCTTTCCTCCAGTCTATTACCCAGAACTTCAGCTTAGCAGATACTCCAACTGCAACTGTCAACACATCGGTCAGCATAACGGAGACATTCCAGTTAAGTAGCATCCAGAGCATCCAGTACAACGCGGTCTACTCCATCACGGAGAACCTGTCTTTTGCCGACAATGTGGCGCCAACATCATATTGGATTAAAATAGATGATACTCAGATAGCGTCTTGGGCGGCGATTAATGACACGCAGTCAGGGACTTGGACAAAGATTGACAACACGCAGACTGTAGCTTGGACGCCCATTACAGACACCAACACGCCAAACTGGACAACCATCAATGACACTCAGTCCGTAATTTGGACTAAGATAAATAACTCGCAATAAGGACACACCATGTCAAGTACGTATTCATCAGATCTACGCATCCAGCTTATGGGTACAGGCGACCAAGCCGGTACTTGGGGTGCGACTACAAACAATAATTTCCAATACATCTTTGAGCAAGCCATTGCCGGGGTGCAAACCGTATCTGTAACTGCTACCCCCCAAGCACTGACTTACCTCAACGGCGCGACCGCTACGCTGTCTAACAACCAAGCAATTGCTGCAGCATTGATACTAACAAACGGCGGAGTGAACGCTAACTTCACAATTACAACGCCGAGTGGATCACAAAAGTTATACATTATTTACAACAACACTTCGTATACTGCCACTATACAGGTGACAAGCTCTTCTGGGGCAACAATAGCCATTCCTGCAGGAGTGACAACAACGGTCTATACAGACGGCACAAACTTCTATGCGGCAAATACTGGTACGGTTGGGGCTTATGGTGTTAATGGCGCGCTGACTGTAACAGGTAACGCATCGGTTGGGGGCACTCTTGGAGTAACAGGCAATACAACACTGAGCGGCACTTTAGCCGTTACAGGTACAACAACACATACAGGCGCGGTTACGCTTAGCGGAGGCGGCACAACAACCACCCCATCTACTGGGGATAACTCTACCAAGATTGCAACAACAGCGTTTGTACAAAGTGCGGCGATATCTTTAGCTACTATCTACCCTGTGGGTTCTATCTACATGAATACCAGCAGTAGCACTAATCCTGCTACGTTGTTTGGTTTTGGTACATGGACAGCGCTTGCTCCTGGACAGATGCTACTTGGTAATGGTGGAGGATATACCGCAGGTGCGACTGGCGGTTCTGCAACGACTACGATTAGTCTCTCAAACTTACCTCCTCACGATCACAGTATTAATGACCCTGGTCATCAGCACATTACAGGAGCTTATTATGGAGGTACCATATTACCTCCTGGTCCGTCTTATAGTAATATGGGAGCGTATGACTACCAAGTTAGTGGTGCTGCTGGTTTAGCGTTATCTTCAACTACAAGTATCTCAGTAAACACCACTCAAAAGAGTGGTTCCGCTTTCCCCAACACCGCAATGACGACAATCTCCCCGTATTTGGTTGTTTACATGTGGCAACGCACAGCCTAAGATGGAACCCATAAGTATTTGCCTGGGGCTTCTCTCTGCTGTCAAGCAGGGCGTAGCTATGTACAAGGAATACAAGTCAGTAGGCAAAGAAGCTTATGGGGTTATGCAGGAGATCTCAACCGGGCTTGGATCGTTCTTTGAGCACAGTGAAAAAGCACAGGCAGAGATAAAAGAAAAGGAAAAGAACCCACCAAGGGGCAAGTCAATTCAGGCGCAGGCGCTAGAAAATATCATGGCGCGTAAACAGTTGCAACAAGCCGAGTACGATCTGCGCCAAACATTGATATACGATACGCCCCCCGAACTGGGCGCCATGTGGGAAGAATTTCAAGTCGAACGAGCCAAGTTAACAAAAGACAAAGCCAAGTTCGATGAAGCTCAAAAAAAAAGGATCGACAAGAAGCCCTGGAGCGGCGTGTTCAGCGCGATCAACGAAACCTTCGCGTCGCCCTTGTCGGGAGTTTACTTGTCATCGTGTTGACCATTTTTGGTTTGATGTACTACATTCGGGATGACTACGAAAAGCGCAAACTGGACGACCCTTGGTACATAGAGTTTAAAAAGAAGTTTAACGACAATGGCAAAGAAATCGAGTGTTATAAAATCTTTCGTGAAACTGGGTATCTTCCTAAGTATTGTCCTGGTTAGCGGTTGTAAAGATCGCTACCGTTATCACTGTCAAGACCCTAAGCATTGGAATGATGAAGACTGTAAACCACCTTATTGCGTTGCTACGCAAACTTGCCCCGAGTATTTCGACAAGCCCCCGAATGCAAAAAACAACTGAACAATTAGATGCCGAAACCAAGCGCTTTGTTATCAGGGCGTTTAGCATTGCGTTGGTCTTTATTGTTATATTGTTTGGGTACAGTATTGTCTACACAGAACAACCCCTATTTAACGAAGCCCCTGCTGACAAGCAGATCTTTACAGTATTAACCCTAGTAGGAGGGCAACTGCTGACTATACTAGCTAACTATATTTCCAAAGGTTCTGCGCCTCCATCAATCACACCTACAACATCTTGCACGCCCACAACGTCAAAAACTTTTACGCCGACAACTTCTTCTCCACATTTTGGTAACCCCAATGATAGGCCAGCGCTATGAAATATGTTATTGCTATTGTTCTTTTTTGTAGCTTTGTGGGTGGTGTGTATGAGTATGGACATCATCAAGGTTATGCCGAGTCCCAAGCTGAGATGATTGAAAAAATTGCAGAAAGTAACGCCAAAGCGCGGGAAACAGAAAATAAATTAAACACCCAAGTCGCCGACCTCTCAACCCAACTTGTAAAGGTACAAAATGAAGCTCAGAAACAAATTGCTAAGCGTGATGCTGACATTGCCAATGGTAAGCTGCAGCTTTATGTCCGTACCAAAGGCACAGTATGTCCCACCACAAATGCCCCCGCTACCAGCGGACCTGACACCTCAACAGCCCAACTTGACCCAGCGTTTGCTCAGTCTCTTGTCAGGGTCACCGACGACGGAGACACCGCAATCCGCAAACTCAACGCCTGTATCGCAACCTATAATCAAGTAAAGGAATTAATCAATGGAAGCACAACAACTCGCTGAAGCAGCAAATATTGATTTAGGTCATGCTGAGGCGCTTATGCCCGGCATGGAAGCCGCCATTCAACATGCAGAACTCAATACTCCAGAACGCCTAGCGGCTTTTATTGCGCAGTGTGGGCATGAATCAGGTGGATTTAAATTCTTTGAAGAAAACTTGAACTACAAAGCTGAGTCGCTTATTCGCACTTGGCCCAGCCATTTCAATGAGGAGAATGCCAATGAATACGCGCATAACCCAGAAAAAATCGCAAACCGGGCATACGCTAACCGCGGCGGAAATGGAGATGAGGAATCGGGTGATGGCTGGGCAAATCGAGGCAGAGGCGCGATCCAGCTTACCTTTAAAAACAACTATGAAGAATGTTCCCGTGACTTGGGATACGATTTCGTATCAAATCCTGATGCTGTCTCAACGCCTGAAGGCGCGCTTATCACTGCGGCGTGGTTTTGGAAAAAGAACAATTTGAACCATCATGTTGATAACAATGATTTCACAGGATTGACGAAAGCCATAAATGGTGCGACAATAGGGTTCGAGGATCGCATGGCCCGCTTCAATCATGCTATGACCGTTTTTGCGTAAACGAGGTAGTTGTGCCATTAACCAAACTCGAATTTAGACCGGGCGTTAACCGAGAAGCCACGACTCTCGCTAATGAGGGTGGTTGGTACGACTGTAATAATATTCGTTTTCGTTCAGGCTATCCCGAAAAGATTGGTGGGTGGGTAACCGATACCGGCACAGAGTCCACGACCCAAATAGCAACATACCCCGCAGCAGATCAAAACCTTCCCACCGCAACACCCCCTACCACATCAGGCTACAACACAGCGTCTTTCTGGGGAGTTTGCCGTAACTTATGGGCATGGTTAAACCTTGCCGGTTACAACTTATTAGGTCTTGGCACTAACCTAAAATACTATATTCAAAACGGTATTGGCGGAACTTTTTATGACGTTACACCCATACGCACAACTACAACGCACACTGCCACTTTTGCGGCGACCAACGGTTCTACAACTATTACAGTTACCGATTCGGCTAACGGTGCACAGGCTGGAGATTTTGTAACTTTTAGCGGCGCTGTGTCCTTGGGCGGTGTTATAACGGCTTCGGTGCTTAATAGAGAATACCAAGTTGTTGCCATTACAGGCGCAAATACATACACCATAACAACCAGCGTTGCAGCAAACAGTAGTGATTCAGGAAACGGCGGAACCTTAGTAGTTGCAAACTATCAAGTTAATACAGGTAGTTCAATATACACGCAAGCGCTAGGTTGGGGTGCAGGCGGATGGGGCGGAGCTACAACAGGGCTTTCTTCAACAGGTTGGGGGCAACCGGCATCTTCTGGGGTGGGCGAACAACTTCGCTTGTGGTCATCCGCTAATTATGGACAAGATTTAATCATCAATCCAAGCGGCAGCCAGATGTATTATTGGGCGGTGAACGCGACGGCGACTACATTTGATAGGGCGCAAAACTATACCGCCAGTGCGACTATTACAACATCAACAGGCACCTTCACTTGCGACTCTACCACGCCAAGCTTGGTTAACTATGTGATGGTGTCCGATGCGTCGGACTTTGTAATTTGTTTTGGATGTAATGATCCATCAGGCGTTGTGGGTCCGACATACCTTGATCCTATGTTTGTACGTTGGTCTGATCAACAAAACGCAGGGGTTTGGAACCCAACAGCAACGAATCAGGCGGGCAGCTACCGGTTGTCTCAAGGATCGCAAATTGTTTCTGCTATACCTGCTCAGCAAGGTATTTTAATTTTTACAGACACGACTGTTTATATCATGCAGTACGTTGGCACGCCTTATGTCTGGGGCTTCCAACCAATGGCGAGCAACACCTCTATCATGGGTCCCAATGCAGCCGCCAACATTAATAACATTGTGTACTGGATGGGGTATAACAAGTTCTATTATTACAACGGTACAGTACAAACCCTACCCTGTGCAGTTCGTGAATATGTGTTTGACAACATTAACTTGTCTCAATCTGCGCAAGTCTATGCAGGTACCAACGAAGCGTTTAACGAAGTATGGTGGTTCTACCCATCTGTTACTGGGCGCAATAGCGACGGCTCGCTGGGTACTTTTACGCCGTCTAACCCTAACACGCTAACTGATTCTTATGTGATTTACAACTACGTAGACCAAACGTGGTACTACGGCGCTATGCAACGCACTGCGTGGCTTTATTCGCCCCTTAGACAGACACCCGTGGCAACCAATTATTATGGGCAATTGACGTATCAAGAAAACGGTGTGAACGATGGAACGACTAACCCAGCTAGTCCTATTAATGCTTTCATCCAAAGCTCTGATTTCGATATTGGTGACGGTAATAATTTTGGTTTTGTGTGGCGTGTTGTTCCTGATATAAACTTTACGGGATCGTACAACCCCAACCCAACGGTCAATCTGACACTTCTTCCAAGACAAAATCCTGGAGCTAATTACGGCACTTCCAACAATCCAGGAATAACCAGTCAGCAAAACTATACGCAAGAACGCGAGTACTTGATCCAGACTTTTACGCCGCAAATCTATGTCAGGGCAAGAGGACGCCAAATGGCGCTTAAGATTCAGTCTACAGGTTTGGGCGTGCAGTGGCAGTCAGGCGCGCAGCGCTTGGACATTCGTCCTGACGGGAGACGTTAATGGCAGTTGTTCCAAAGCTAAACTCAACCCAAGTACCGGCAGTTCCTCAACTGCCTACGCCTCCTACGGCTTACGACCAGAATCAACAGACACAGTTAACCAACGTGCTGCGTCTGTATTTCCAACAATTGAACACAGTAGTTAGTGTAAACGCCAACAATGAAGCTTCTAACTCTGTTCTTACCTGGTTGAACCAATGAGCTTCTATCAAAACATTATCCCTAATCAGCTTGCGCAGGCGGCGGTTACAACATCTACTACCACGGTTTACACCGTTCCTGTGTCTACAAGAACTATAATTAAAGACATCAACATCACGGCGACAAGCAGTATCACGGTCACAATTTACTTTGTCCCAAGTGGTGGCACAGCAGGCACAGGCAATATTTTCTTGGATGTGGTGCCAGTCAATTCAGGCAGTTCTTATTTTCATTGGGTAGGCACACAAGTTTTATCAGCAGGCGCCACGATACAAGTTGTGGCATCAGGTACAGGCGGTAACATTTTTATTAGTGGTGGCGAAGCTACCTAGGAGTTTATTATGGGTATGTTTGACAATATGTCTTTTGGTGAGAAGCTGCTTGGATTAGCAGCTTTAGGTACTGTGGGAGTGATGACAGGTGGCGCAGGAGATGCGGCAATACTTGGCGGTGCAGGAGATGCTGCAGGTGCAGATTTAGCCGCTTCTGGAACAGCAGGGGGTATGGCTAATATGGGCGGTTCTGCCTTAGCTACCGGCGATGCGGCAACTACAATTCCAAGTGGTGTAGCCAGTATGGGTACGCAAGGAGCGGGGGTTACAAATGCTGCCGCAGCTGCGGCAGATACAGGCGCTGGGGCCGGAGTGTCTTCTACTGCCAGCAACCCTTCTTACTGGGAACAGTTTAAAAATTCTAATTTTGTAAATAACATGACAACCCCCGCTGCTGGTGCAACAGGTACATGGGGAACAGGTGCGGGATATGGCCCTGCAGGACAAGCCGCTATGATTGGCGGCGGAATAGCCGGAATAAACTATTTAAATAGAAGACCGCCTGTGCCTGGAGTTCCTGCAGATACAGGTCCGCTTAGCAAACTGTACGGCGCGCAGGGTGTGCAGTACCCTAACAATTACGGTGGATATCCAACGCAACATGCAGCAGGTGGTGGGCTGATGCAATTGACAGCTAACCCAAATCCTCCTATGGCGTATAACATGACGCCAACTTATAACAGCGCAACAAGCACGCCGGTACCTCAGTCTGTTCTTCACTACGCATCAGGCGGAGCAACACTATCAGACGTAACCGCACCTGCCCCAAGTTCTGGCGCGTACGATCAATACAGCGCTTACCTACAAGCCGCGCAAGCTGCACAAGACCAACAAGTTGCACAACAGCAAGCACAACAAGCTGCGCAACAACAGTCCATGATGCCGGGGCCTTCTATCGCTGCAGCTAGTGGTGGTATGATGAATTTTGCACAAGGCGGCATTTCTGATCTAGGTCATTACTCAGACGGAGGGCAGTTGCTCAAAGGTCCTGGTGATGGCATGTCGGATTCCATTCCAGCTACGATTGCAAATAAGCAACCTGCACGTTTAGCTAACGATGAGTTTGTAGTTCCAGCCGATGTTGTTTCACACTTAGGAAACGGCTCATCTGATTCCGGCGCTAAGAAACTCTACGACATGATGGACAGAGTAAGGCGCGCTCGAACAGGTTCGCCTAAACAAGCCAAAGCCATTCACCCAGATCGGTATATGCCCGGATGAAAATTGAACTAGTCCCCCAACAATTAACCGCCCAAGTATTTCCTTTGGTGGCTAAGTTTTTTGAACGCACTATTCCTTATAGTGGCGGGGACTATTCTTTAGAACAAATTCAAATGGCAGTCAATCAAGGCGGATGGTCTTTAGTTGTTGCATCTGACGAAACAGGCATAGTTGGCGCAATGACGCTGGTTTTTATGAACTACCCAAATGACAGAATTGCTTTTGTGACAAGCACCGGTGGTAAAAATATCTGCACTAAAGACTCACTTATGCAATTAAAAAATATTGTTCGCGCGATGGGCGCAACAAAGCTTCAAGCAGGAGGGCGGGATTCCGTTACGCGCATGCTTGCATCATTCGGATTTAAAAAACGGTACACAGTAGTTGAGACTACTATTTAGGAGTAACTTGTGAATTTATTATTTAAACTACTTGACCCACGCAGTATTATTGCGCAGTTCACTTTATACGCGGGAGGCGGAGGAAGTACTCCTGCAGCTACCAGTCAAACAAATACGGTGTCAAGTATTGCTCCGTGGGCACAGCCAGGAGTTGAACAGCTTATCTCCACAGGTTTGCAAAACGCCTATCCGAATTACAACCCCAGTACAGGACAGTTAGGCGCTCAAAACGGCTATACACCTTTTGACCCGACCAATACGTCAAATCCTGCAATGATGCAAGCCTATAGTGCAGGGCAAAATACAACCGCCGGTTTCTCACCCTTGCAACAACAGTCGTTTAATACAGCGGCTAATATGCAAGTACCCGGGCAATATAACGCGGCAACAGGACTAAATACACAAGCCGGATATGGGGCACTTGGCACAACGGGCCAAGCTAATATGTATGGGCAAATGGGCGCTATGGCTGGAAACAGCTATGGCATGAATGCTCAAAATGTAAATGGGATGCCTTCTTCCACGGTTCAAAATTACATGAACCCCTATTTACAAAATACGTTACAGCCGTCGCTTCAATTACTTAACCAACAGTACGGCATGCAAAATGCCGCTAACAATGCACAAGCAACACAAGCCGGAGCTTTTGGCGGTTCCCGTATGGGCGTGCAAAACGCGCTTACTAATCAAGCACAGAACTTAGCAACAAACCAATTAGTTGGCAACGCATACAATCAAGCATATAACACCGCTAACACCAACATGCAGACTGCGGCTAACTTGGGTATCCAAGGCGCACAAGCGGGGCTTGCCGGTATCGGCGCACAACAAGCAGGATACAACTCTGCAGGTGCGGCGGGTTCTAACTTATCAAATATTGGTACTGCACAACTGGGCGCCCAACAAAGCGTGGCAGGATTGCAAAACGCGTACGGTGCGCAACAGCAACAGCAGCAACAAAACGTTCTTAATGCTGGTGCACAAAACTACAGCACCATGCAGGCATACCCCATGCAGCAATTGCAGCAGTTGGAAGGACTCTACACAGGAGCGCCAACAAACACAACTACACAGAATTACCAAGCGGCGCCAAGCACTGTATCTCAAGTTGCCGGTCTAGGTATGGCTGGTTATGGTTTGAGTCAATTAGGTAGTGGGTCTAACCCACAATCTGCCACACCTGCTGCCAAAGCTAAAGGTGGACGCATTAAAGAATTTGGTATTGACAAGTTGTCCGCAAAGAACCTTGAATCTTTTAAAGAAGGTGGCATTACTGGTGGGCGCATGGAAGATGGCACTCGCCGGTTTGATATTGCGGGTTCCGTAAAAACAACCGCCCCTACCAATTCAGATGATAGCGGGCTTTTCACTGCTGCTGATTATTCTTTGGGTACGCAAGATCCACGTTTGTATAGAGACAGCACGCTTAACACGGCTCAAAAATTTAATCCCACACAACTTCAATTACTTCAGCAAAACCCCAGTTCTGGCACAAATTTTACAGGTTATCCAAATGCTAACTCAGGCGCTGTTCTTGGGGGGCAGCAGTATCCCAAACTAAGCCAAAACGTACTAGCTCAGTTTTTGCAAGCCCAACAAAACTTGCCTGATGCAAGTCCTGCCGCAAACAGTAACACAAGTATGGATAATCTTGCTGCTGCGGGAGCAAATACAGCTTCTACAGAGACTCCACCTACCCCCTACAAGCCACCTCAAGTTGGCTTACCTTCCTTATTATCAACAAACTCTATGACTCCAGAGCAAGCTAAACAAGCAAGCTTGCAGTTTTATAATCCTGCAGACTCGCAAAAAGCATGGGAACAAGAAAAAGCGGATTTGCAGCAAGATATTTTAAATAATAAAGCGGCTAGGCAGGAGATGTACAAAAACCGTCCTGTCCTTGGTAAAAAACAAGAAGAGCTTTTAGATAAAGCAGAGGCTAAAGACGATAAAAAATTATCAGATTTAAGAGCTTCCAGTTGGTTGGAAGCCGGTTTAGCTGTGCTTGGCGGGACGTCTCCTAACGGTCTTATTAATTTGTCTAATGCTAAAGAAGGACTCAAGTCTTACAAGGAAGGCCTTAAAGATTTGGATAAAGCTAAAGATGTTAGAGATCAAGCACGCGGACACATTGAGGATATGCGTAATGCACAGCTTATTGGCGACCAGAATGCAGAACAAACAGCAAACGAAAATTTTTCCGATAAGCTGCATACATATAACATGCACCTGTTGAACGCACACGACAATATGTCTGGCGTTTCTGCGGGAATATCATCGGGCATCTTTGGTAGAAGTCAAGATACAGCAGCCGCTAATGCGCGAGCTAACTTAGGTGCAGCGACTGAAGTTACTAAAACAAATGCGCTACTTCAACAACCTCCAGAACAAATTCGCTCAGCTCTATATTTGGGTAATGGTGACGCACTCAAAGGTATAAACATACTACAAGAAGCTATGCGAGATAAAACAGGTGTCGGACTTGTAACTGCGTTGGAAGGAATTAACACAAAACGCGAAGCGGCAATGCAGCCTGCGATTACAATGCAACAGCTGCTAGATGAAATTAAACAGTATCAGTCATCAAGCGGTTTAGGTTCCTTGCCTACGGGTCAACCCAATGCAACAGCACCTAGGTCAGCTTCGACTAGTTGGGGTAAGTTTCAACAAGTTACAGGTCCTTAAAACATCATGCCACTCTATAGCATACAAGCCCCAAACGGGCAAACATACCAGATTAAAGGGCCCGAAGGTGCGTCACAAGATCAGGTTATCAACGAAGTACTAAGACAGCATCCCGACGCTGAAAAGGTTCCTTCATCTGGAATGATGTCTGCGCTGAGCTCAGGTTTTCGCCAGGGTGCAGGTTCTGCGGCACAAGGGTTAGGCGAGTTTGCGGGACTGGGTGGCTTGGCTGATTACGGTAAACGTATGCAAGAGTCTGCAGCTACAAGCTATAGACCTACCTCACAAGAAGATATTGAAGCCGCCAAAGCAAGGGGTTTGTTGCCAGAAGCCGGTGCATACTTAAGTAAATATTTAACTGAACCTGTCGGAGAAATGGCAGGTAGTATGGCAGGGCGTTATGGATTACCTGCACTTGCCGCTTACGCCGTTCCCGAAGCTGCTTTAGGAGGCGCTGCCGCTACAGCCGCTTTTGCTGGTGTTAATCTTCCAATGTATGCAGGTGAGGAAATAGCTGCGCAAAAGAAACGCGGTGAAGATCCAAGCTATGCAAAAGCAATTATTTCTGGTATCGCACATACAGCCATAGACGCTGTTGCGGGACACGTGCTTGCTAAACCCCTTAGTGGATTAATAGGAAAGACTGCGCAAGAACAAGCCAAGGATTTGGCACCTGAAGTGTTAGCCGGTAAGATGACTGCCGAACAAGCCAGCGCTAAAGTTGGTGGAGCACTCCGTAACTTTTTACAAGGCACCGCTCAAAATGCGGTTGTTGGTCCGGGCATGATGCTTGGGCATGACATTATTTCTCGTATATCCGCCGGTGAAGATTTAACTTCCGAAGACGCACTCAATCAATACGGTCAAAGTTTAAAGTCTGGATTAGCGGCAGCGCCATTGTTTGGTGCGTACAGCGGGTACTTAGAAGGTAAAGGCGCAGCTGGAACTTTAGAAAAAGCACGTCAAGATCGCGTGGCTATACAGCAAGAAGAAGCAAAGAAAACACAGCAACAAGAGGAAGCTGCTAAAAACTCTCCCGAGTACGCACTGGACATTGAGCAGAAGTACGCCGAAGCTGAGAAACAAAAAGCTGATCTGCTTGCGCAAAGGCGCACTATTGAGAAAGGTTCGCCTACAGAAAGCGCGGACAAAGAGTACAACCGCATCATTAGTCAAAAACTGCAAGAGCATTACAAAGAAACACTGGCACCGCTTGCAAGAGAGAAAGCCCGTCTTGAGTCTCAAGGGGTTATGCAAACAGCAAAAGAATCTGCGCGTACAGCACAAATGTCACCTGAAGACTATATGCTTGAGCAATTGACAAAAGACCAAGAAGGAATACAAGCACGAGGAAGACCTGCGCAGGGATTAGGTACAGTTGAGGAACCCGAACCTGCAGTTGATACAACTGTTCACGATTATGCTAATGGGCAAGTCGAAGCTGCTAAAAGTGTTGGCTACACAGATCTAGGTGATTATGCAGACTACATAATGGAAAAACCTGAGCTTGCTGCACAGTATGTTCAGACACGTCCAACACTACCTGGGCTTACTAAGAGTGAAAATAGCTCGCTGTTATCGGGCGTTAAATTACGGTTGCAAGACCGCGAAAAACAAGCACGTAATGCTTCTAAAAACGAATTAGAAAATCGTCAAGCAGACTTGAAAATGCAGCAGGTGTCAGCGCTTAATGATCCATTGGAGATGCTAAAAGCTTCTCAGGAACAAGTTGAAGAACACAACCGCACAGCGGAGTCCAACTTTGATTATCTTGACCCTGTGTTTGAAAAAGCTACCAATGGGGAACCTGTTGTAGCGGTTAATCCTGATATTAAACCTGATGGCAGGCGCGTTGTAGTTGATGGCAAGCCTGTATCGCAAGTTGATTTAAAGCGTAATCGTATTGACTCTTTGTTGACGGACGTTCAAGAGGCGGATAGAGAAGCTGTCGCAGCTAGACAGAACAAACAACCCGACGCTGTTATAAATGCTCGTCAACGACGTGCCAAAGCTTTGTCTGAACTAGACATGTTGTCGTCTGAAGAAGGCAACCCATACGCTAAAGAATTTATCAGCGCCAGACGTTCACAAGAACAAGCTTTGGGCGTCATGGAGGACATGCTGCATCGTGTGAAGTCTAATAATGCTTTAGGCAAAGATGTTCCTATCAACGAAGAGACAGGCGAACCAGAGTATGGCAAAGGCACTGCTGCTTCTACACAAAAATCTCTTTTAAATAAAGCTGACCAGGCAAGAGCGCAATACATAACTTCTGTTCTACAGGAAGCCGCGCTGCACAGACGTGCTAAAGGTTTAGCACCGCTTTCAACAGACGAAGCACTTAAGTCCGCTTCACAACTACACGATACTTTGTCCGAATGGATGGAGCGTGTTCATGCTGCACCAATACGTTTAACAAAAATTGTGACTAAACCTGCAGTGTACAAAGGGCGCGCAGAAAAAAGGGTCATGGTTGCGCCCGAAGAATTTGAGATGCGTGATTTGCGTCCTACTGAGGAACGTAGATTTGGCGCATATGATAAAGCAATTCAGGTTATTAAAGAGCAACTCGATGGGTTACGCGAAGATATAAGCAATCCTGAAAGTAAACCCAAACGTGAAGAACAGCTATTAAAACGTCAGTTTGCCACAACTGAGGCGCAAAAAGTTGCTGAGGCAAGAGGCGAAACAGCTACAACGCTTGGTGGTGAATTGCGTAGACGTACAGAATATGTGCGGGATAAGATGACTAAGATGGGCCCTATGCGCCCTGCGGCTAGAGGTGTTCTTAATAAAGCTGCAGACCTTATGGACGAAGGCAAAGCTTCGCGTCAATTATTAGATGCCACAGAAGAATTAGTAGATCGTATTAATTCAGGTCGCCAAGTCACACAAGCAGATGTACGCGCTGTCAACGATGCGCTTGCCGCAGGTAAATCCACTGCAATGGAGCAAAAAGCTGCGGGACAAATGTCGCTGTTTCCTGAAAAAGAAGCAGACTTGGGATACATCCGCGCTACTCCTGCTAACTTTGCCAAAGCTCCAAAACTTGTTGCCGCACGAGCTGCTGTGGATGAAGCACGTAGAGTTGTTAGAAAAGCTGAGCTAAGCAAAAATGCCAAGACGCAAGTACAAACAGAGCGTGTAGAAGAACTTAATAAGCTTCAGGCAACAATAGAAAACATTAAGTCAGACACCAAGTTCTCTCAAGCAGGCACAAGTCTTTGGAGTCCTAAAGATATTGCTCGCGCGTATGTGGGGCAAGCCGAGTTTGGTAAAACGCCAGAAGAAAAGAAAATTGTTTCTAAGTATCTAAAAGGCGAAACACTGACGCCTGATGAAACTTTTGAACTTAATAGAACTTTGGCAGACTTTAATGCAGACAGAATAACAGTTAAAGCTAACACAGAAGCTGCGCAGCGTTTAGTTGCCGAAGGCAAACGTTTAGAAGATGCTAATAATAAACTTCTTAAATTTATGCAGGACTCTAATGAGTCTGTAAGAAAAGCAGCTAGAGAAAGACAACAAGAGTTAGCACTACCTCTTGCCACAATAAGACGTATTAAGAGCAACATGGTCGCAAAAAAGACCATGACACCACAAGAAAAAGCCGTGCACGAAGTTGAAGGTGCGCTTGGTGATGCCAAAGCATATTACCAAAACGTAATAGTTTCTACGATGGAGCGGGTTGAAAAAGACATTGAACAAGCACGCGCTGATTTATTAAACCCTCAAATTGCAAAAGCATCAGAAGCACTTAAGACCGCACAAGACAGTCTTGCCAAAGAAAGTGCAGAGCTTGAAAAAATAAACAAACGTTTAGAAGGCACGCTCACTCAAAAAGAAGGCAAAAATCGTACACAGTTGGCTACGTATCAATTGTTTAAGTACGAAGAAAAAAAGGGCATCCTTGAAGATCTACAAAAAAATGTAAAAGAACAACAAGACGCATTGAATAAAATGTTGGATGAGCGTTATTCTGAAATAGAAAGCGCTCACATTGTTGGACAAGCTATGCTTGATGGTAACGTCAAAATAGAACGCGACTTTATTATTTCGCTTGAAAAGAAGTTAGCAAAAGCAAAAGGCGAAAATGTTGCGGACAATCCTAACGAGTACCCTTACTCTAACCAACGTATAGTATCGCGTGAAGAAAGAGCTAGGCTTAAGCGTATTCAGGAAAAAACCAAGGAGTTAAACCTTGAACCTATAAAGTTTAAGAATCCAAAGACAGGCGAGTTAGAAGAAATAAACCCAGCATCTTTGCCATCAGGCACTGAGAAGTTGCGTCAATATATTATTGCCGCTGAGAACAGATTAGAAAACGCAGAAAGAAAATCTGAAGTCTTTAAAGAAAAAGCCGAGTCTTTAGAAATTAAATTGCAACGCGGTCTTGGTTTACCAGGTGTACGTCATGAACAAGGCAAACGCGGTACAGAAACTTTACTGTCTGCAGAAGAACTTGAAGCAGAAAAACGCCGGGAAGAAAGCTTAAAAGCTACCAAACAAATGTCTGAAGCTGAGAGGGCTGCTGAGATTAGGCGCTTGCATGAAGAGTCAATGCACGACCAGTTGTTTAAGTTGTCACAAGAAGCAGCTTCTTATAAAGGCCCAGAAGACTTAGACAAACTGGCAGATCTGGCTGCTTCTGATAATATAACCAAACAAGACCGTGCGGAATATTTATCCAAGATTAATGCGCTCAATAAAATGAAACTTATTGAGGAGCAAATGCAGGCTATTAAAGAAGGTAAGCCACGTCGCAAAGGTCCTGCTGAAGTTGAAACTACTGCCGCACAGTCTGCTAAGAAACCGTTTAGATCTGCATCTGAGGATGCCATTGCCGCCAGAAGACTAAAAGAACAAGGCGAAGTTGAACGCAAGGCCGATGCACTACTTGCAAAAGAACGCGCTAAGCGTGATGCAAGTTACGAAGATTATGACCGCTTTTACTCACGCGGTGAAGCTACTGCGCCTCACACAAAAGAATCTTTGGAAGCCGAGCTTAACAAAGCTATGGGCGAACGCGTTACCGGCAGACCTGAAGAAAAAATAACGCATAAACTACAAGTATTTGATTCTGTAGACGACTACATTAAACAATCAAGACAGCCTTTACTTAACGGCAAAGGTGGTCCAAAAATAAAAATTCTCGAAGACGAAGCTATTCCTAAAGACGCAAAAGGGTTTGTTGACCCAGAGGGCAGAGCCGTTCTTTTTGCTAACAACATTAATAAAGGTCAAGGACTTAGTGTTCTTTTACACGAAGTTGGAGCGCACTTAGGTTTTAGAAACTTTTTTAATGAAGGGCAGTACAAAGCTCTTGCACAAACGGTTAAGAGCTGGGAAAAAAGAAACGACGATTCAATTGAAGCTCGCGTAGCCAAAGCTGCTCGTGCTAGGGTAGAAGCCGCCAAGACTAAAGCAAGTCAAGTTGACGATGAAATGATAGCCTACACCGTCGAAGAGGCAATTAAAGCGGGCGTAGATCCTACAGGAACTAAAAAAGGCGGGGCGCTTCAAAACTGGTTGAACATGATTGTTAACTCGTTTAAAAACGTCCTTAAGAAGTTTGGTTTAAATCCTAAAGAACTTAACGCGCAAGACCTTGTCGATCTTGCTTATGGCGCCGCACAGCTTGAACTTAAAGGCACATGGCACGGTACCGCCGCAGATTTTGGCGAGTTTGATTTTGATTACATGGGCAAAGGTGAAGGCGCGCAAGCATTTGGCTGGGGTAGTTACCGCGCTCAAAGCAAAGGCATAGCAAAAACTTACGAAGAAACTGCATTAAACAAAGCGCTAGGAAGAATTAACAAAGACCCCAAAATGATAGAGTGGGTTGAAAAAACCGAACCTACTTTTAACGGTGCAAAAGCAGAAGACCTTAGAGATTGGGCAATGACTCACGGCGGTAAATACGACTTGAGCAGAACACTGGCTGACGGCACTACTGAAAAAGTAAAAAATCCAGGAATTCCAGAAGATTATTTATCCGCTGTGCAAGAGGTTTTATCAAACGCTAAAAAAGCTTTAGTGGACGGCAACACAAAACCGGGACAAGAAGAAACAAAAAAAGAAAATCTTTACTCAGAACTAAGATCGCTAGCTGAACAACAAAGAAATAAAGATTTATTAAAGTACAACAACGTTGTTGCAGGAAGCACAGATGTGTTTAGCAATGTTGAACGGCCCACAGAAAAAGAATTTCATAAATTTTTAGATGAATTTGAAAATTGGGTTAATAAGCAAGAAAAAAATAACAGCGGTTTTCAACAGCCGAAGATTACACAGGCGCCGTTATCTTTGCCAGCAGGCGCAATGTATCGCACGTTACATACACGCCCTGAAGAACACTACTTAGATTTAGACGCGCATCCTAACGATCAAAACTCATACATTAAAGATAAGTTACGCAGTCTTTTTGAACAGTTTAGCCCAGAATATAAACGCGTTTTTAACAAGCATTTATCAGAAATTCCTGAGAACCGTCAAAAAGGTAAGCACATTGTTCACGCGATTGAAGATGCCCTAAAACAAAATGGATTTGAAGAACGTCTAGCACCTGAATTTGCTTCACGTATCATGCACGCTGAAGGTATTGCTGGTAGTAAATACTGGGATAACAGTTCACGTTTTGAAAAAAACGGATTTAAAAATTATGTTGATTTTGGCGATAAAGAAGAAGGCGCGGCTATTCTCGGTAAAAACTTAAACCCAATAGGACCTGCACAAGAGCGCCTATACTCAAAAGGTGCTGAGTTTGACGAAGACAACGCCTTAACTAGACTGTCTGGAAAAGTAATTGCACAACCAAAGTCTTTTAAAGAAAAGTACTTTAACAATGCCGCTTTAGCAACAGAAATGAACTTGGTTGATATGCGCGCACCTCTTCGTGAAGCGTTAAAGCAAGGTGCCGAAGGTATTAACAAACCACAAGTTTATCAACAGGCTATGTACCATGTGGTTAAGGCAGATCAAAAGCTGTCTCTTGCCATGACTACGCTTAGCAAAGGTCCTCTTGAAATCTACAAAGACGAGAAGGGTTTGTACGGCGTACGCAGTACAAATCAGAATAACGCTAAAGACGTGTTCGATGCCATGTCTAAGATACCAGGCGCTAATGCGCAAGGCAAAGTTGATTTAGCAACCACATATATGGTTGCGCAACGTGCGCTGAACAAAGGCGCAAATCGTTTAGATAGTGGTGCATTAGGTGTAAAAGAAGAAGATCTAAAAGCCGCGCTTGCTGATGTAGAGTCTAAGCCAGAACTCAAAGCAGCATTGGAAGACGTACGTAATAAATACAACGCATACAATAAAGGTCTTATAGAATTTAACGTACAGGCTGGCGCCATATCTAAAGAAGTCGCCGCAAAGCTCTTGCAAGACAAGGACTATGTTCCGTTCTACCGCGTGGACAATAACGGTAATGCGAGTTTAGTGTTTAACGATAACGTGCAGATAAACATTGGTGACATCAGACGTCAACCTTATTTGCACGCACTTAAAGGCGGCGAGACAAAGATTCTTCCGCTTAACGAATCGTTAATGCAAAACACTATGTTGTTAACTGACAAAGCCATGACAACCATGGCGCAAAAGTCGGTTGCTTACGCTCTCCAAGAAATTGGTTCGGCACGCGGCAAAGACAACGACATGCTCATTAAACGCGGATCAGGTCCTGCAGGTCCCGACATTATTCACTTTAACGTAGCGCCCGATCCCGCAAGACCTGACGACGATGGTAAGCGTTGGATTAAAGTTGACACTAAAAACACGCTGATGGAAGGCGTCAGTCCAGAGCTCGTTGTTAAGAGCTTAGAGGGTACTAACTTAACTTTACCCGCCTTCTTAAAACTAGGGGGCGCCGCTTCTGACATGCTTCGCAGTGGGGTAACACGTACTCCGCTTTATGTTGCGCATCAGTTGTTGCGCGATCCAATGGCAGCTACTTTTACTGGTGGCGTCAGAGGCAATCCTTTAACAGCGGTGTACAACGCAAGCAAGCATTTCCTTAGTATGCAAATGAACACCAGTAAGACTGGTGAAGCGCTCATAGAAAAAGGACTTATTCAAAGTAACATTTTCAAAGGCGACAGCAGCGACGTATCTAAGTTTGCCAAACAACTTGCTAGTGGTAAAGATGTGGGCGCAATACAAAAGCTTGTCAATTTCGCCGACAAAATGGCGATGGATGCTGACGCCGCTACACGTGCACTAGTTTACGAAAACGCGTTAAAGAGCGGGTTGTCTGAAGTCGAAGCTGATATGATGACTATGGAGTCTATAAACTTCCATAAGCAAGGGCTGTCTTCTTCTGTTCAATACGCCAACCGTTTAGTTCCTTTTATGAACTCGCAGACACAAGCGCTTAATGTGTTTGCTAAAGCGGCTCGAGGCAATATGCCTTTTAACGAACAGTTGAATATTAAGAAGAAGTTTTTTAACAATGCGTTGATGCTGTCTGGTTTGGGTATTGCTTACGGCATGGCGCTATCAGATAACGACTACTTTAAAAACGCAAAGCCCGCAGACCGCTACGGTAATATGTTTGTGTTTTTACCCGGTATCGACGAGCCTTTTAAAATACCAGTTCCTTACGAGGTTGGCTATTTCTTCTCTATGGGTGTGGCGGCGGCTGATGGTATGCGCAACGAAGTGACAGGCGAAGAACAAGTCAAAGCTTTAAAAGGGATGTTTTTAAATTCTGTCCCCGGTTACAGCAGTAAGTTTGTACCACAACTGCTTAAGCCAATAGCGGAAGTTGCAACCAACAAAGACTTCTATACAGGCGCACCACTTGAGTCAGCCAGACTGCAACAGCTTGATCCTGCCCAACGCTTCACTGCCAATACAACTGAGATAGCTAAGTACCTTGGAACCGTACTACCTGGTGTGTCTCCCATTCAAATCGAACATTTAGTGCGTGGGTACTTTGGGCAACTACCGCTTATGGCGGCGGCTTCAACCAATGACATGTTTAGACAAGGCAATGAAAAGCCTGCGGCGCGCATCACAGAAATGCCGCTTATTGGAAGTGCTTTCCAAAAGAAATATGGCGGGGGTGACGAAAGTGAAGCCTACTCCGAAGCTCAGGACGCCATCAAAGCGCAGAATACTTTTAATGCTATGGCTAAAGAAGGTCGAACTGATGAAGCACGTCAGTTCATGAAAGACAACAAAGACCGTTTGATATTAGCTAAAAGCGCCAACCAGTTTCAAACTACGATGGCTAAGTTGGCAGCTAATGAACGTATGATTCAAAACATGCCAAACCTTAATGACCAACAGAAGCGTCAACGGTTGGATCAAATTGATCAGATACGACAACGTTTTTCTGCGAACTTCCGTAAGATGGCTGAGCGCGTATAAAAAATAACACGCCAATAAGACCGTCCTTAATACCGATCTTAGCGTGTACTTGTTTGCGGGGCATGATGGCGGCGCGAAGCCCCATCTCCCTCGCTTTCATCACATCAATAGCGGGGAGGAAAATTCCCTCACCCGGTTTTAAGCTCTCCCAGTTGAAGTTCTTCAACATCCTCAGTCCTCATTGTGATGTGTAGTACATTCACCCTCATGGATGGTCCGTTAGTCTTGGCAAGCATATCTTTCTTGACATGCTTTACCGTGTACTGCTTACTGATCTGCGCCTTAAAGTCGGAATAACTAAAGCTCATAGCAATGCAATGTTGCTTAAGAAGTTGCTCCTCGATGTAGTACTCCACATTCCCGTTGGCAATAATCTCATGCTCCACACGCCCGCGAACCTTAGACCGAGTAAGCGATTTGTCGATGGTGTCTCCCGACCCCCATGCGGATAGCAGACGCCCTTCGTTCTTTTTGATAACGATAAAGCTTCCGTAGTTGTCGCCAGTATAAGAACTTAAAACATCCTCCGCCGTCTTCACGTTCGAAGCAATTACACTTCTAGCTTTTCTCACTAAATCGTGTAACGCATCGGTAATGGCTTCCACTGGTACATCCAGTATTCCTGCATACTTGCTACCGAGAAGTATTGACGCGGCTACAACTGTCGTACAACCGGCATGCCAGTAGCGTTCGTCGTCTGCAAAATTCATTGTCTGCATTAGCCTTGCGCTAACTTTCTGAACCATTTTCTCAGCAACTTCTTGATTAGTGACAAGCCAACGAATCCACGCTTCTCCAGCTACGCCATAGTTGCGCTTAAGTTTCTTCAGAATAATACGGTCTTCTGGCTCCCATGTCAGGCGCTGAGTTGGGTTGTATTCCAGTACCCTGAAAAGCTCACCGTTTGAACTGAATTTTCTAGCCCCCGCCATATAGTCGGTCAACACCTCATTGGAAGTCAGCGTACAAGTTGCCACCCAGTTACTGTTGTTGAGACGTTCCTTATTGGCATTAGCCTCCATACGCTCCTTGCCTTGAGATTCGGCAAAGTCAAATATGAATGTCGGCGCCCACTCCATATCTTTACGTTGAGTCGATGTGATCTCATCAATGAGTAGCGGCAAGCTTTTTAACAGACCCGCCCTTTGTTGCATTGCAACAGGAGATGTGCCTTTACCGGTACGGTAGCGAATCGGATGTCCCCAAACCCCTGCCTTTGCGCTAAGGGTAAGTGACTTGCCAGTACCAGATGCGTTTGAACTAAGTGCCCAAGTGAAGCCTTCAAACTCAGTAAAGCGCATAAGGGGACAACCAAACGAATCCAAAGCCACCGCAAGCAACGTATTCATCTTGCGCTTAATAAAAAGATTCCAAACCTCGCGCCATTCATCCAAGTTACCCTTGTTGTTTGTGTTGCGATTGATGTTCTCAAGCCCCGGCATAGGAATCGTAGTCTCTCGTCCGTCCTTAGTGAAAACCCTATAGTTATATACAAAAGAATTGTCTTCTTGCCAACCACATTGAAGCGGAACTTCGATTGGCTTCTTATTTACAGACGCGTCGTTGACACAAGCTCGCACATAATCAAACAAATTCTTATCGTTGCCGGAGCCGTAGGAAGCTAAAATGTTATGCGTAGCTAAGTTCTTTAATGTCTCGTCTTTACTAACAGCGGCTTTTTGTGGGAACGTGAGTGTCTTAACTCCTTCGGGGCGCACCGCCGCCATGTGCACCATGTGCTCGTTCTCTAGTTTAAGCAAGTCCACTACAAACAAATCGTAAGGCACAAGCTCGATATGGCGCAAACGCTTCTTCCCTTCTGCATCTGTCTCTTCTCTTTCACAATAGATTCCACCATTGTCCCCATAGCTGTATCCGCGTGGTGGCTCTGGGCGCACAACAGTTGGACCATGATCCTCATCTGCCTCATCTGGTACGTTTTCTTCTAAATCTGCTCCGTATTCTTTTTCCTCGTCAAACTCCTCCACAGGTTTAAGCGGTATTACTTTTGCCGTATTATCAGTAGCTAGGGTTCTCCCTAATATCAATGGATTTGTAATCTTCCCAAAGTGCGGGCACGTGCCACATACGCCGGGATTCTCACTGTCCATCTTCACGCAAGCATAAGGACCTTTGATCTCCGCCAACTTTTGGCGCATACGATCTTCGCTATATGGGTGCATAGCGCTCAAACTTAGGGCATGCTCCTCACCATCTGTGCACACTTTTGTCCACGACAGTATGCCTCTCCACAACGGCTCCATGCCATCATCAGCCGCGTTTTTAATATAGTGCTCAACTTGTTTGCACCGGTCTAGGATAGGCGCAAAGAGACTCTTAGAATTTTCTATTAGTTTGACCGAGGATTGAGTCTTACGCTCAGGACGCTTGCCGGGGAGGGCTAACTCTGGCGCTTTGAATTCCTCTTTGATATGTCGCTCAATCCAAGTTTTAAAGTCATCAAAAGATAACGTGTCGCCAGAATTGAGCAATTTAACAGGGCGTGGTGTGCCATACTTCTTCTTAAAATTGGTTGTGCCCGGTACACGCAATATGCGTGCCGCGTCAGCAGTAACCGTCATGTCGATGTTTAAATTTTCTTGTTTGCAAAGACGCTTAAAGTTCTCAGCAACAGGTTTCCAAATACTTACGGGGATAGCTTCGGTCAGCGCCCAATAGACATGGAGTCCACCGCCAGAGCTAACAATGTAGGGGCGCCCCAACTTGTCCATGCTAGTCTTAGCCATAAAAGCGGCAAGCGCAAAGCCTGCATCCTTCTTGGTAGTGTAGCCATCCATGTCGATAAAGAAAGCCTTAATGGTCTGAGCCGCTTCAGCTTTGCGCTCTGGCTTATCGAATGTTGATAAAGCAAAGTACACATCGCAACTGTCGGCGTGCCATTTGTCTATGTCAGGTAGGAGTTCGTCAATCGTGTTAGCGAAAGCGTGCTCGTTCCTCTTTGTTAATTCTACGGCGCAGTACAACCCATTACCCGAAGACGGTAGTACAGCCGCGAGAAAATCTTGCGGAGTCATGTAAATCCTTCGGGTTTATTGGGGGAACAGTTCTAGCTGATTGGGATCTTTTGGCGGAAATTCATCAGGCGGATTAAGCGCAGAAAACCTCCTAAGCAACTCGATCTGAACACTTTGAGGTAAATCCACGTGTGAACCAAGTGCGTCAGCGGCGTACCTGATGAGTTCAGAGTTACTTAAATTTCTAGGTGGAATGACTTGCATGCTTTTCTCCATGCCTCTTCTTTTGTGGGAGAGGTCTGTAAAATTTTTAAAAGGGATTCAACGACGGGGCGGTAAGCAACAAAGACTTCGCCTCCGGCAAACCAGTTATAGACAGACTGTCGGGTTGCCCCAGTAGCTTTGGCTATTTTCGTTACGGGAAATTCAAGATGGATCGCCCATCGTCCTAGCTGATTGCCAAGAGTCTTGGGCGCCTTCTTTACAGATTCAATTACTTGCGGTGAATATGCCATAGTTTTAGGGGCCGAAGCCCCCTCCTTTTATTAATCGTCCCAATCGTCGATAGCAGAAGCTAAACTTGCCTTGGCAGGAACTGCGGGCGCTTTCTTTTCTTGCTTAACAACTACTGGCTCATCCACATCATCCTCGGCAGGAGCTTCTACCTTAGCCTTAGCTTTCGCCTTCTTGGGTGGTGGAGGTGGCGCCTCATCCTCATCTTCCTCAATACTTGGCTCAGGTGTAGCAACCTTAGTTGGCTTCTTGCCGTCGATAGCAATAGGAGCCGCAACCTTGTCTGTCTTGGGAACAGAGAATGTAATTGCCGCGAGTGCGTCAGGTGTTTTACCTTGTCTAGCGGCGGCGTCATATTCCTCTTGCTCTAACCAACGCATTGCCTTAAAGAACAACTTGGGAGACTCAGCCGCTGTATCGAACTTCATACGAGTCACGACCATTTCAGGATCAACGCTTTGAGCCGCTAACCAACGAGCGTATGCTTTCAAAGGCATCTCGTTCTTCTCGCCATCACCAAAGATAGATGCGCCGGGAATAGCAACTTGCAGTACGTCGCCTTCGATGTCGTTGGCAAGCACAACCGCAATACGGTGTTGGAAACGGCAAGCCTTAGAATCGCCTTGACCAGATCCGGTTACGTTCTTGGGACACTCCATGCAACGATCCGCTTGACGATCTTTAGAATCAGGACTTGGTGTCTCACCATCGGCAGACCAACAATCAGCACGTTGTGCCTCGCCGTCATAAGGTTTTGCATACCATACACGACTTGTCTTGGGCGCCGCATTAACGAACACCACATCAAGGTAGCGCTCCTCGATGTTGGCAATCTCTTTACCGCTAGACATCAAACGGAACACGCCGCCCTTAATAGAAATGCGCTTACCGAAATCATCACCTCCAAGCGCCTGTGCAAGCGCTGACTTACCTTCGCGTTTTGCGGCAAACGCTGGGACTTTAACCCCATCAAACAGAGCAATATTACTCATGTCTTCTCCTTATGTTGGTTTACGAACTGAAATGGCATACTCACTGTGTGAGTTTAAGCCGGGGGGTAATAGCTTGGGATTCTCTTCAAGAAACTTTGCCATGTTAGTTTGGGCAATGCGTTTCTCAAAAAGATCGAGCGCATCATGTTCTTTTACGAACTCTTTGAATGCGTCCCAATCTGATGCGTTGTAGCGTGTCTTGGTAGACAGCGATACTGTGCCTTGATCAGTCTTTACAGACTTAACTCCGAGTACAAGCATTTGATCTTTGAGTGCGTTCTTAACAAGTTCTTGTTGCGCTTTGATGCCCTCAACTTCGTTCTCGTATGCGGTCGTCAACTCTTGAATCTTAGCTTGCATCTTTCGATACACTTTAGCCAACTTGTCCATTGGGACAGCCGACAGATCTTCCTGCGAATCGCTCATTTTACTTCTCCTTTTTTGTCTAATGTTTAACAATGATACACGAAAAAAACTGCTTTGTAACCTCCTTTTAAATATTTTTTACTTCGCTATCAAATAGACCTACAAGCAACGAGTGGTCGTTAACTTTGGTATTCATAGCGGTGAATAGTTTTTTCTCGATAGGGCTTGACTCTATATGAACCACGGTGACCTTGTCTGAGTCTTGGCCTTTACGGTCTGCGCGGGCGATACATTGTGTATACATTTCAACAGACATTAGCGGGCCAAAAAACACTACGGTGTCTGCGGCTGTCAGGGTAATCCCGTGTGCCGTAGCTTGTGGTTGCATGACAAGAACTTTGACTGCATCGGTTGTCTGAAAATCTTTAATGATTGTGCCACGCTTACCGGCTGAGACGTCACCATGAATAGTGTCCACGCCGTAACCGGCTTTGCGTAGATGCGTCACGATAGCGTCTATGCTTGATCTAAAGAGTGCGAAGATAATGACCTTGCGATCTGTCTCTTCTAGGATCTCCTCAAGCACGTTAAGCCTTGGCTTAGCATCGAACTCGACAACTTCTTTCTCATCGGTATACGCCGCACCACAAGAGATCTGTAGTAGCTTGTTGACTGCAACCCCTGCGTTGACTGCGCTGATAACTTCCCCTGCCGCTTTGACCATGAGTTGCTCTTTGAGCATTTTGTAGTATTTGTTTTGTTGCGGAGTCATTGGGACTTCACGCGTAACGGTAACAACTGGCGGTAGATCTAAACATTGCTTCTTGGTAAAACGTATTGCCGGTTGAAGCGCTTCAAAGACCATATCCTTAGCATTCGACTTTGGCGCCCACTTAAACATCGTGAGCTTGTTCATCACCTTATCACGCCAAGCCGTTTGAAACTTAGGCACATTGTTTGGATTAACAAGTTTAGCTAAGCCGTACGCATCTACGGGAGATTGCGACGCCGGTGTTCCTGTCATCATCCACAAGTATGTTTCAGGTTTCAGAATAGATGCAAGCGCTTTCCATCTGCGAGTCGATGGGTTCTTGTATGCGTTAGCTTCGTCCACGATAATTAAATCAAAGCGTCCATCGTTGCGCACCTCTTGTGCAATCAACTCCAAGCCTTCGTAGTTGGTAATGACGATCTCGTAGTCTTGCTGAATCATCTCAATACGACGTGTTGCTTTCGCGTGGTGGGCTACGATAGCCGACCGATGTATCACGCTGTTGCTAATGTCCTGCATCCACGCTGACTGCATGATCGACAAGGGACTGAGCACCAAGACTCTACGCACCTCACCTTTTTGCATAAGGTAATCCGCCGCCCACAAAGCGGAGAGTGTCTTGCCTGTACCGGGTTCGTTGAAACAAAATGCACGTCTGTTGAGCGTAAAGAAAGCGGCTGTCTCGATCTGATGCGCCATAGGTCTGAAGCGACCGGGATAGTTGTAGCGTTTGGTAATAGGTGAGGGTACATTTTTTACGCCAAGGTTCTTGAGCACGCGTGTCTCATCAAGTCCCCAGTAAACCGCCACGCTATAGACGCCATCTTCTTCGCTAACGACTTTGTGTTTTGGAATGATGCTGTACTTGTCAGGCGTGCGTGTCCTGAACAAGAGCGCTTTGTTATCAATTATCTCCATACTCTGCCTTTAACTTATACACTTCTACACGCCCTACTCTATCGGGAAGATTCATTACTTCATAGATAAGTTCGTCTGCATTCAAAAGCTTTTGCACAATTGACCACAATGGATCATCAAAATCTAATTTTTCTAAAATTTCTATTTCAACAGGTCCATCTCCCACACGCACAATGTACAAGTCACGACAAGCTTTTACAGACAACTTTATGATGTCATTAGATACGGTCTTGGGAGGGTTAACGTTGATATTCGCACTATCAAATATGCCCCTTGGGTCGCTCCAACCAAAAGAATAGCGCTCAGTTGTTTTGAATTTCATCTGAACTTCTTTGCAATGTAGTACATGTAAGTATTGTGGTTAAACTTCAAGATGCCTTCATCTCTTAACACACGACCAACATCTCGCATATCTTCGGATATAGATTCAACGTCTTTTAACTCTGCAAAACCGGTAGGAAAAATCGACATCCAAAGTCCCAACAACGTATCCACAGAAACATTTATAAACGCCTTGTTCTTAACATCACTGTGTTTTTTGTTCTTGAATGTGTCCATATCAATCGGTTTCCACTTAGCATACTCATCACCAAACAGCTTATTTAATCCCGGCAGTAACTCTTTGACTATTTGTTGTCTACTGATTGCCATTACGCATTTTCCTTAAGGCGATACCAACCGTCATCAGCTTCTTCCATTAAATCATTTCTTCTTAAGCGCCAATACGCATCTTGAAAAAATTGTGCGGACTCTTGAACGATGGGTAAAAGATCTTTTTGAATCCACTGATCTCCATACTTAGCTTGCCAAATAGTAACGAGTTGAGACAAAGGCATCACGTACGCTTCTCGTTTATTAGGATCAAAACTAAACTGTTGCTGTAATATTCCGCTTGCTATTGTGTCTTGAGTTTGCCTCATAGACTTCGCTAGTTTTGTTGCGTAGTCCTGCGCAATCGTGGGATTGTCTTCGAATAGATTGTTGTATATTTTTGCTTGCGTCGAGTTCATTGTTACTGTTTTTATTTTTGCCATTTACTTCTCCTTTGTTTTAATCTGGTTTCCTACATACAAACTTCGAGCGGTCTGTTAAGTAGTGTTGTTCTAGTTCGCTTACTGCTTTAAGTCTTGCGTAAACATATTTGTAATAACTGTCATGCTTAACTTCAAAAACATCTACCCATTCGTTGCCGTATTTAGCTAACCACAAGTTAATCACATCATCTATCTTCATTTCAAATAGTGAACCCGCAAGCTCATGTTCTTGTAGACAACTTGCGGTTTCATTTATCTGATACGGATGTATAGATACGTCACTTGCAAAAGTATAAACGGGCGTTACATTGTTAACTGTCGTACCTATTTTTATCACTTGTTGTCACCTTGATTGTTACTCCTTGAACGCAGTCTTAAGTTACCCTTGGTTGACTTACCGCCTTTGCGTAGTGGTTTAACGTGATCAATGTCTTTGCCTGTTCTGTCGATGCCTTCCTTGTCGTACATCCTGCGTGCACGTTGGCGCTCATGTTGGTCAGAACCCGGCCCGGACTTGCCGGTTTCCAAATCACGTTTGTATTCTTTTTTGTAATCACGTTTGCGTGTAACCATTTTGTTTCCTTTCAACGGGTGTCAATCTTTTCGTTTAGTATTAAATTCACATGTCTTGACCGGGCACCATCCACAAAGCGGGGTCTGTGTGGGGTTCCATACATCTGCGGTTACGCAGTCAAGCAACTTGCGGTAGCGCTCACGAAACTCCCACCACTTCGCACCTGATTCCTCATGCGTCATAGACATCTTAACCATATCATCTTTCAACACAAACATCAAGGCGGCGTTTACTTTCCTGATGTGCGGATGTAGCTTAAACACCATGCACGCCATAAGCGCCAACTGATCCCTATCGGGGTACTTGTTGTTGCCAGTCTTCCAGTCAACTACCCATGCGGTTAGATCTTCATCGTCAATGATTAGCATGTCCGCAATCCCTCTTACCCAAACACGTTTATCAAACCAATCACAAGGTTCAAGGTTAGCGGTGAGCGCCATCTTAGTCTCGGCTGACACGCGTCCTTTCTTAGCCTTTAGCTTGTCCACAATGGGGCGCATGAACGCAAACCTCTCGTCCAAATCCGCTGAGCCTTTGATGTAGTTCTCCACCGCTTTGTGCAGTAGGTTTCCATACTTCATTTCCTCGGACTCTACGAACGGATACTTCTTCAGTATCTTAGTTTCATGGTAGCGCCTTGCGCATCCTTCAAAGTCTTTGAGGGCGGAGTGTGACCAAGCGATTGGTTTGACGTTAGGGTTCGAGTGCATAGTTTTCCTAGTTGTTAACGATAACTTACATCAGCATGCAAGTACATAAACATTTTAAAAGCTTCACGTACACGCATAAAATCAGGGCAAGAGGGTAGTAGATAGTTCATGTTATTAGGTGCTGGCGCACTTAAAGCCCACGATGTTGACACGTTGCTGATATAGTTTGGTGTTCCTTGCTCTACAAGTTTATAACCCGCCGACTCCATGAGCATCAACATCTCCTCGTCGCCAAGGTGTGCGAAGTCATCCTCATCGGGGAACTTAAAGTTTTGCTGAGACGATGACATCTGTTAACCTATCTGCAAACGCATTGACGAAACGCTCATTGCTCTCTAAGTCGTGCCCCATATCTTTGAGGATAGCGTGTGTGACCTCATGCCAAAACGTATCAATGACCTCACGTTTGGGGTGCGCCTTAAGATCATACGAACTGTGCGTTGCTATCTGAACGAGTCGTTGGTTGTATTTAATCTGGCCCATCGAGTCTGTACCCGGTATGTGCTTGTGCACCTCAACCTTGTACGCGTGCTTGCCGATTGTGAATGTTTTTGGTATCTCCATATGCTTCTCCTAGTTCTTTGCTAACCCATATCTACGGTGAACGCCACCGTCAGCGTTGAGGGGTATGCCCGGTAAATACCGTGGCTCCATAGTCATCTGCGCCAAGACCCAAGTCTTAGCGTCATTTGCTTCCTCATCCGGCACAACGCAGATTAACTCGTCGTGCACAGTTCCCTTGACGGGGTATCTCTTTTGTACCCTGAGCATACCGTCCGTCATCACAATACGCGCAACACCTTGAATGATGTTGTTCGTAATCTTACCCGCATACAGCTTAGTCGCATCCTCGCCGTACACCCAGTGTGTCTTCTTATCCTCGTCCTTGATCTGACGTAGATCAGGATACAAGAGCTTCATACCGTTGGGTAATTCTATCTCACCTTTGCGGAAAATTATACACTTATAAGACATCTCCTCGCCATTGATTAGACAACGCGCCATCATCTCCTGACACATCTCCCAGAAACTTACTACTGGTTGAGCAGTACGTCTGTATATATCAATGATTGCTTTAGACGCCACGCAATGAATCAGCAGTTCACCATCTGTACATGTGTGCGGGATGTCCGCCATCTTCTCTAGGTTTTCTTTGTTGTCCAAGAACTTCTCAACGTACTCTTTATCAACGCCTAACTTCTTTGCGAAATCTTTTGTGTATCTGACTGGCGGAGCACCAAGAAAGCCCACGAGTAACTGCGTAGCAAACGATGCCCAACCTAAACCATACCCGCAACCCAAGAGCGCGCTTTTCGCAGACTGCCGTAGATCGGGATGAGTTTCTTTAGTGAGTCCGGGTATGTTAAACATCTGAGCGCCGAACGAGGCGTAAGCGTCAGCACCGCTCCTGAAAATTTCGAGCATGTCTCCGTAATCCGAAAACCATGCGAGTACTCTCGGTTCAATCTGCGAGAGATCCCCGACGACAAGTTGATAACCTTCGGGCGCCATAATAGCTTTACGTAAGAACGACCCTCGTTTGAGGTTTTGCATATTGATAGCGGAGCCTTTGGACGCCGTCCAACGTCCCGACTTCGCTCCGTAGTACGATAGCGGAACCGGTAATGCACCGCGTTGGCTGATATCGAGGAATCGTTGCGCTCGAGTTCTTTCAGTAGTCGACTTAACCTTAAGGCGAGCTTCACAAACGAGGGCAACGTCTTCATTCTCCCCATTGAGAAGGGCTTGGAAATGTGCATCGTTTTTAGCAAGTGCAAGGGTTTGCTTATCCGTGGTTTTACTAATCTTTGTCGGAGGGTCAACTCCCAGTGATTTAAGTAAGTCTGCAAACTGCTTGTTCGAAGCGAGTGCAGTCTCATCCACGCCGAGCCTTTGTAGTAGTCCTTCACGTTTATCCCTTTCATCTGTAAGCGCTTCAATCAGCATGCGTTTATCTAATTCCAACACAGGCTCCGTATACATACGAAGTGTCATGTCTATCAGTCGGAGTTCTTTAGTAGGGTAACCTTGTATAAACCGTCCGAAAATTTGTTCACATAGGTATACGTCGTGTTTGCAATATTCTGCCAACTCTCGCTCAATAGCGATTTCACTAAGTTGTTCGAGTCCATCCGTTGAATGTACTGCCTTTCCCTTGGGAGGGAGTCCAAATGCTTCAGCCAATCTTGCAAGTGAGTTTCCAACTTCCACGCCACGTAGAGCGCGCGCCATTGATAAGGTGTCGAAGATAAAAGCGGGTTTGATTCCGTATTTCCACGAGATGATCGAGACGTCGAACTGTGCGTTGTGGGCAAGAATGGCAGTCTTTTTCCAGTCGTACGTAGATAAGATGCGTGGTAGTTCATCTCCTCTGTACCACTGGGTGACTTTGTCTGTTCCGTACTCATGTATACAGGCTCCGAAAGCTTTGAATCGTGCATCTCTTATGTACTCCTCAGTTGTCATCTTCGATAGCGTGTACCCTTTACTGTCCCAACGTGTTTCGAAATCAATCGTCAGGATTGTTTTGTATGGTGCGCTCATTTGTCGAGTTCCAATTGTTTATTAATCCACTCATCCAACTTCTCATGCAACCATTCAATATTGCGCTGACCAATGGATTTGTTGTTATCAGTCATCAATGGATCTGTTAAGGTTTGTTTAACAGCACCGCCTGCGCTGAACTTGATAAATTTATCCTCCTGATCTACCGATACGCCGATCACATCGTGCTGAACGTCTGACATACCAAACCTCGTTAATAAAATTTCATTCATTTTCAATCCTTTCTACTTTTTGTCTCGTGCACGCTTTGCCACAAGACTCTGAGTAATGGCGCTCGGTTACTGTATGGTTACCACACCTTGTAACGTAATGTGTGTTTTCAAATATCCATACCTCACAGTCTTCAAACTTGTAGGCAATCCTTGGTTTGTTCAACTCAGCCTTTTGCTCGGGCGTTGGACCAAATACTGCGTAAAGCGCCAAAATTATTGACCCTATTACTGTACCAAACAAAATAACAAAAAGCGTTGCCCCGCCAATAGGTACTACTATGTCTTCCCAAATTTCTTTTCTAGTCATCATCTTCCTCCATAGCTTCGTTAATTAACTGTTGTTTCACCAACTCCAAGCAACCAATTGCAGTTGCCATGTAAAGCGTCTCATCGTATTTGTGTATCACTTCTAGCAGTTCTTCAACAAGACCCTCTGCCAATTTGCCTTGATTAAGATTCATAAGCTAATCCTATAGCAAGACCAAGCCATGCAAGCTCAATCCAAAAGTCATCCTCAATACTGAACGCTAATGCGGGCCATACGAAAACAGCACTTTGACTAAAGCGTGTATAAATTACCATGCGCTACTCCTAGTTAAACATCTCCTTGGGGGGCGCGTCCTTCATCAAGTTCTCTTGTGCATAGTCGTTACCAAACCGAAGTAGCTCCGCCGCAAACATGGAGTTCGCATTAGCAGAGGCAAGTGCAATCGAACCGTCGTTGCCATCTGAGAATACTATGACTGCGCTGAACGGACTGTCCTTGCCGTAGCACGCGATAAGTTTGGTAGTGATGAACTGCAAGTGTTTCTTCTCATCGTCATCCATACCGCCCACAATTTTTTCTACAAAGTCTTTATAGTTATCTGATTTCATTTAATACCTCCTCTAGTTGATCAATATTCTTATCATTGATAATAAACGCTTCACCTCCGGCTTGCATAATTTTGCCAAGCTGATGCCCTTGTAATGCTGTTACTTTACCTTTACCTGCCTTTGCTTCAATAGCAATGAACTTACCTTTGTAGCACACCAGAAAATCCGGCGTGCCCGCATTACCAAACCCACTACCAATTGGCATTGAATAGTAGGCGCCTACTCGGTCTAGGATTGCCCTGATTTGTTTCTTGACCTTAGCCTCTGGCGTCATTCCCATTAGAAAGTTGCCTCCTCTAATTTTGTTGTATCTACTTTCTTACGCTTAACTCGTTTTGGTTCTTGAGTAAGGAGCCTCGTGGGGAAAGGCCAAGTTGAATTTTTTCTGACCTGATCTGTCTGTTTATGTAATTTCTTAACCATTCTATTCCTCCTATTGCATTAAACATTTCTTTCTGTTCTTTGCTCATGCGTATGCTGACATACACACCGCCTGTAATTTCACTTTTGGGTCGAGGCATTTAACACCTCCCGTCCATGTCAACAGTTTTGGCTTTGTACTGACGTATTGCTTCCATCTTGGCGTAGAACTTCTGCACATGTACAAGCGCATCGCCGTAACGCCCACTGTCCACATCATCACACACCACCCACGCCTCATCTATTGCGTCTTTGTATAATGCAAGTTCTGCTAGTGCGTCGCCCAGTTGTAAATCTATTTCTCTTGTTTGTTCATCCATTTGTTTGCTCCTAAAAATTAAATCAAAGTTGTCTGCAAATTTATTGTAGTCTGTTGGTCTTTGCGTTGATCCTTTACCACTATCACTCATCGTAACCCCCTAGTATCATAACTACAAAACAAAACACCGCCGTTATCCACACAGACGCTAAACCAAGTATAGCAATTAACAATAGTATATCTAGTATGTCATTCATTTCTTACTCCTTGGGTGTGATATGTTTTCCAAAAATACTCCAGAATCTTCCTTTGCTACAACTCTCCTAAGCGCGTTGTTAATTTGAGTGTTGTGCTTTGTCAACCACGTGGCACTAAAACCTTTACCAAAAGA
>Ga0007876_1000079_pt1 | contig 40655 bp, 31 predicted proteins | sample CryBogCBH24Aug09_FD_70958 | JGI IMG/M metagenome (GOLD analysis project Ga0007876, IMG submission 70958) | Freshwater microbial communities from Crystal Bog, Wisconsin, USA - CBH24Aug09 | ecosystem: Environmental > Aquatic > Freshwater > Lake | place: Crystal Bog, Wisconsin, USA | collected...
ATCTTTCAAATCCAAATACCAAAACAATGAATAAGTTTCCTTTGACCAACAACTATAAGAATAGATTGGGTGGTACGATGTATGAAACACCACCAAAAACTGCAGTTGGTCTTGAAATTGGTACACTTCGAATGAGTTCTGGTAATGCCAATCAAAAGAAAAATACATATGTATCACAAGGACCTGATGCAGTTGCTAATGATGTACAGATTGAAAAATACATTCCCAATCGAGTTGCTCAATTAGCATTAGCAAATTATATGCGAATTAAAATCTCTGTGCCTGGTGATCCTTTATTATCTGCCGGTACGGTTGTTAATTTTAATACTTATGGAATTGATCCAGTAAACTTTACACAAAGTGGTTCAAATGTTACGAGAGAACCTGATCCATTTTATTCAGGTAGATACCTTGTGACTGCGTGCAGACATATCGTTAAAAACAACGGATATATAACGGTATTAGAAATGTGTAAAGAAAGTGTAAATACTTCTTATTCAGGTACAAATACTTCTTTAACTCAATATATTAATGGTGTACAGATATAATGGAACGTAATAATTTTGCTGGATTAAGTGGGTTTATTTGGTGGGTCGGTGTAATTGAAAATGAAGATGCACGAAAGGATCCGTTAGGTATTGGTCGTTGCCAAGTTCGTATATTTGGATGGCACACAGACGATACTACTGCATTACCCACAAAAGATTTACCTTGGGCACACCCAATGTTACCATTAAATTCACCTAATACTTTTAGTAAACCAAGGGTTGGAGATTGGATTGTAGGATTCTTCATGGATGGAGAATCAGGTCAATTTCCAATTATGATGGGTATTCTTCCAGGAATAAAACCAAAATAAAATGGCAAATTTATTATCAAATTTAAGTCCTACCACTAAAGTTGCTGGTATAACTGCTGCAGCTTTTGTTGCATTATTAAATTCTAAACCAACATCAACAAGTGCAACACTGCCTGTTGTTACTACGGCCAACAATTCACCAACAACAGTCACATCTGGCGATACACCACAACCTGGTGCACCATCTAATACTCCAATCTATGCTTCAGGTAATGCTCCTAACGCAGACACATCATTACGCAAATCGAATCAAAATATTGCTCACGTCTGTAATTTACCGGCATCTGTTAGTACCGCATTATTTAAAGCAGGTTCAGTAGGCAGACAAATTATTCTTGCAATTCGTAATGGTATTAAAGCTCTATTAGCTTTTTTAGGTGTAACGCCAACTTCCAATGGATTAAGTTCACAATTAAAAAAATTAGCACACGATATTGCTGATGCTACTAAATGGGTAAAAGATTTAACCGCTCAAATTAATGGTTTAATTGTTTATGTTAATGCTATTAAACAGTTAATTGCTTATATTCTTGCTTTACCTTCTGAATTGATTGTTTTCTTTAAAGATTGTTTACAAAAAGCATATGCACAATTACAAGCAGGATATTTGTCTGTCGTGGCAGATTCAACTAATAGTATTGATACAAGTTCATCTGATAGTATTATTTCAGCAGCTAAAGATGTAATAAATCAAACATCACAATTAATTTCCGCTTCGGTTGCTTTAGCTGCTGCTCCGGCAAATTTAGCAATTGCTGCTTTAACACCAGGTCTAACTCCTGTGGCAAATACACAAGCACAACAAGCAGCAACAACAGCAGTATTTTCTGCCGCTGGATTTAATGCACCAAGTTCTGCTAAACCTTAGGACATATTATGGCTAATTCAAGTGGCGCAGGTACAGTAGATTACTCATGGACAGAACCGGTATCGGCATCCAATACACAGTACCCATACAACAATGTAATGCAGACCGAATCTGGTCATTTTCAGGAGTTTGATGATACTCCTGGTGCTGAACGTATTAGAACACAACATAAAGCTGGAACATTTACTGAAATTCAACCTGATGGTTCAGTAGTTCACAAAATACTTGGTACAAATTATACTATTGTTGCTAAAGATAACAATGTATTAATTCAAGGTATTTGTAATATTACGATTCAAGGTGATGCGGTATTGGACGTACAAGGCGATGCCTACGAACACATTAAAGGTGATTTTAATAAAGTTGTTGATGGTAATTATAATGTATTAGCCAAAGGTGATATGACTTTGAGTGCAGGTGGAGACTTAAATATTAACAATCTTGGCCAAACTGGATCAATTCACATGATTGCTGGTGATAGATTAATTGTTGATACTGATGTTACGGTTCATGGTGAAGTACTTGCTGATTCTTTACATTCTTCAGGTTCAGTAACCGCAGGCACAGGTATTCATGCTGGTATTCCTGGTTCAGCAAATCCAACCGCAGGCATTTCAACACTTGGTGGTATCAATGTTGGACTTCCTGGTCCTGCTACACCAGGGTCAATCACAGCAGTAGGTTTTATAAATGCTGGTATATCAATGTTTGCACCTACTGTATCCGATATGTTTGGTGCAATGGAAATGTTTAGATTGAAGGTAGACCAACACGTTCATATTGGTAACAAAGGTTTCCCAACATCACCACCAACTAGTCCGATGGAAATATAATCATGAGTGTATATGGTCGATTAGGATACAATTTCAACACATCATTATTTAATGGTGCGGATGTACTTTCACAAAATGTTATTAATTATATTAGTAACACAAACATACAATTATCTCAATGGCAGATTAATGACCTTGCCAATAGTAACGTTGGTGGTTATTATCAAAATCCACATCAATATGTATTGGCAACACTATCAATCTATTTAAACGGTTTGGCAACATTGGCCAATTCAAATACAACCATTTTTACTAATGCTCCAGACACAGCAAATACGTTATCTAGTAGTTTGGCAACATTATCTTCATCTTTAATTAGTTTTACAACTCATACTAATAATTTATCTGGTGTTTCTCGTTCTGCCAATACTGCTTTGTATCCAGATTTAACTTCTGCTTTGGCTGTTGGTCGCCAGATGTTAAACATAACCAGTACAACAGATGGTGTACAAAATAATACACCTATACTTGGTAATTTTACCAGTTTGTATATTGGACCACAGTTATCAAATTCAAGTAATAATATTACCATTGATTATAATACATTAAATAATTCAATTACAGCAAATACAAGTAATATATCAAATGCAGCAATGAATGTAATTGTATCTGATGTACAAACTTTACAAACTTTGGTTGATGGCCAAAGAACACAAGATTGGGCATTTTATCAAAATTCTTTATCAGTTCTACAAGACTATCAAACACTCCTACAATTTAGTAATATGGGTGGTACACAAAACTCACTCATTCAACTAATTGGAACCAGCAAACTACACTCTGAGTTAGGATACTAATGATTAATTTTAATTTACCGTTAGATGCCAATGTTGTATCATCCATTGTAAATCAAGTTATAGGTATTATTGGCAGTTCCAATGTTACTGGTACATTAGGTACTCCAGGTGTTGCTATAGATCCTGCTTACGTTCAAGCTAATGCTGCGTTTATACAAGCTAATGCAGCATACAATCAAGCCAATACAATTGCTTTATTTAACCAAGGTATAAACACTTCACAGAATAATTCAATCATTTCACTTAATAATTATGCACAAAATGTTTATAATTTTGCCAATGGTTTAAGTGGTGGTACTGCTACTGACGGAGTGGCTCGATTAGGAGTTACTCAAGTAAACACATATGCTGCCTCTGCATATGCAACTGCCAATGCAGCTTATACTCAAGCAAACACAATTACATCATATACACAAGGTGTTGATACAACTCAAAATACAAATATTTCAGCGGTAAACAGTTATGCAGCATCAGTATATACATTAGCTAATACACATACCAATAATATTAGTTCTTTAAATAATTTAACAGCTTCAGCATTTTCACAAGCCAATTCAGCCAATGCTTTGGCGGCTGGTGCATACTTTCCAGCAGGTACTGCATTAATATTTCAACAAGCTGCCGCACCTACGGGTTGGACAAGACAAACCACCCACAACGATAAAGCTCTGAGAATTGTTAATGGTTCTGGTTCTGTTGGTTCTGGAGGTTCGGTTGCATTTACTTCAGCTTTTTCAGCAGGCACTACTGTTGATGGTACTGCAATTAACGTTAGTCAGATGCCTGCACACAATCACGGAGTTTCGGATCCTGGACACAACCACGGAATTTCAGATCCTGGTCACTCACACGGAGTTTATGATCCTGGACATGCTCATATTTTTGGTGCGGACGACCAAATTGCTACACAAGGTGGTTTTAGTGTAGCAGGAAATTTCTCATATGATGCCGTATCAACAACCTCTGGTGGTGGTGTGTATCTATATACTTACGGATCCGGCACTGGTGTTGGCATTTATGGTGCAAGTACGGGTATTGGTACATATGGTGCAGGAACAGGAATCAGTACACAAAACAATGGTAGTGGAGTTGCACATAACCACACAATTTCAAATTTAGCTGTACAATATGTTGATGCAATCATTTGCACTAAAAACTAAGGAATAATTATGACGGCAGAAAATCCACAATGGGTAAAACCACTATTTCCAGGTGATATTCCAGCAAATACAGCGCCAGTTTGGAACACTACAACAGAATCCTGGGAATTTGTTTCTATGGAACTAAAAATTACGGCAAACACATCAAATACATGATAAGAAAGTGATATTATAATGAAAATTGAAACAAAAGCAAATTGTCCTTTATTAGGAATGAAACCATGCCAACAACTCGAATGTTCATGGTTTATGAAAGTGGTTGGTAAAAACCCTAATACTGGTGCTGATGTAGAAGAATGGGGTTGTTCCATGGCTTGGCTTCCAATATTATTAATTGAAAACAGTCAACAACAAAGAGGTACAGGAGCAGCAGTAGAATCATTCAGAAATGAAATGGTTAAAGCTAATGAAAGTAGCCAGCAAATGTTATTGGCAGCTGCTAACTTAAATGAATTACCTAAATTAAAATAGATTTTTTACTACCAAAATCAACATAAATAAAGAATGGCAATCAATCAACACATATACTCAGACTTAGATTTAACCTTCTTGCCTTCACCGGCAACAGGTGATGTGTCTATGAAATATGATGAACAGGCAGTAATCCGTTCAATCCGTAATCTTTTGAATACCAATTTATATGACCGGTTGTTTCAACCAGACATTGGAAGTACATTAAATCGATTATTGTTTGAACCAGTAACTCCATTAACAGCCACACTAATTCAGAATGAAGTCACTCGGACGATTACAAACTACGAACCAAGAGCCAGAATCAATACTCTTGTTGTGAGTGCTAATCCAGATGGTAATGCCTTTAATGTGGCACTAACGGTTTTTATAGGTAATCAAACATCACCTACAGCAATTAACATTTTATTACAAAGGACCAGATAATGGCCGGCGCAAATAGTAACATGCAATTAACAAATTTAGATTTTGATTCTATCAAGTCTAACTTTATTACCTATTTACAGGGTCAAAATACATTCCAAGACTATAACTTTGAAGGTTCTGGTCTAAATGTTCTTTTGGACGTACTGGCATACAATACACAATATAATGCTTATTATTTGAATCAAGTTGCTAATGAAATGTTTTTGGATTCGGCAGTACAAAGAAGTTCTGTCGTTTCTCAAGCAAAAGTTTTAGGTTATACACCAAAATCAGCCATTGCCCCTACTGCCACGGTTAACGTTGTATTTACTGGCGTTACTACAGGTTCTTTAACATTACCTGCCTATCAGAGTTTTGGTTCTGCTGCAATTAACGGGGTAAACTATACCTTTACTAATCCTGATTCATATACAGTCAACACAGTAAATAATACTGCCACTTTTCAAAATGTGGTAATTAAACAAGGTGTACCAGCAACTTATTCATTTACTGTAGATTCTTCTACAAATCCAAAGTATCTGTTTGAAATTCCAGACAATGCTATCGATACAACAACATTACAAGTGTCTGTACAACAATCTTCATCCAATTCATTCACAGTTATCTATAACCCTGCTTCCAATTTCTTACAATTAACTAATACTTCACAGGTATATTTCTTACAAGAAGCATTAAATGGAAACTATCAAATTTATTTTGGTGATGGTGTATTGGGTCAAAAATTATCTGACGGTAATATTTTACGAGTAAACTACCTTTCAACTGAAGGTACGAGTGGCGCTGGTGCCAATTCGTTTGTATTATTGAATACTGTTTCAGGTTATCCACCTTCTGCTGTTATTTCGGTAACTTCTGCCACACAAGGTGGTGATAAAGAGTCTATTGATTCTATTAAGTTTCAAGCACCTAAGTCATATGCTGCTCAAAATCGTGCGGTGACTAAGAGTGATTACATTAGTATGATACAGGAAAATAAATTAGGTATTTCTTTTGATGCTGTAAACGTATGGGGTGGTGAAGAAAATAGTCCACCAGTATATGGCCAAGTATTCATTTGTTTAAAACCAACAGGTTCTTATACATTGACTGCCACACAAAAGACAAGATTGTTATCCGAAGTTATTTCACCAATTTCAGTATTAACTGTTAAACCTTCTATTGTCGATCCAGATTATACTTATATCGCATTGACTGTTGATGTATTATATGATCCAACTAAGACTACACAAACAGCTTCACAAATTCAGGCAGGTATTACAAATGCTATTCAAAAGTTTGGTACATCCACACTTAATACATTTAATTCATCATTTAATGCCTACGATTTATTAAATACGATCCAAAGTTATGACGCTTCTATTGTGACCAGTGACTTTAATTTACAATTACAGAAGAAGTTTTTCCCTAATTTATCTTCTACACAAACTTATAACTTATATTACCATACACCATTAAAAAAAGGTGTATTGTTAAGTGGTATTAGTAATTCACCAGACATTCAATATTTGGATCCCGTAAACAAGGCTAATACAATTACTGGTGTGTTTATCGAAGAAGTTCCATCAGCAACATATGGTGTAGATACTATTTCAGTTATTAATCCTGGTTATAGTTATCAGTTACCACCAAAAGTTACTATTACTGGTGACGGAACTGGTGCAGAAGCACATGCAGTTATTGTTGGTGGTGCAATTACTGCTGTTAATGTTACTTCATCAGGAAATAACTATACGAGTGCTATTGCAACAATTACTCCACAAACTGGCGATACAACAGGTCAAGGTGGTGCAGTTGTAGTTAATCTTCAGGGGAGATTTGGTGCACTAAGAACTTATTACTATAATGCAAATCAAGTTAAGACCATTTTAAATTCAAATGTTGGTACTGTAGACTATATTAATGGTGTTATTACATTAAATAACTTTAATCCTGTTGGCATAGATAATCCATTAGGAGAGTTGGCAATTACTGCAACTCCAACAACCTCAATAATTTCATCTACATTCAATGGAATTATAACAATCGATCCTTATGATCCTAATGCCATTACAGTTAACGTTACTGCTAAAACGAATTCATGATTCAAAGTAATCAAAAAACCTCGCTATTAGTAGCGTCACAACTTCCTGAGTTTATTCGGGAAGATCCGTCATATGCTAATTTTGTGGCATTCGTACAAGCATATTACGAATGGTTAGAACAAGAAGGCAATGTAACTGATGTTTCGAAGAATCTTTTAACCTATAAAGATATTGATGAAACTACAACTCAGTTTTTAGATTTCTTTACTAATGATTTTTTACCTTTTTTCCCTGCGGATATATTAACTGATAAAACAAAAGTAATTAAAATTGCTAAAGAGTTGTATCAGACTAAAGGTACGCCCGCTTCATACAAATTTTTATTTCGTATTCTTTATAATACCGATGTTGATTTCTTCTTTACCGAAGATGCTGTATTAAAAGCATCCTCTGGAACATGGTATGTGGCTCAAAGTCTTAACTTAGCCAGTAATAATCCAAACTTTTTAAATATTGCCAATTTAAGAATCTTTGGTGAAACAACCAAGTCAATTGCAACAATTGAAACTTCAACGTTTGATGGAACTAAAACAGAAGTCTTTATTTCAAATATTGAACGTTTGTTCCAATCTGGAGAATTTGTTCGTGTTGTTGATAGTAATAACCAAGATGTTTATTTCTTAAATGGTCAACAAGTACCAGTTGGTACACCTGGTGCTGAAACTTTATCCGCAAAAGTTATTGGCCAGATTTCTCAAGTAAAAGTCGATCCAAACAATAGAGGTTTGGCATATCAACCAGGTGATCCTGTAGTGTTTTACGGTGGTTTAAATTCAAATACAGGTCATGGTGCTACTGCAACAGTTGCCACGACCACCTCCGGTTCCATTCAACGGGTTACAGTACTTACCGGTGGTTATGGTTATACTGCTTATCCAAATACCGTTATTTCTTTTAATGATTTGAATGCTGGTGCTGCGGCACCAATTGCTGTTGTTGGTTCTCTAAACCCAGCTGGCGTTGCCAATGTATCATTAATTCCTACTGACGTTATTGCTTTGAAACGTTTTGAGTATATTGGAAACGTTTACCATAATGGTTTACCATACTCCGTTGGTGCCAATACTAAAGACCCACGAAACGAATCTGGTGGTGCATTTTCTACAAATTGGACACAATCTCAGTATAACTTTGCTAATAATTTAACAGCTAATGCCAACACTTCTTTGGCCAATGCCTTTACGTTTACTGGATTCTCAACATATCCAATCGGTTCCATTTTAGTTCAAAATGCTGGTGGTGGTATCACTCAGCCACCTACAGTTGTGGCCACTTCAGAATTTGCTGTCGAAGATAGTTTAGTTAGTAATTTGACCAACTTAGGTATTTTAGCACCAATTCAAATTGTTAATGGTGGTTTAGGTTATCAAGTTAATGATACTATTGTTTTTTCTGGTGGTACTGGTTATGGAGCACACGCAAACGTAACTCAGGTAGCATCCAACGGAATGATTACTGCCATTAATTATGTTTATTCAACATATGAACAGACACCACATCGTTATCCATTAGGTGGTATGGGTTATAGAGTAAATGGTTTACCTTCCGTTACCGTACATTCAGCCAATACACAAGCATCAAATGCTTCAATTTATGTTCCAGGTGTATTAGGTTCTGGTGCCACATTCTCTCCTGTTTATAACCGTGTGGGTTCTATTTCAACTTTCAATATTACGGATCCAGGCACAGATTACATTAGTACTCCAAATATTTCACTAAAAGTACAAGATATCTGTGTAAGTAATGTATCAATTACTAACCTGCCAACTAAAGGCGATATTGTATATCAAGGTGTTAGTTTGAACAATAGTAGTTATATTGCTACTGTAGATTCAATTACACAATTGGTTTCTTTTGCCAATACAGCACAATCACTTTACAATATTCGCCTCTATAACTATAATAATGTTCCAAATTATAACTTACCATTGGTTGTAGAATATGCTGGTCCTATTACGAATCCAGGATATCATCCAACTGGTGCAGTATTAAGATTAAACAATTCTTATGCTTCATTGAATGTAAACTCCAAGTATGATAGTAGTGGTGTAATTACCTACGGTGACGGTACAGCTAGAGGAAATACAAGTTTCTTGAATGGTTTGGCAATTTCTCAAGGTCAATATTTGGACAGTTCTGGCCAATTAAGTTCATATGATGTATTACAAAGTCCAAAATACAATAACTACACTTATGAAATTACATTAGAAAAAGAGATTGCTGCTTATAGAAAAACCTTATTAGATTTACTACATCCATCAGGTATGCAGGTTATTGGTCGTTTTGCTATGAAAGGTCAAGCAAATATCAACTTTACTGAATCTGGTTATTTGGATCAAGGACACACATTAGGTTATTATACTGGTGATCCAGGATCTTATGCTTCAATGACTTCTGATTATGTAAATCAGAGTAATAATATTATTCAATTTGGTAGTTTAGTTGGTGCCAATTTACAGCAAATTATTCTTCCAAACGATTCTATAACTTTAACATTAACCAATGGATTCCAAGTTCGTTCAGAGGTTATATCAATTAACGATGGCCAAGCAAATACTGTTGTACTGAAAGATAATGTTTGGTTGACCTATGCAAATGTTGCTTATGTAACGGCAAATGCTGGTAGCAATGTGATAAATATATCAAGTCTGACTGGTTCTTATGATATCGTTAATAATGAAAATTATAGCAATACTGCGGCTCCTATTTTAGATATTGTATACCCTGGTGACCATGTTTTGGTTGCTAATAATTCAGAATTGTTGGTTATTGGAGTTAATGCTAGTGCCAATACAATTACAGTAGGTTCTAATTTAACTTCTGCTGCTAATTCATTAATGACTGTTAGAAGGACTGTATTAACAACCAACGTTAGAATTGATGGTCCTGTTGGAACTCAATTCTTCCCTGAGTTAACAGACCAATTTGGTAATAGAATTGTAACACAAAACAACGACATAATACTTTTAGGATAAGAAATGAGCTCCGTAAAAATAACGCAATTACCGTTTTTTACAATGATTAATGCCAATACGGCAAATACAATTTTTGCTGGTGTAGATATTCCTACAGATACTACATTTCAAATGACGGCACATACTTTGGCACAAGGTCTTTATTCTAATGAAATTTTAAATGTTGGTGGTAATCCTGTAGTATTTTCAAACACTATTGCACAATTTTCTGGTTCGGATCCAACTTTTTTACAATTAAATTTACAAAACTTTAATAGTAATGGTTCAGGTGATTTAATTGTTACCTCGGACACAGGTACCAATTCAAATAATTATATTGATTTGGGTATCAATGGATCTACATTTAGTAATCCAACATATTCTTCTATGAAACCATTGGATGCATATTTGTATGTTCAAGGTCCTACAGCATTAAGTAACGTAGCAAACCTTGTTATTGGTACTGCTTCTTATGGTGCAAATATTGTATTTATTGCTGGTGGAACAACTTCAAATGATATTATTGCCACTATTAATGAAGATATTATTACAATGTATGAACCATTGTTGGTTAATGGTGGAATTTCTTTTGGTGACGCTTCATATCAAAACACAGCGCCAGCAACTTTAGTATACTCACAAGCAAGTTATGCTCAAGCCAATGCTGCCACAGTTTCAGCGCAGTCTGGATATAATTTGGCAAATACAGTTAGTACAACTGCAAATGCCGCTTATTTACAAGCAAACGCAGCAACCATTTCTGCTCAATCTGGTTATAACTTAGCAAACACAGTTAGTACAACTGCTAACGCAGCATACTTACAAGCAAATGCTGCCACAGTTTCAGCACAGTCTGTATATAATTTAGCCAATACTGTAAGTACTACTGCCAATGCTAGTTACCTTCAAGCCAATGCAGCCACATCATCTGCTCAGTCTGGTTATAACTTAGCCAATACTGTATCAACAACAGCTAATGCTGCTTACCTACAGGCTAACGCTGCAACTAATTCAGCACAGGCCGCTTACAATCTAGCTAACTCAACTACTGCTACAGTAACATATCAAACTGGTGTTAACCTTCAACAAAACACCAATATTACTGCTGTTAACACCTATGCCGCTTCTGGTTATGCTCAGGCAAACGTAACTGTTGGTGTTGATGCCACACAGAATACTTTAATTGGAATTATTCAAGGTGTAGACTTAACACAAAATACTAATATTGCATTGTTACAAAGTTATGTAACTACTGCTAATGCCAATATTGCAGCAGCCTTTGCTCAGGCAAACTCAGCAGCTGCCAACACCATTTACCAAGCGGGTGTAAGTGCAACACAAAACACAACAACTCAAACTATTTGGAATCAAGTTAATACTGCTGTTCAAAATACATCAACCATTATATTAAACAATTTAAACCTTAATGGTAATTTAATTGCAAATAATACAACATCTACTGCAAATTTCTTTAAAGTTAATATTTTAGGAAATAATAATGGATCTTTAACTATTAATAATAATTCTTTTTCTGCTCAAACAGCATTAGTAAAAATTATTGGTAGTTCTACATACGCTTCACAGACACCTATTAATGCTGGTTATATGATGCAAATTGTTGGTTTAGATAATACTCCAACAAGAATTGTTATAGATTCCGCTAGTGCTTCTGGTAATGCTTATGGATTGATTGCTGGTCGTACATCAAGAGGTTCTGCTGCAGCACCAAGTGCTGCTCAAGCAGGTGATGTGTTAATGAGATTCTCTGGTAATGGATACGGTACAACATCATACAGTCCATTAGGTGTTGCTAGAATGGATGTTGTGGCAGCTGAAAACTTTAGTGATACAAATAAAGGTGCAGTAATTAATTTTAGTGTAACCCGTGTTGGTTCAAATACCGTGTATGCAAACGTAGTATCTATTGCATCCAATACAGTTTCATTTGGTACTAATAATTACACACAACCAAACACCATTATTGATATGGCCAATAGCCGTATTCAAGTATCAAATACTGGTGTTTCTAAGCATGCATATGCTATCTCATGGATAGATTTTACTCCTACATATCCAAATGGTTCTGCCGGAGATAAAAAAGGTATGATGTTCTTGGATGCCGGTAATGCAATTGGTAATGGAGTAAGGTTATATTGGTGTAATGCAGACTATACATCAGGTGCTGCACAAATTTGGTACACACAAACCACCGGTCCTAATGGAACTATTTGGGGTTAATAGATAAATAAATCAATATGGCAAATCAAGACCTTTTAACATACGCAGCAAAAGTATCTCAAGTAGAGCAATCTTACTTTGCTCCTGTATCCGTGCTGCCGGTTACAAACCAAGCAATCTCAACACTCTATGTTTTTCTTTCTAGGGTTGATTCTTGGCCAGATGATAATGTTCCACCTGTACCAACTCAAGACCAAAGATATATTAAATCTGTTTTTGCTAATATGTTTGTGGCAAAACAAGTATCTTCAAATCAAATTTCTCCAGTAATCCAGCGTATCGATTGGCAATCAAATGTTGTTTATCAGTATTATCAAGATAATATCGATATGTTTGCTTTGGACCAAAACGGTTTATTGTTGAATCTTTTTTATGTAAGAAATCGTTACGACCAAGTATTCAAGTGCCTTTGGAATAATAATGGTGCTTTGTCCACAGTAGAACCATTCTTCCAACCAGGAAGTTACGGAACAGATAATATCTATATTGGTACTGATGGTTACAAATGGAAATACATGTATACGATTGACGTAGGTTCTAAAAAGACCTTTATGGATGCTGGTTGGATGCCAGTTCCTATCGGATACAACACACCAAATCCATTATCAACAGCAGCTGGTATTGGTGATATTGAAGTAATTAACGTGATAAATGGTGGTTCTGGATATGATCCAGCAAATGCTGTGGTAGATGTTGTAGTTACCACAACTTCTGGTATTGGTACTGGTGCTGCAGGTACTCCTGTAATTCAAAATGGAGTAATTACCGATGTTGTTGTAACCAATCCAGGTTCAAATTATTCAAATTATACTATCGATGTAGTAAGTGCTATTGGAAGTGGCGCCGTACTCGATTCCCATGTGTCTCCGATTGGTGGCCACGGGTTTGATCCTGTATCAGAATTAGGATGCAGCCATACCATGATTACCTGTGAGTTTAATGGCTCAGAAGGTGGTATTATTCCAACAGATATCGATTATCGCCAAATTGGTATTGTAGTTAATCCTACATCATTAAGAACTTTTCCAAATCCAGCCAACAGTTCCATTTATAAAGTTTCAACTGACTTAATTGTTTCTCCAGGTTTTGGTTCTTATATTTCTGATGAGTTGGTATATCAAGGCGCTTCTTTAGAAACAGCATCATATGTTGGAACCGTTTTAAGTTTTAATCCAGCAACCAATGTTATAAGCATCATAAATATAACAGGAACTCCAACACTTAATGCTACTGTTGTAGGAAATACATCAAAAACAGCAAGAACATTATTATCTGTTAGCACTCCAGACTTTGTACCATTCTCTGGTTATATGACTGTTATTGAAAATAGAACAGGTGTACAAAGAAGTTCTGATGGTATTGAACAATATAAATTTGTCTTAGGATTTTAAAGGAAAAAAATGTCTCTGAATTTTAACGTCAGCCCCTATTATGATGATTTTGATCCGGCAAAAAATTATTACCGTGTTCTATTTAAACCAGGTTATGCTGTACAAGCACGAGAATTAACTCAATCGCAATCAATTCTTCAGAATCAAATTACTAACTTTGCTGATAACATTTTTGCCTCTAATTCTCCTGTTACTGGCGGACAAGTAACAATCAATTTAAATTGTTCTTACATTCAATTGCAACCAACGTATAATGGTGCTTTGGTTGACGTTAACCAGTTTCTCGGTGAGTTAATTCAAGACGCAACTGGTACAATTACTGCTAAAGTTATTGCTGTTGCCGTTGCTACTGGTACTGCCGGCAACGGTGAACCACCAACATTAATTGTAACTTATAAATCAGGTGGACAATTCACTAATGGTTCAATCATTTTTGGAACATTAAACAACCTAGTGTGCCAAGCACAAGCAACAAATGCCACAGGTACAAGTTCTGTAGCATCTATTGCGCAAGGTGTATTCTACATTTCTGGTAGTTACATCAATGCTTCTGGTGAAACCATTTCAAGTGGTAATTTTGTTCAAGTTAACCCACAAACAATTATTTTAGATAAGTACGATTCTACTCCTAATTTGCGTGTTGGTTTAAATATTACTGAAACAATTCACGATTATATTAATGATGCTTCTTTATTAGACCCTGCTGTTGGTGCTTCTAACTATCAGGCACCAGGTGCTGACCGTTATCAGATTACATTGGCATTAGAAACACGTCCATTAACATTTGGTGATGATGATGGATTTATTGAATTAGTTCGTATTACTAATGGTAACGTTGCCAAATTGGTAGATGGTTCTGTATATTCAGTTATTGATGATTACTTTGCTAAACGTGATTATGAAACTAATGGTGACTATGTTGTTAATAACTTTAAATTAACACCAAAGACTAACACAAACGATTCTTCAAATAACACTTATGTTATGAGTGTTGGTAAAGGTTTGGCATATGTTCATGGATATCGTGTTGAAAGTACAACCAATGTAGATTTGGTTACTGACCGTGCTAGAACAACGGCTTCACAGACTAATAATCCAACGTTCTTATCATATGGTAATTATTTCTATGTTGATACAGTTCATGGTGCTAATGGTACATTCTTTGATACTACCACACAACAAAACATTGACTTACACGATGTTCCAGCAGCATCCGTAAACGTATCTTCTGCTTTAGCATATAATGCTACTGTTGTGGCAACTGCCAATGTTCGTTCATTATCATATGACCACAACACCAATGATGCGGTTGCAAACACTTATGTTTACAAGATGTTTGTTAATAATTTACAGTTGAATACTCCGAGCGACCATGCTGTAACTGCCACAACAAATACAATTACTTTTCCTAGTTATTTTTCATCATCTAATGCTGCTTATATTGGAGCAACAATTTCTATCAATTCTGGTACAGATGCTGGTGATTTTAGAACAATTACTTCTTATAACGGTTCAACAAAAGTTGCAACAGTTAATCAAAACTGGACAACAACTCCAGATACCACTTCTGTATTTGCAATCAATTATCAAATTGCACAAGCCAATTCAATTATAGCTGCATCAAAATCATCATATCCAGCAACAATTGATGGTACTGCAAATATGAATTCAACTGGATTTGATGCTTTTAACAATACACTACTGGAGAACGCAGGTTCACCTGAATTAATTTTTCAAGTTGGTAATCCATATGTTGCTTCTTTAGTTAATACTTCATATACAACACAACAAGAGTGGAGAAACGTATCTTTCACTGCTGCTGGTTCTGGTGTATCTGCTCAGTTAAACTATTCTTCATATAACAACACAATTCGTCATTTTGGTACACCAAGTACAACAATCCCTGCTTCATTAGCAAAACAAAATTACACTATTGTAGTTACAAACAAAGGTGCAAATGCTAACGTAAACGTAGGTGATATTCTTTCTGTTGTAACTGGCCCAAGAAATATTTCTTTAGACAGTACTGCAACTATTGCCACTATTGCTTTCCCAGACTTAACAGCATTTACTGCTACAATTCTTGCTACCGTGTTTGTTGAAAACGGTGACAGTACTGGTTATATTCTTAAAGGTAAGAATTTAATTAATGCCAACACATCAACTGTTAATATTAATGGAACAAACGTTAATACCTACACACACGTTGATAATACAACTTACAATCCTATTGCATCACTTTCTTCAACAGGACAAGTTTATATTCAAAATGCTGGTTTGGTAACTCCTGGTCAAAAACAAAGTTTGTATCTATCTGACGTTAAGAACATTGTACAAATTATTGATACAGGTAATCCATCTATTACACCAACAGTTTCTATGTTGGGCGCAAGTTCACCTTACGATGTTACTTCACATTATGTGTTAGATAACGGACAACGTGATGGTTATTATGACCATGCTAGTATTACATTACTTCCTGGTGCTCCACAACCTGCTGGTAACTTATTAGTATTATTAAACTACTATCAACATACTGGTGGTGATGGTTACTTCTCTGTACAATCATATATCTCTGCTGGTGTATCATCAAGTCCAGAAAAATATCAATCAATTCCAAAATACACAAGTACACATGGTACATTATATGCTCTCAGAGATTGTGTAGACTTTAGACCTGCTCGTTTAAATGCTCAATCAGCATTTGTATTCCGCTATTCAAATTCTTCATCAACACAAGGTGTATTAATTCCTGTTGATTCAACATTGTTTGAAACAGATTACTCATACTATTTGGGACGTAAAGACCAATTGGTATTAAGCAAAGATAGAACTTTCCAAATTATTGAAGGTTCTCCAGCAATTAACCCAATACTGCCTGCTACACCAGATGGTTCATTGGTACTTGCTCAACTCACACACAATCCATATACAGGTTATATTCCATCTGAAGCACCTCCTGGATTTGTTTCAGACTTATCTGTTGTCGGTGTTCAACACAAACGTTACACAATGGCAGATATTGGTGCCTTAGACACTCGTATCAGTAATGTAGAATACTACACCGCATTAAGTTTATTGGAACAAAATGCTCAGTCATTACAAATTTCTGACGCATATGGTTTAAACAGATTCAAAAATGGTATTATGGTAGATGACTTCTCTAGTTATGCTACTGCTGATACAGCAAACCCTGACTATGCTGTATCTATCAATAAACGTACCAATCAAATGACTGCTTTACAACGTGTAAACAATTATCCATTGAAATCATTGGCACTTGCTTATAATATGGGTCTTTCTGCTGCTGACCAAAACAATACATTAGGTTACAACATTGGTTCTGATGGTTTAATTAACTACTTCTCATTACCATTTACAACTGCTAATGCTGTTGTTCAACAATTTGCTTCTAGAACGGTTAATGTAAATCCATTTGCTTATGTTACAGAACAAGGTGTAATGTCTTTAACACCAAACGTTGATAATTGGGTTGATACAAAACAATCTCCTGCTTTGTTAATTACTGATCCTAACCTACAAGTATTCCAAGCAAACTCAGCTGCAATCAATGTATTGTCTGCTGGTGACTGGCAGACTATTTCTGGCACATCATATTCATCAAGTATTTCTGTTGTTAACCATGGTAATCCAAACGTACAAAGTCCTTATGGATCAATCGTTGGATATACCGCCACAACAACATATTCAAGTCAAGTACAACAACAAAGTAACATCGTAGGTAACTATGATAACATTGGTAACACTTATGCTTTAAACAATGGTTATATTACAGACGTTTCTGTATTGCCATACATTCAAGCACAAGAGATTATTATATCTACACAAAACTTATTGTTTAACACACAATTAGAAGCATCTTTTGATGGTCAAAACATTCAAAACTACATTCGTAAAACAAACGTAGTTGAATTAACCAATGTTTCTGGTAAATTCACAGTTGGTGATATTATTGGAACATATTCTGCTGGTGTGTTTACTGGTACTGCCAGAATTATTGGTATTCAGAATTATCCTAATACAACTAATGTAAGATTGTATGTTGCTTCTGATCCTTACACAACTGCTTACTCAGCAAGTGATACTGTTGGTGAGTCAATTCAAAATGCTTACTTTGATCAAAATGGTAATTATGTTTCAACAACTACCAATGGTCAATTTGCAAGTCAAAAACATTATGGTGGTCGTGTACTTGCAACTACTACAAATACTGTACAACTTTCACCTTTAGCATCTTCTACCAATAATTATTATAACGGTAATACAATTTACTTCAGTACAGGTACTTCAATTGGCCAATCAGCAACAATTACTGCTTACAATGGTTCAACAAAAGTAGCAACATTATCTGCTTCTTTAGGTACTGCTGTAGGTGATGTATATTCTATCGGTAGCATGAATACTGATGAATATGGTTCATTCTATGGTATCTTTAATATTCCTGCTGGTGTGTTCCATACTGGCCAAAGAGTATTACAATTAGATAATGGTAGCAACTTTAATGCCAATTCTTGGACAACATATGCTCAAGCAACATTCTATGCTGAAGGTTTACAAACAACTTCACAATCTGTTGACTTTGGTGCTTCACCTGCTGGCGCTAAGAATACATTTACACAAACAAATCAACAAACTCAAACAAATATTGTTAAGACTTACAGTCCTTATGACCCTGTAGCACAAACATTTGAAATTTCGTCTGATAACTATCCAAATGGTTTGTTCTTAAATGCTATTAAAGTATTCTTTAAAACTAAACCTTCAGATAACTCACCAATCACATTGTCGATTGTTGGTACATTAAATGGTTATCCAAATGGTTCAACATTAGACCACTCTATTGTTACATTGACACCAGACCAAGTTAATGTATCTTCAACTCCACAGTTTTTGGATCCAACAGCTTATACAAGTTTTCAATTTGCTGCTCCGGTTTATATTCAACCAAATACATTGTATGCCTTTATTCTGAAATCAAATTCTGATGAATATAATGCTTGGACAGCAGCGGCTGGTGATATTGCCTTATCAAGTTCTGTTAAGAATAAACCAACAGATGCTAATCCTTCTGTAATTACTAAGATTGGTTCAGCACCTTACATTGGCGCTTTGTTTTTATCACAAAACTCACAAACTTGGACTGCCGACCAAAACCAAGACTTAATGTTTGTAATGGATAATTGTGTATTCAATACTTCTGTTAGTCCAACTGTTGAGTTTATTGTACCTAATAAGTTACCAAAACGTTCATTAATTGACCAATTATTGAATTATTTCAATAATGCCAATAGTGTTCCAAATACTGTAACAACCATTTCTACAACAAATTATTTGGTTGATGCTTTCAACGTAACAACAACAGATTTTGTTCCAACAACCACTGGTATTCAGTATCAATATAATGCTACATTGGCAACAGGTTCAATGACCGGTTTCACAAATATCACACCAGGTAAATATGGTACATCTACACCAGATAATATCTACTTGAATGATGGTAACGGTGAACGAATGTTAGTTGCTAACTCCAACACATCATTTATTGTTAACGCAACATTATCATCAACTGACCAATATGTAAGTCCTATTCTTTCTGATGCTGGATTATCAACATTTGCAATTAACTGGAATATCAACAACCTTAGTTTATCAAATAACTTGATAAACTTAATTTCTGGTGGCGGTGGTTATAGTAACTCCAATACAACTGTAACAATCTCAGCACCTACAGGTAAGAATGGTGTTCAAGCAACTGCTGTGGCAAACGTGGTGAGTGGTAACGTAACTTCAATCTACTTAACAAATGGTGGTCAAGGTTACTTAACTACACCAACAATTACCATTACTGGTGCAAACACATCAATGGCAACTGCCAATATCACAGGAGAAACTTCATCCTTTGGCGGTCCTGCGCTTGCTAAGTACGTTACTAAGAAGGTTGTTTTAGCACCAGGAAACGATTCTGGTGACTTGAATGTGACTGTAACTGCTTATCGTCCTGTTAATACAGATATCAACGTATATTACAAAATTTTAAGTCGTAACGATACACAAACATTTGAGAGTGGTAACTGGCAGTTAATGACTAAGACTAATAGTTCAGACACAGCATACTCACAATCAAGATCAGATTTGATAGACTTTACATTCGCACCAGGTACAAATGGTACAGACCAAGGTTATGTAAGTTATGTTTCTTCAAACGGACAAACATATACAAACTTTAGTCAATTTGCTATCAAAGTTGTATTAACAACAATAGATAAAACTGCTGTTCCTTTTGCAACAAGTTTACAAGCGATTGCTCTTCCTTCTAACGTTAATACCACAAACTAATCATGCTAGTACAAATACCCAACTCTACATTAATTCGTGATACAACTTCCATGGCACTTATCAATAATGATAAAAATGGATTACAAGAATATTATCGCCAAAGAAACCGTTTAGCCAGTCAGGCAAGTGAAATAAATACCATGAAATCCGACATCAATAGTGTAAAAGAAGATTTAAGTGAATTAAAGCAACTATTGATTCAACTATTAGAAAAGAGTAATTAACACATGGCTAATACAGTTACCCTATTAGGTTATGCCAATACATTTGGTGATTGGGTTGTTACAACTAATGCTTTAGCAATAGAAAATAACAACATGGCGGCTAATAATTATATTAAGCCATCAGGAACATTATACCTAAACGACCCAACCTTAGGTTTACAAGTTGGTAACAATGCCATCTTTGCTGGACAACTCCAAGTTACTGGTGTTGGTTCTTCTGCTTATGTACAAAACAACCTTCGTGTTGATACTCAAGTTTATTTTACAAATACATCTTTAGGTTTAACCAATTCAGGTCAAGCAAATATTGGTGGTCCTTTATTAGCATTAGGTGCTAATACTGGTTTACAAGTTTCCAATTCCGCATCTATTGGTGCAAACGTTATTGTTTACGGAACAGGTACAATTGTTGGTGCTGCCAATTTAGGTAATACTTTGATTGTTACTGGTGCTGCTACACTTTCCAACACATTAAGTGTATTAAAAGATGCTTCATTTACAGCAAACATTAATGCTGCCAAATATATTAATGTAACAAATGACGTTAATGCTACAGATTTTATTGCTACACAGTTAATTTCTGGTTCAAATTTAAATATTGTTAATAATGCTCAAATTGGTGGCCAATTAGCGGTTACTGGTAACTTTATTATTAACGGTACAACAGTATATAATACTAATACTTTCACGATTAACGCCAATAGTAACGTAGGTTTAACAAGTACATTTGCGGTTAATCGTGGTGTTAATGCCAATGCGGCCATTCGTTGGAATGAAGCAAATACTTATTGGGATATTCGTGATGTTAATAATCCAACAGGTTATTCCAAGATTCTTACTGCCAATCTAATTAGTGATTCAGTAATTACTGTTAATTCTTCTGGTTTAGCGTCTCAAACAGCAGCAAATACATTGAATAACTCAATTATTGCTGTTAATACATTATTGAGTGCATCTATAACCAATTTTCAAAACCAGATTACATCAAATACCAATCTACAATTAGGTATTAATGCAACTCAAAATACAGCATCTTTGGCCATCAACAATTACGCCAATTCAGCATATGCTCGGGCCAATACATCATTAAATCAGTTTAATGGTACAACAGGTTCTATAAATCCAAGTAACGGACTAGTTACATTTAGTAGTGATAATGGCATGACTATTGTTGCTTCTGGTAACAATTTAGATATTAGTTCTCCACAAGATTTGAGAACATCTGCCAGTCCTACTTTTGCTGGATTAACATTAAATGGTACACCAACAGCACCAACAGCAACCAACGGAACAAGTACTACACAGATTGCTACTACCGCATACGTTTTAAATCAACTTGGTTCTGGTGGAACTTACGGCCACAATATTTCAGGTAATGCAGCAACTGCATATGGATTAGGCGTACAAACGGCAGGTTCAGTACCTGGTGCCAATCAAGTATTGAGATCGGATGGTAGTGGATACATTTTTGGTAGTTATTTTAACTCAAATACAAGCAATAATGAAAATCCAACAGTTTCACAAGTTCTCGTAACTAATGGTGCTGATGGTTACTATCGTAAATCAAGTATTGGTAGCTTTACTACTCAATTGACAGGTACTGCTTCGAGTTTGACTGCCGGATTGGCCAATGGTGTAAATCAAAATCCTAATAGAACTGATAGTGCTTGGTATCAAGCTGTTTGGAGTAATGCTGCCGGTGGTGATAAAGCTATCTACTCTACAGGTAACGTTACGATTAACTCAGGAAGTTATGGTGCTGTAGGTTTCTATGGTTCATCTTGGTCTATAGGTGGTAACCCAACTTACGGATTAATTACAAATACAGGTTTATATGTAAGTGGTCAAGTGTGGGCAACATCAAATATTACTGCTTACTACTCAGATATGAGATTGAAGAAATATTTGGGTCCTATTGAGAATCCGTTAGATAAAATAATGTCGTTAAACGGTTTCTACTATGAGGCGAATGAAACTGCCCAAGCACTTGGTTATAAGCCTAAACGTGAAGTTGGTGTGTCTGCTCAAGAAGTACAAGCAATTATGCCAGAAATTGTTTCTCCAGCACCTATCGATAATCAATATCTAACAATTGACTATGAAAGATTAGTACCACTTTTAATTGAGTGTGTTAAAGCACTCAAATTAGAAATTGACGAATTGAAGAAAAAGTAAAATTTCGATTTTTTGCGTTCCGGCCTCCAAATTCCGGAGATGAAATCCAAGACTCCAAAAAGCGATTTTACTTTTGAGCCAAGGTAGGAATTGACTAAATATCCGATATAATAATAACAATAATCAGGAATTTAAATGCCGGCAGCCTACCAAGACCTGTACATCGAACAAGGAACAACATATTCAACGTCCATTACTTTGGATGATGTATATAATAATATATTCGACTTGTCTGGTTATATAGCTAAAGCTCAATTGAAGCATTCCTATTATACATCAAATGTTACAGCAACATTTTCCACCACTATTAATTCAGGTTCAGGAACAATCACTTTACAGTTGGATGCACCGACCACAGCAAATATTTCTCCAGGTCGTTATGTTTATGATACCATTATTATTGATCCATCCCAAAATGTAACCAGAATTTTAGAAGGAATTGCTGAAGTGGCGCCTGGTGTTACTAACATTATCAGCACTAAAATTTTGGAGCAATAAATGGGACAAGTCATTGGGACAGTCAATGTCCAAGTTGGATCAGCAACAAATCCAAGAGTAAATTCAATCAGTTATGGTGGTAAAAACACCATCAAAGGTGCTGCGGACTTTAATGGAACTGGTGGTATTAACCTTGATGTTATCGCATATCAAGCAAATACCAATTCTTTTGTACTTTCACCAGCAGGTTCATTAATTACCAACATCGATGCGGGGTTCTTTTAAGTGTCCAATACAGTCATACAGATACTCCGGTCGTATACATCGAATGTACCGACCACTTTAGCAGACGGTGCTTTAGCGTATTCGTTTAAATCCAATACTTTGTTTATTGGAGATGCAAATAATGAGATTATTCCAATTGGTGGTGAATCTTATATTCTCAATCTGATTGAAGTTAATGCTGGCCAGAACGTAGTTATTCAAGATGCTTTTGACCAAGCAAATGCCGCAACACATTCTGCACAATTTGCTTATACAAATAGTAATGTCGCCTATACACAAGCAAATGCTGCTACCAACTCAGCACAAGCCGGATACAATCAAGCCAACGCTGCTACGGCTTCTGCTCAATCTGGTTATAATTTAGCAAATACGGTAAGTGCATATGCTAATGCTGCTTTTTTACAAGCAAACAATACTAATACATATGCAACTTCTGCGTATAATCTAGCAAATACTGTTTCAACTACAGCAAATGCAGCTTATGCTCAGGCTAATGCAGCTACGGCTTCTGCTCAAGCAGCCTATACTGATGCTAATGCCGCTTTTATTCAAGCCAATGCAGCATATCAATTAGCCAATACAGATTCTACTACTGCTAATTCTGCTTACTTACAAGCTAATGCAGCCACAGCATCTGCTTCTGCCGCTTATTATAATTCAAATTCTGCCTATATTCAAGCTAATGCGGCTTTTGTACAAGCAAACGCAGCAAATCAATATGCTAATTCAGCATATGCTCAGGCAAATGCAACAAACCAATATGCTGTGTCTGGATATGCTCAAGCCAATGCAGCAACTAATTCTGCTCAAGCGGCATATAATAATGCAAACTCAGCAGTAAGTCAGATTGCAGCTAATACGGCATATCAGGTAGGTGTTAATACTACACAAAATACACAGATTATTGCTGTAAATACTTACGCCACATCAGGTTACAATCAAGCAAATACTACAACTGCCAACTTGGCAGCCAATATTATTTACTTCCAAATTGTAACGAATACTATTAATGCCAACGTGGTTGCTGTTAATACCTATGCGGCTTCTGCTTATAACCAAGCAAATATTACCAATACATACGCTACATCAGGTTATGCTCAGGCAAATGCTGCAACAAATTCAGCACAATCTGTATACAACTTTGCTAACAACATTTCTACTGAAGCTAATTCGGCATATAATTTGGCCAATACAGTCAGTACAACTGCCAATGCTGCTTATCTACAAGCTAATGCGGCAACCAACTCTGCTCAATTTGCTTATACCAATTCTAATGCAGCTTATCTCCAAGCAAATGCTGGAACTAATTCAGCACAAGCTGCCTATAATGCCGCTAATACAGCTGCAGCAAATACTGTATACATTACTGGTGGTTTAAATACTGCCAATTCAACACTTACTTACATACAAGGTGTTGATAATGCTCAAAACGTAACAACTGCACAATTAACCATATATGCAACTTTTGGATATAACCAGGCGAATGCTGCAGCAGCTTCAGCACAATCAGTATACAACTTTGCTAATAATATTTCAACACATGCTAATGCATCATATGATTTGGCCAACACAGTATCGACAGAAGCCAACTCAGCATATAACCTGGCAAATACTGTATCAACTACAGCAAACGCTGCCTATTTACAGGCCAATGCAGCCACAGCATCAGCACAGTCTGTATACAACTTTGCCAACAATATATCAACTGAAGCAAACTCATCATATAATCTTGCCAATACTGTAAGTACAACCGCTAATGCGGCTTATTTGCAAGCCAATGCTGCCACTAACTCGGCTCAATCAGTTTATAACTTTGCTAACAATATCTCATTACATGCTAACGCAGCATATGATTTAGCCAATACTGTTTCAACAACTGCCAATGCAGCATATAACCAAGCAAATTTAACCAACACTTATGCTACTTCTGGATATGCTCAAGCGAATGCCGCTACAGCATCTGCTCAGTCTGGTTATAACCTAGCAAATACAGTAAGTACCACGGCTAATGCCGCTTATCTACAGGCTAACGCAGCAACCAACTCAGCACAGGCTGCCTATGATAATGCAAATACTAAATTTGCTTCTGCTGGTGGAACAATTACTGGTTCTGTTACTATTAGTAAAGATTTAGCTGTTTCAGGTAACGTCAGTATTTCTGGTAACCTAACATATTATGAAGTTAATTCTGCTAACGTAGGTAATTCAATTATCTACCTTGCTGGTAATAACTCATCGAATGTGGTTGATATTGGTATTGTGGGTCACTTTGTTGGTGGTGTACCAAGTCATTATCAACATACTGGTGTTGTTCGTAATCATAACAATGGTAATTGGGTATTCTTTAGCAATGTATCTACTGAACCTACATCGGTAATCAATTGGACTGAAGCAAATATCACTTATGATTCTATTACTACTGGTGGCATCAACAGTCCTACTGCCAATATTAATGGCCTAGAATTATTTGCTTACTCAACCGCAGCATACAATCAGGCCAATTTAACTAATCAGTATGCCACAACTGCATATGCTCAAGCAAATGCTGCCACAAATTCAGCACAATCAGTATACAACTTTGCCAATAATATTTCAACAGAGGCAAACTCAGCATATAATTTGGCTAATACAGTTAGTACGACTGCTAACGCAGCATACCTACAGGCCAATGCTGCCACCAATTCTGCTCAATCAGTATACAATTTTGCTAACAATATTTCTACTGAAGCCAACTCAGCATATAACCTAGCAAATACCGTTTCTACTACATCCAATGCGGCTTACTTACAAGCCAATGCGGCTACGAACTCTGCTCAATCTGGATATAACCTAGCAAATACTGTAAGTACCACAGCCAATGCGGCTTACCTGCAAGCTAATGCAGCAACCAATTCTGCTCAGTCTGGATATAATTTAGCTAATACTGTTAGTACAACTGCTAACGCAGCATATCTACAGGCTAATGCTGCTACAAACTCAGCACAATATGCCTATAACAATAGTAACTCGGCTTACATACAGGCAAATGCCGCTTTTGCTCAAGCCAATCAGGCATACAATACTGCCAATACAAACTTAGCATATATTCAAGGCGTAGATAATACTCAGAACACCAACATTACTTTACTACAAGGTTATGTAACTACTGCTAACGCCAATATTACTGCTGCTTTTGCTCAAGCAAACGCTGCGGCAGCTTCAGCACAGTCTGGATATAATCTGGCAAATACAGTATCGGCATATGCTAATGCCGCTTATTTACAGGCTAATAATACCAATACATATGCAACTAGTGGTTACGCACAAGCTAATGCAGCAACTGCTTCTGCTCAGTCAGGATACAACCTTGCTAATACGGTGTCTGCTTATGCTAACGCAGCATTCTTACAAGCAAACAACACAAACACTTATGCAACTAGTGCGTATGCTCAGGCTAATGCTGCCACAAACTCTGCACAATCTGGTTATAATTTAGCCAATACCGTATCAGCATACGCTAACGCAGCATTCTTACAGGCAAATAATACTAATACTTACGCCACATCAGGATATGCTCAGGCAAATGCAGCAACTAACTCAGCACAGGCATCTTATAACTTAGCCAATACTGCCGTACTCCGTGCTGGCGATACAATGACTGGTCGTTTGAATATTGCTAATAGTAATAGTTCTACTGCCTTAACTGTTACTGGTGGTTCTACATTTAGTGGTAACACATACCACAATAGTTATGTTGTAATTGCCAATACCACATATATTGGTAATAATGCTTTCAATACCAATATTACCAACCCTGCTTTGGTAATGAAAGGTGTGGCAACAACAGGTACAGCAGGACAATACTATACTCAAGCAGCACTCCTGAATGGAGGATCCAACACAGGTTCTGCGGACTATATTGCTTATGTCGACACCTATCCAGGACCATTAAATGACCATGGTTGGGTCGATATGGGTATCGCCGGTTCTTCTTTTGCTGACCCTAACTTTACAATCACCAAACCACAAGATGGATACATTTTCACTGGTGCTGTGGCAAGTTCAGGTGCTGGTGGTAACTTAGTATTTGCTACCGATTCCACTTCTGCTGTCGGTGATATGGTATGGGCAACTGGTGGTTTCTTGGCTGCCAATGAGGTAATGAGATTCAATAATACTGGTAAGTATTTGATTATTGAAACTGGTACTTCCTCAACCAGTAATACTTCTGGTGCTCTACAAGTTATTGGTGGTGCCGCAGTTAAAGGTAATCTCTTTGCCGATTCTATTACTACATCATCATTGGCAATCAATGGTAACACAAGTCATGTAGGTAATGTTCTAATTAATGGTGCAACGAGTTACTTACGATTCCCTGATGGCACCATTCAAACAACTAATGCTCATTCATTTGCTTATACGGCAGCTGCATATGCTCAAGCAAATGCGGCAACCAATTCTGCTCAGGCGGCTTACACCAATAGTAACTCTGCTTACATACAGGCTAATGCGGCTTACATTCAAGCCAATGCAGCATTTGTACAGGCCAATGCAGCCAACTCATTGGCCACATCAGCATACTTTCAGGCAAACTTAGTAGGTTCTATTGCTAATACAGCAGTACAGCGTGCCGGTGATACCATGACTGGTGCCTTAACCATCAATAATAATTTGAATGTAACTGGTACCGTAGCAGCATGTACAGCAATTCAATTCCCTGATAGTTCGACAATCGTGGCCACAAGTAGTTCTGTTTCCTCTAATGCAGCAAACACATTGGCAACTTCTAATGCTGTTTACATAGCCGTCTCTACCGCTTTGGCATTCAGTATTGCTTTAGGTTAATAACATAAATATAACATTATATGAGATAATAAAAAATGTCCAACAACTTCCGTAACAGTCTAAAACCTAGTATTGGTACCGCCAATACGACAGTCTACCAAACACCTTTGGCTACACAGTCAACGGTGATTGGACTTTCTATTGCCAATAGAACTACATCAAATACTATTCAAGTTTCTGCTTACGTTTTAGATTCTGCCAACTCATATACTCCAACATATATTGTAACAAATGCTACAGTACCTATTGGTGGTACTATTGTTGTAATTGGTGGTGATCAAAAGATGGTTCTTAAAGCAAGTGATTCAATTCAGGTATCTTCATCTGTTGCTGGTTCAGCAGATGCAATACTCAGCGTTCTGGAAATCTCATGAGCTTCTTAGGCGCAAGACCAGACTCCTTCCAATATGGTTCTACAGCTTATGACCATTTTAATGGTGATGGTGTTACAACCACATTTACACTATCACGCCAAGTATCCGCTAATGCTGATATTCAAGTAGTTGTTAATAACGTTATTCAGGATCCAGGTGTTGCTTATTATGTAAGTAATCTAAACACACTTACATTTACTGGTGCTCCAACTTCAGGTACAAATAACATTTATGTTGTATATCGTCAGATGGTTCAATCTGGTATTGCTCCTGGTGCCAACACAGTTACAATGTCTGCCATTGCGGCAAATACAATTCAACCATGGCAATTATCAAATAGTTTATTGAATCCATTGGTAAGTACATTTACCGGTGATGGTTCAACAGTTACTTTTACATTAACACAAGCAGCAGTATCTTCTAATTCTTGTTATGTAACGGTTAACGGAATTACACAAGGTTCTCCAGCAAATTATTCAACAAATGGAGCAACACTTACATTCACATCAGCACCAGCAGCCAATTCAACTATTCGTGTGGTTCAAAACTCTGTTGTTGGTACAAGTATAGTACCAGTAGATGGTTCGGTAACCAACTCTAAGTTAGCCAGTAATTTAACATTGACTGGTAGTACAATTCTTCCTATTATTTCAGGCAATACTTCTATTACAGGTAGTATTAAAGCTAATAACGGATTATATTCTTCAAATAATTTCACAGGTACCTACACAGATGGTATTGTGATGGACTATGTGACGGGTAATGGAAGAATAAGTGTTGGTGGCGGAGACGGACTTACATTCTATAATGGTGGGCCAGCAACAACAGCTTTGATGACTTTAACTTCCGGTGGTAGTTTAGGTATTGGTACTACATCACCAAGAGGTAAATTACACGTCAACGCCACAACAAATCAAAATCTTGTTTTTGGTGGTCCTGTTAATTTTGCCAATGGTGTTTCTATTGCTTCAACTAATGATGCATATTCTCAAAACTATCCAATGGAATTTAGAGGAGGTAGTTTATTATTCACGTCAAATAACTCCGATTCTAGTGGTGGTAATATAGTTTTTAATGCCGGTGGTGAAGGCGAGAAGATGCGATTAGATTCTTCTGGTAATTTAGGACTTGGAGGCGCACCATTAAGTTGGCAATCAGGATATTCCGTATTTCAATTGGGTACTACATCATCTTTTTCGGTCAATACTGGCGGATTGTATACATTTATTGGAAATAATTTTTATATTAATTCTTCTGGTGGTATAAATTATGCAGCAACCGGACCTGGCGCATATTATTCTATAAACAGAAATGCTGGAATACACCAATGGTCAACCGTTCTTCCTGGAACACAAGGTACAAGTGCAACAGCAAACGCATCTCAGATTATGACTTTGACTGCTGGTGGAGTATTGCAATTATCTTCTACAACAGGTGGGATTCAATTTAATAATAGTTCAGCTTTAAATAATTCGGTACTGAACGATTATGAAACAGGTACATGGACACCAACTTGGAGTTCAACTGGCGGAGGCGTTTCCGGTTTAACTCAAACAGCAACATATACAAAAATAGGAAGAATTGTAACAGTAAATATTTCCGTTTCTGGAACTGCTGCAAGTGGAACTGCAAATCCTACAATTAATAATTTACCATTTACTTGTGCTTCGGTTGGTTCATCCAGTGGTATTGCTAGAGAGTGGAATCAAACTGGATATTTTTGGGGTCTTAATGTAACGGGAGGAGGAACATCAGTAGGATTATGGAGATATGATAACGCCAACACCCTTCCTGTAGGTTCTTTTGGATTTTATATGACTTATACATATCAAGCATCTTTCTAATATACCTAGTATGGATGTACTAGGCGGACAACAAAAAGGAGATTTAAAATGGCATTAGAAAAAGTAGTAGTAAACGATAAAATAGAAATTTCAGAAAATGGTGTAGTACATGTAAGAGAATGTACCCGTATTTTGGAAGATGGTAAAGAATTATCTTCATCATACCACAGGTTCACTATTGCACCAGGTGAAGATTACTCTACACAAGATGACCGAGTAAAAGCAGTATGCGCTGCTGTACATACACCAGAGACTATTGCTGATTATCAAGCTGCTCTAGCGAATTCAGTATCAAAATTAGGATAATTAAATGTCTTTACAACAGATTGTCGCCACCGATATTTCTTCTTCTGCGGCTATTGGGCCTACTCAGTTAAGTACTGGTGCGCCAACTTGGTTAACTAATGGTAATATAAATTTATCTGGTAATACAATAAATTCAACAAGCAATCTTACATTACAAACTGCTAATACAAACAGGATATCCATTACTTCTAATGGTAATGTGGGTATTGGTACTACCAGTCCAAATCATCCTTTGGATATTTTAAGTTATTCTGTGGATGCAGTAGGACTTACAGTAAGAAATAGAACTGGAAACGATTACGCTAATTTTTCTTTTACCACTAATGATGGTGGAACTATACAAACTGGTTTTGTTAATGCTCTCACAGGAGCAAATGGTGCAAGTTTAATTTTTAACAAAAAACCGGATGGTAGTGCTGCGGTAGAAGCAATGCGAATTACTTCCACAGGATATGTGGGTATTAACACAACAGGTCCAGCAACATTATTAACAATAAACGGTGCCGGTACAGCATCAAGTAATAATTGGATGTGGATGGGAGCCAATTCATTAAATCCTCCTGCTGCAGCAACTTATGGTTTGTTAATAGGTGGAAATTTATCTCAATCAAATAGTGAAACAAATATTGTTTGGGGACAAGGCGTAAGTTCAAATCAGTATCTTGGTTTTGGAAAATGGACCGGCTCTGCTTACACAGAACAAATGCGTATGTATAGTAATGGTACATTATCTATTGGTACAAACCTTAATAATGGTCACAAATTTAACGTGTATGATGGATCTTCTTATTTTTGGGTAAGTGACGGCACTTATGGTACGGCTGGATTTGGCCCAAGACCTGCAAATGATAGTATTTGTAGTGTTATTTTTTATTACAATGCAAATCCTGATAGTTGGAAAATTGATGCCACAACAGGAGCTTTTAACATACACCAAACTATTGTAGGTAGTGGTGATGTAACTCCATTTTCACTTAATTCAGCTGGATCCCTTGCTCTTTCTGGATCCAGCACAAATAGTACATATCTTTCTTTAGCTACCAGTGCTACCGGAGGACGGAGTTGGTCCATTTATTCTTCTGGAGGTGGACCAGTAACAGCTGGATATTTTGGAATTTACGATAATAATGCCGGAGCAAATAGACTTTACATTGATACTGGTGGTACCGTATATGCACCAACAGCTCTTTCTACTGGTGGAAACTTTTTTGTTGGTGGGGTTGCTTCTGGTGCAGGTACATGGTTGTGTACTTTTACTTCTAATATTGATGTTAATGCAAATAGATCACCAGGTGTTTGGGGTTCTTATGCTTCTAGTGCTACCAACGCTCCCGACAATGCAGGTATTCTTTGGAATGGTATGAGTGGCGGACAAGGTACAGGTGTAGGAGATGGTGGTCAACTTTTCCAAGACTATAGTGATAATAAATTTTGGACTCGTAAACGCTGGGGCGGTGGTTTTGGCGCTTGGACATATATTGGAGGTTAATGATGAAATGTGTATTTAATCCAGACGGAACGATGTTTCTTATTGGTCCAGACGACCATAGAGATTATGAAGGTAAAACATCATATGTTGTACCGGACGAACTTGTAATTCATAAACAAGATACCGATCCTGTTACAAAAGAAGTAGGTATTCGTGAATTGACTCATGATGAATTTCAACAAGCTTTATCTGACCACATGGCAATTTACAGTAATGCTCGCAAAGCGGCTTACCCATCTATTGTTGACCAATTGGATACTTTATATCATGGTGGTTATGATGCATGGAAAGCACAAATACAAGCAATCAAAAATCAATATCCTAAACCTTAATAAATAAGACATGGCACTTACACAGATAACCACAGACGTTGTAACAGGTAACGTACTTGCTTCGGCAACCAATTCTTATTTTGCTAATACGCAGAATGGCGGAGTCATTCCTGGTAACTTTATTACTCCATATACATTACCAGCAAATGCTCATGCCAATAATAGTATTACTTTTTCACAACTAAGTGTTGGTGCTCCATATTGGAATTCTTCTAACGTTGGTATTGGAACTACATCACCCTTGTTTGTATTGGATGTTCAGGGTCCAACAGGCACTAATATACCATTCAGCGTTAAAAATACTACAGCAGCAAACACTACACCTTTCTCAAATTTAGTAGGTAGATTTGCAGCAAATACATCTGGTGCCGATGCAACCATCAATTTAACTGATGCTGTTACATATAATGCCTTTATTGGTATGGGAAGTGGCCATTTATATTTTGGTACCAATGGTTTTGTTGAGCGCATGCGTATTGCTAATACAGGTAACGTAGGTATTGGAATAACCAATCCAATTTATTCTTTACATGTAAAAAATCCAAATGATTATCGTGCGGCTTTATTTCAAACAGGAAGTACATATGGTCCTTCAATTCAAATTCAAGGTAGTAAAATTTATGAATTAAGAAGTACGGATACTGGAGCAGGTGAAGGTGCAGGATTATTTTTTATTTACGACAAAGATAATAATACATCTCGATTAACCGTCAATTCATCAGGTCAAATAGGTATCAATACAAATTCACCTTCACAAACACTTACTGTTAATGGTAATATTAGTGCTACAACTTATTATGGAAATTTAGGTTCAAACGTATATACAACATATGCAAATACTAATGTATCAAGTGCTGCAACTTTAGTTACACTCACGTCAGGCACATCTTGGACAGTACCATCAAATGTTTATCATATTGATGTTTTAATTATTGGCGGTGGTGGTGGCGGTGGTGCAAATTTAGCTGGTGGTGGCGGTGGAGGCCAAGTAGTTTTTGTTTCAAAAATGGCCGTCACACCAGGAGCAGGAATTTCATATAGTATTGGTGCTGGTGGTGGAGGAGGCACAAATAGTACTAGTAATGCTGGCGGTGGCGGCGGTTCTACAACATTTAATGGTATTACCGCTGTGGGTGGAGGTGGCGGTGGTGGTGGAGATAATGGCGGCGGAGGTACCGGAGGAAATGGTTCTAACAACGGATCACAAGGTGAAAAAATTAATGCTTCTGGTGGAGGCATTATTAGTGATATAACCGGAGTAGGTGTAACATATGCATCTGGCGGAGGCGGTGGCGGAGCATACTCAAATGTTAATTCTAGTTATTATCCACCAGGAACCGGAGGACCAGGAGCCGGAAACGGCGGATGGGGAACCAATACCCTAGGTTGGGGTCCAGGTGCTGGTGGAAATGCCACATGGTATGGTTGTGGTGGAGGCGGCGGTGGATTAGAACTTGATGCTGGTGGTTCAGGATATCAAGGCGCAGTTATTATCAGATATGTAGCAGGAATATAAAAATGTACTTTTGGTCTCAAATAGATTCTTCAAATACTGTAATTAATGTTGTTGTTAATGACGTTAAACCTGAAGGTAATTTTATACAAACCTTTCAAGATGGAACACGTGGCCACTATGGTAGTGTAGGACACACATGGGATGGTACTAATTTTATACCACCATGTCCACATAGAGGATGGTTATTAAATGGAATAAATTGGGAGCCTCCAATTCCATATCCAGGACATGATATGACCAGAGGTAGATATGTTCGTAGATGGAATGATGAAACATTAAATTGGGATTGAAATGCAAGTAATTGAAAATTTGTTATCGAAGCACTATGAAAATGATATTGAAAATACATTAAATGATATTAATTTTCCTTGGTATTTTTATGATGAAATATCAAAAGGAGATTATAATAATCCAGCAGTAACAGAATCTTTTGGATTGGTACATACCATATATGATTCATATAATGGAGTAAATTCAAATTATTATCCTTTTTTTAAATCCATATTATATTTTATGGAAGATAAATTTAATATTGAATTTAATAGAATATTAAGAATAAGAATTAGAAAAACAACACCTATTATTGGACACAATTTAAACAAATATAATAGACCACATGTTGATTTACCAGAAGCTTCTCCGTACAAAACATTAGTATATTATGTTAATGATTCAGATGGAGATACCGTATTGTTTAACGAATTTTATACTTTAGGCGAAAGCACCGAAATAACAAAAGAAATATCAGAATATAAAAGAAATACTCCAAAAAAAGGTAGTGCAATTTTATTTGATGGTCACAGAATACATGCTGGAAATAATCCAGTAAATTATAAACAAAGAATTGTAATAAATTTTGATTTTTTGGAAAAATAACTTAATAACACAAGAAATACTTTACCTTAAGCGGTTTTAACACAGCCTAAATAATATACAGACTTGTATTAGACAACCATCCTATACAAGTTTATTTTTAATAGATGGTAAATTTATGGAGATTTAAAATGAGTGATATTTCGATTACCCTTAATTTAGACGAAGTTAATGTAGTTATGCAAGGTCTTGGACAATTGCCATATGCGCAGGTAAGTCCAGTTGTTGATAAGATTCGTGGTCAAGCAATTCCACAAGTTCAAGCTCAACAACAGACACAAGCACCTACACAACCAACAGTAACAGACGTAACACCAAACTAAAAAATAGATGAGCATATCGCAGATTAATGCAGCAAGTATTCAAGCAGGTACCGTTGTTGCCTCTGATATTGCTGCAAATACCATTACTCAAACAAACCTGACTATTGGAGCACCTTACTGGAACTCCAGTAATCAGGTGGGTATTGGTACGACAACACCAGGATATCAATTGGATGTTCAAGGTCCAACAGGTATTACGTCAACAAAATCTACGACAGGCACAAACACATCTTATTTTATCTCTAACAATGGAGCAGGTGCCACAGCAATTGGTATTGATAGTTCTTCAGGAACACTTACTGGTGTTGCTAATGCTTCATTTGTTTGGAGTTCAGTAAACTCTCCTTTGATATTCTCACAAAATTCTACTGAGAGAATGAGAATTGATACAAATGGAAATTTAGGTCTTGGTGTAACTCCAGCAACCGCCACAAGAACAACACTTCAAATTGGTGCATATGCTACTATTGATAATAATGCAGGTACTGGTATTGAAATAAATTCTAATGCGGTATATAATTCCGGTTGGAAATATATTAATAGTGCCGCAGCAACACAATATTATCAATATTCTGGTACTCATGTATGGCAATATGCTACGTCAGGAACAGCAAGCAATTCCATTTCATGGACAGAAGCAATGCGTATCACCTCTGCAGGTAACGTTGCTATTGGTTCTACTAGTGCAAATTTCCCATTATCTTTTGGTGCTAACATAGGTAAATCTATTGCTCTTTATGAGAGTAGTGGTACGAATATGTATGGTATAGGAATGGGTGGATTAGGAACAACTCCAAGTCCATATCGTACACAATTATTTGCCAATGGTTCAGAAGCTGTTTCAATTACTGCAACGGGAAATGTTGGTATTGGAATAGTAAATCCATCAACAACATTAAATCTTTATTCATCCACAAAACCCACATTAACTTTTGGTGATTCAACTTTAGGTAATAACTATGGTGGACAAATTACTGGATATGGAGTATCGGGTAATGGTGGTTATTTAAGTCTTGGAACAAATGATAACAACACATACAATGAAGGTATACAGTTAACTCAACAAGCAACTAATATAATCTTTAAAACGAGTACAGGTACAAATGGTACCACGGCAGAACGTATGCGTATTAATTCTACTGGATATGTGGGTATTGGCCAATCATCTCCGGGTGCATACTTGGATATTTTAACTGCCACATTAGGTAACACGGTTGGTAATATTCAATACATTTTTAATAGTGCTACAAATGATGGAAATACTGACCAAATACAATTATATGCCTATAGAAATACATCTACTGGCAGTTGGCCTTATGTTGATTTCTTTTTAAGACGCAGTGTTGATGGAACGCAAAACCAAGGTTATTTTAAATTTGGTGCAACTGTATCAGGTTCATATTTAGCATTTTCTTCCAATAGTACTGAGCATATGCGTATTGACCCATCTGGCAACATATTTGTTGGGGGTACTACACAAAATACAGCTACTGGTATTGTGTATGCAAAAACTACTGCTAAAGCATGGGCTAAATGGGGAGGTGGCAACCAAACAACAGCTGGCTCTATTTTTGCTTCTTACAATTGCTCAAGTATTACTGTTAATAGCACAGGAAGATATACATTTAATTTTACCAACGCTATGGCTTCTGCCAACTATGCAATATCAGCTTTAACATCATATTCAAATGGAAATACTGGTGTTGGCATTTCAGCTAACCAAGATAGTGATAATCCGCCTAGTTCCACTAGATTTGATGTAGCTGTTTGGACTTCTGGATATTCTAACTCAAATTATGTATATGCTTCTGTATTTGCTTAAGGATAAAAATGGCTAAAATAATTATTCATACAAACGATAATGGCGGCGTTTCCGTTACATATCCTTCTCCTGAGTTTTTAGAAAATAATACTATTGAGGATGTGTTAGCTAAAGATTGTCCTGACCACGCTATCATTATTGAAGATTCAGAACTTCCAGAAGATCATACTTATTTCAATGCTTGGGAACTGATTGACGGAAAAGTAGTGGTAAATGAAACCAAAAAACAAGCCATAATTGATGCTGAACAAGCAAAAATAAATTCTAAACAAGAAGTTAAAACAAAATTGTCTGCTCTTGGTTTAACAGAAGATGAAATTCAACACCTACTAAATCCATAAATAAAACATGTCTTATCTAGGAAATCCTTTATCGTCAATGAATTATCCTGTGGATTATTTCACAGGCGATGGTACATCTACGACATTTACTTTATCATATACTCCAGCATCCGCCACATCGATTCTGGTGTATATTGGTGGCGTTAAACAAGTTGCTTCGACAACCAATCCAGCATACTACCTAATTGGTAATCAATTAATACTCTCAGCAGCACCAGCAGCCAACTCCCCAATCGAAGTGAACTATCTTGGTATTGCTTCTCAGGTGAATGTGCCATCTTCACAGAGTATTACACAATCGATGCTCTCGTTACAAATTGCTAATACATTTGTAACCAACACAATTACCAATGGTACACAAAACGTAATCACATTGGTTGCTCCACCGGTTTCTTCTAACTCATTAATTGTTACAGCAAACGGTGTTGTACAATATGATTATTATGTAAATGGTTCTAATCTTTATTTGAACTTTACTCCACCAGCAGGTACTAGAATTCGTGCTCAAGGTATTGCACTTACTTCTATTGGAGTTCCTAATGATGCTTCAATTACATCTGCCAAATTAAGTTCTAATTTAACATTTACAGGTACATCAACATTTGCCGCTAACGTGGTAGTTGCTGGTAACTTAACTGTTGCCGGTAACACAACTTATGTTAATTCAGAAGTTGCTAACAATGGATTATATTCCACAGGAGCATTTTTAGGATCATATACATCTGGTATTGTAATGGATTATTCAGGATCCACAGGAAGAATTTCTGTTGGTTCTGGTGCAGGTCTTACATTCTATAATGGTGGTGTGGGTAGTTCATCATTAGGTTCTGTAAACTCTAGTGGTACATGGACTTTACCAACATTAAATCTAACAAATGCTTTAGGTGTTGCTTATGGTGGTACTGGCTTGTCTACAGTTGGTACTTCTGGTTATTTCTTGCAGTCTACTGGTACTGGTTTGCAATACACAGCTGTTGCTGGTGTAACCCCAGGCGGCTCAAATAATTATATACAATACAATAGCTCTGGCAGTTTTGCTGGTTCTGCTAATTTAAGTTTTGATGGAAGCCACTTATATGTGGGATCTGCTGCTACTCAAGCTACTTCTGTTTTGTCAGTAAATCAAGGATCAGCTCAAAGCCCAATTACATCTGGTAACATGACTACAGGATCGGTAGTGTTTGGTTCTGGATCTGGAGCACAGGCATTAAATATAGGTACAGATGGCACAGGAGCTTGGTATAACTCTGCCTACGTTAATAATGCTGGTGTACCTTTGGCCCACCGCTGGTTGGTTGGTGGGACAGAAGCTATGCGTATTAATTCGTCTGGTCAAGTGTTAGTTAATACTACAACATCCACAACATATTACTCAGGGTCAAGCCAAGTTTACCCAAATGCTTTGATTCAAGGTGATTACGATACTTTGTATTTGGCTGGATATACAACTAATCCAGGTCTAAACTTTGCTGGTCCAAATAGTGCATCAAATAGATTTAGATTTGCTGCTATTCAGGGAGCATTCACAACAACTACAGCAGGTTCTGAAGCTGGAGCTTTATTATTTGAAACATCTAATGGTGGCTCAAATATTGCAGAACGGATGCGTCTTGATTCTAGCGGACATTTAAATATTGGATGTTCATCAGGTAATTTTCAGTTAAACATTCAATCAAGTGGCACAACAGGTATCCAATTAAATCCTAACGGTTCAACTTCAACCGCTGGATACTTGGTTAATGATGGAACAAACTTATATTTAGGTTCATCATATGGTGCTACTGGTATTAAATTCAGATTAGCTATAGCAGCACCTGATTATTGCGCAACAATTACAAGTACTGGCGCCGTGTTAACACCTTACCAACCTTCATTTTTCTCTTCAGTTACCGGTGGAAGTTATACCGCTGGTTCAACTTTTGGTGGAGGTCTTGTTACTACACCATCACAACCTTCAACTAGAACTTCTGGATATAGTAATGGCACGTTTACAGCTCCAGTAGCAGGGTATTATTCATTTACGTTCCAAGTGTATGATTTTAATACTGCTGGTGCAAATTATCAAGTCTACAAAAACGGGGCTGGATACTACCCCGCTGACGCATTGCAGATGATTGCGAGTTCAACCATGATGTCTTGGGCATTTATTATATACTTAAATGCAAATGATTATGTACAAATGGGTTTAAGAACTGGCTCTGCCAGTCCAAATGTTTATAGTGGCCACACTTACTGGTCAGGATTTTTAATAGGATAATTTAAGGAAATAAAATGGCAACATATACAGTAACATTAACAGATGCAGAAGATAAAGCTATTCATTATGTAGCCAATTCGGCACAAGAATGGATTGATAATGCAGTTCATAATCGTTGTAGAATTGCAATGGATGAAATTGTAAATAACCATGTTCAAGAGCAGTTAAAAAATGGTCAGCCAATTGCTGGTACAACACATGAGGAAATTGTTTTAAATGTGGATATTAAATCCGCTTACCAAAGAACTCAAGAACAATTGGTTCAACAAATTTCAAATTAATTAAAAAAATAAATGTCTCAACAACTAATTACCGCCAATGAAGTTTCTCCAACATCAGGTGTTGCTAACACAGGTATTGTTGGACTAATTACATCTGCTCAGTTACAACCTAATTTGGTATTTTCTGGTACCACAACAATGTCTGGTAACTTGGTTGTTCAAGGTACAACCACGACAGTTAATCAAGAGATTGTTAATACATCAATTATTACAAGTACTTCTGTAAGCAGTCCTATATTAAATGGACCAAGTACATTAGCGTTACAGACGGCTAATACAAATGCTCTATACATTAATTCAAATCAGCAAGTGGGTATTGGAACGAGTAGTCCAGCAATTAACTCTGGATTAAACAACACACTTACTGTTTTCAATTCTGCTGGTGGTTATGGTTCTATTGAAATTTATGGAAATACTTCAACTCAAGGCGGTATATTAGATTTTGGTGCAGCAACTGTTCGTTATGTTAATTTAGCAGGTGAATATGATGGAGCCACAAATAAAGGTAGATTGGTG